>FUFK010066806.1_pt1 | contig 17123 bp, 22 predicted proteins | sample 1021851 | NCBI WGS metagenome assembly FUFK01 (sample SAMEA51879418, study PRJEB19060) | metagenome | reverse complement strand
CTTGAGAACAAATTGGCAGCTGATGTCGTCGGGAAGGTTAAACAGCTCAAGTGTCTCAGCCAAGCAAAACTCGCCGGACTGAAGCATGAACGGGTCATCCTCTGTCTTGTCCGCGATGTTGATACGCACCAGGTCAGGGCTATAGATGCTCTCCACCATCAGATAGTCACCCAGCCGCAAGTCCAAACTGGCTGGATTCAGCAGCTCTTCATCGAATGGGACGACCATTTGGCTCTTCCGGCACCGAGCCTTGATCTCCCAATCGCAAAGAACCGCCATATCTGAAACGCAAAAATCAATCCTACTGAGAACTCACTCGTTCACCAAAATCACCCAACCAGTTCCAGGGCCTTCCGCCTGCCAACGCTGGTAAAACGCTGCTTGTCTCACACGGACGTTACGCCCCAAATGCGGATTGCTGTGGCCACCCTTCTCCATTTCGGGATAGCCGCGAGGATCTTGCATGATCCACTCTGGGTCGTTGCTGTTCTTACCCGCATAACCACTGATAACGCTCCAATGGCCACAGCCAAGGCCATTGCACATTGGTGGTTCGCCACGAAGCATGTTTCCGGCGTGCAACCAACCAACCAACACTGGCCTGCCAGCTTCGATCTCTAGCTCCACCATGTCAGCGTCACCGTCCTTACGGAACTCAGCTTTCAAGCCAAGGCTCTCCAACGCTGCAATCTGAGCTTCTACCGACGTGGTGTCGCCGTATTTGGCACGGATCTTGTTGTACTCATCATCCGTCCGAACCTTCTTGTAAAACGCTGCCACCATCGCAGCCGCTGAACTGAAGCACTCCCTGTATCCCGTTCCAGTCTCGTTATCGAGCTGCTTGAAGTAAGGCATGAAGACTTGCTGGTCATATCCACTCTCCTTCCACGCTTGAAACCAATCTGCTTCGTGCTCCTCCAATAGGCTCGCTGGCATTGACTCCTCAAGTTGTTTAATTGCAGCCAGCTGGTGGGGCGTGCCACGAAAAAACTGAAAAAACGGTAGTAGGGCAAGACCCATGGCCAGCAACAGCAAGGTCACTTGGATAATGCCGGACGCCACCTACTTTTCAATCCTTGTGTCAGGCAACAGCAAATCCTTCAGGTGCTTCACAGCCAGATCATCCAAATCGTTGTCGGTGCGAGTCACGATCCGCTCCAACATCGCAATGATCAACTCCTTGAACGCCCTGGAGCGCCACATCGTCATGACCAGCGGCTTAAGAACTAGAAGCATTTGATTGACCTAGTTACGCTGTAACGGTAGCTCTGTTGCGTCATGGCCACCAACTCCGAAGAGCACCACGAAAAAGAGGGCATCTGCGTAGCGGATGTCGTTAAATGCGCTGTTCTTGCCTGGAGCGCCACACTGCTGACGATCTCGTACCTGGGAATCTATCCAGCCATGAAGATGGACAACACGTTCGTTGCTTCGCTTCTTACTGGTGCGATGGCTTCATTCGGCATCGAACGCAAGGCCAATGGCAATGGAAACAAGAAGCCGACTATCGTTGACAACAAAGACACCAAGGTCGGCATCAAATGACCCGGACACTTTTGGTATTGGGCATCACATTGGCAGCTGGATTGCCTGCCCGTGCTGATCTTCAACACAAGATCATGTCTTCGGTTCAGCTGCAAGTTGGTGGCGCTGTAACCACTGCAGAACGCTTGGGTTCAAGCTTCAGTATCAGTGGGACCAACATTGATACGACTGACGGCACTACAGCCAACACCGTCTCTGCTGGCACGATCACCAGTGGCGTCTACTCTCCTGGCACCATCGCTGCAACGCAAGACGTTCCAGGTGATGCGTTCTCCTTCAGCCAGACTTACCGCCAAGCTGATGCCGTTCCAACATCAGCTGTGACCACTGGCGAAACTGCAAACTTTGGCAGTCTTACCTCCACAGCAGCTGGCACGCTCGGCACTCTTGCTGGCACCATTTCTTCTGACGGTGGCATGACCATCACAGGTGGTGGAGCAAATACTCTGGCTGTAGGACAGCTCGTGACCGAAATCACCATCGACTGATGCGTTGGCTTCTGCTGCTGTTGTTATCCGCTCCAGCAGCAAATGCTGTTCCGGTGATCCCTAACTTCAAGCAGGGCACCATGACTTCGCACACAGAGACAACCAGCAAGGTCACTGAAACGATTGTCAGCGAGAACTATTCAACAGGTTTTGAATACAGTGCCAGCGGGGTAAACGTAGCCCCGTCAGGTGCAATCAACCCTGTCTCCAACACAACGGTCAACGGATGGACCTCTTTAGGAGAACGACCAAACTGGTCAATCGTCAATCCAGGTCAGTCTTTTCAATTCGTCGAAAGCCTGAAAGGACCGGGCTTGTCGAACGTCACAACCATTCAACGCACCACCGAAATCACAAGCGTTACCGATACAGTCTCTTCCTTCTCGGAATAATCGCCACCGCTCCAGTCAACGCTCAAGACGTTGGTGGTATTTCTGCAACCGCATCTCCAACTGCCACATCGTCTGGGTCGGTAAGCAATCAGGCCGTGCAGATCTTGCAAGGCTCAGCCATCACCAACACCTATGGCGGCAACATTCAATGTCAAGGTCCAACACTGACTGTCACGCCATACCTCAACCGCACCAAGTCATGGGGGCTGCCCTATGAATACAGCTATCCAGATCCTGTCTATGACCTCGCTGATCTAGATGACGATGGTCGCCTAGACAATCCAGGTGACGTGCTCTTCTTCAAAGACACGCGCACAGGCCAGAAAGACAGCCATAACTGGAATGTTGGGCTTTCTGTTCAGGCAACGATTCCGCTAGATCAAGGTTTACAGCGTCGTTGCAAAGAGGCAGTCGATACGCAGATCGCGATTCAGCAGCAGCTGTTAGCCAACAAACGCTTGGACTTTGAGATCAGCAGGCTCAAGCACTGCGGAGAACTCATGATGAAAGGCATCCGTTTCGCCAAAGGCAGCCCTTACGAAAAAGTCTGTCGTGACGTGCTCGTTCACCGGCCCGTTCCACATACCCATTCTATCTCCGTAACGACCTCTGGAACTTCCTCCGCTCATAGACACTCTCAACCTTGACCTTCTTACCCAGTGCCTTTTGAAGTTTCTTCGCCAACTTCTTTATGGTCGGCTTGATCGCCTTCAGCAGCAGAGGAGTCGCCAAAGCTGCTGACACTGCGATCGTTGACGTTCCAGCAGTGTTGACGGCTTGCGGAATCGTTGGAATCGCCTCAACAATACGTTGAGGGAGTGGTTTCATTTCGACCGTTGGTTCTGGAATTGCTGGTGGTGCTTCTGATTTTTCTTCTTCTTTTTTGGGGAGTTTGATTGGTGGTGGTTTTGCAGCTGGTGGCTCTGCAGGCTTTGTTTTTGGTGGAATAATTCTTGGTGGCTCAACCTCAGGCTCCATATCCATTGGATTGAAGTGAGGCAAGTTGATCACTGGAACGCCGATGTCTAATGTGACCGGCGGCGCTTGCGGTATCGCAACCTGTGGAAGATCGATAGAGGCGTTAATCTCAGGCACGACGATCTCTCGGATCTCCATGAAGTCAGAGCGGTTTACAGCAGGTCAACTTTGGATTGAACGTAACCGCAGACGTGAAGGACCGCCTGTTGTCTACACCGTACTGTGCGGCAAATCCGCCAGACCATTCACCGATCCAAAAGCAATCCTCAAGTGGGTCAAATGGCCCAAAGGCACACCAACTGGTGATGCTTTACGCGAATGGTTGGCGTCGTTTGAGCAGAAACCTCAAGCACCCGCGCCAGAACTTGATATGGCAAAAATCAAGGCTGAAGGCTTCGGACCTGAAGCTCATGACGACGATCCAACCGCCAACACTAAAATGGTGACGTGATTGCAGGGCCAGTTGCTGTAGGCAGTTCAGGCATCTCAGGCATAAGCTCTTCAACTTGACCCGGCACCATTTCAGTTACTTGGCCGGTGATGTCTTCCATCATGTCGGCGGCCATGTCGTCGATCATCCCTGGAATACGAGCAAAAGCAGCAATGCTTAGCCCAACCAACGTTCCAGACATCACAAAGCCCAGTACGCCGAGCAGGTTAAAGACCTTTTGCATGGTGATTGCCAAGAAAAAACCCCTTCCCTGTGTGAGGAGAAGAAGGGGCATTTGCGTCTCTGCAGACTCAAACTAGCTCAGAAAGAGAACTTGGCGCCAGTTTTGAAACCAAGGCCAAATTCGTCACCCGTGCCAAACGAAACCTCGCCGTAAAGAGGACCGCCGCTGATACCAGCTTTGCCGGTGAACTCAACGTCCTTTTCGCCAGCATCAGGGAAAATCAGGGCAGGACCAGCCTGGACGTAAGCACCGTTGTCAAAGTCATAACCAATGTGACCTTCGAGAATGCCTGAACCCACGCCAGAGTCGAGACCGACACCAACATTCAGTTCAGGGTTGGCGTACCAGTCGGCTTGAGCAGGAGATGCCAGCACAGCTGCTGAAACGGCGACACCACTCGCAATGAGAAGTTTGAACATTTGGAAGAGATTCAGGTTTTCCCTTGGCCACGATACTTCTTTCGTCCATGGGACGGTTTTGAATGTGATCCATTCCCTTGACGTGTCTTTTTTGGCTTGCTAGGGACAAAATTTTGTCCGCTAAGTGACTTAGCCATCAGATACCGTCAGTTGACTGCAGGTTCTGATACTTCAGAGCCAAACCTGTAAACAGACCATATTGAGGGTGGCTGATCTGGTCGCGGCCATCAAGGAAGAACAGCTCTTCGAGCCACAGCGTTCTAGCCGTCATAGCCTGCACGTCCTCCGCTCCAGGCTTAGCGGCGATCATCGGGTCAGGACGTTGCATGGTGAAATGAAATCAAGCAGAGTTTACTTAGCCAGCCTCCAGTGCGGCAACTTTAGTTTCGAGCGTTTCAATCTTGGCAACAGCTTCCTGCAAGGCTTTTGTAAGCACAGAAACTATGGCGTCAATGTTCAGAGATTGAACTTGATCCTCTGCGTCTTTCTCGCCCTCACAACCGCTAGGAATTACCTCTCCAACTTCGTGAGCGATAAAACCTTCTCTAACAACTTCCTCGTCTTGGAATAGACCCCTGAATTCAGCTCTTTTAAACGTAACAGGACGGAGCAACTTGATCTTATCGATGCCAGATTCAGACTGAGTAGTTATCTCGCGTTTTGTGCGGTAGTCAGACGTAAGACTGACGTTACCAACGTTAGTAGCATCGACCCAAGCCTGTAAAGCAGTGCCTGTCCAATAAAAATTGAAAGGGTGTGAATGCGCGCCTCCGCTTGTGCCCTGTAATGTTCCATATCCTTTGGTATACATAACTCCGCCATAAGTGTTGGAGCCAATAGCAGGAATTAAATGTGTGTAAACAGCGCCGTCGGCAAAAATTCTCATATTTTCTGTAAATGCAGAATCTGTAGTAGCGCTTCTACATTGAAAAGAGATATGGCCTTTCGTGTTGTTATTGCCGTCTGATAAAAATCCTTTGATGCCTGCAAATCCAAGGCTGGATGCTGTATCGCTGCCGCTAGTGGCAAAAGTTACAGCTCCACCATCTCCAGAGTTATTGGTGGTTGAACCTAGACGTAGAACATTGCCTGTGCTTGAGCCCTCGTTTAAAGCAGATGTTTGACCTGCACCTTTGACTTGAACTTGGGACTTGATTGGTACGGATATGCCGATTCCAACAGCGTTGCTGAAAACAGCCCTTGGAGTCACCCCAACCGCAGAGCTGCTGATGTTTAATTGCTCTGTGCCGCCAGTAGCAAAGCTAATTTGATCAGGAGTGTCCCTAAACATTCCAGTATCTAGGTCACCGGCAAACGCAAGAGCAGGTGCTGAGGCGCTCCCGTCCTCTATCAGCATCGTGCCGTCCAGCTCGCGCAGCGTGATCCATCCGTTATTGGCGCTGTTCCTGATCTTCAGAAGGTTGGCGTTGGTGTCAGCCCACCACTGATACGCATATGTCGTCGATGGTTCGGAGCTACTGCTGTTATTGCTGACGATTGCCGCCAGCGCATTGTTTAGATCAGAACGAACCGCAGCTCCCGTTCCATTAGCAATCACATAGTCGTGGGTAGCCATGCCTCAGTCCGTCTTGGACAACATTGCCTCTATGTTAAACCGCCTTGCCATAGCCCACAGCCTGATACAGGAAGTTCCTGTTTACATTTGCATCGCTGGAGTTCAGGATGTCCACGTCAAAGCCAGTGGCACTTACGTTGCTGATGTTGAGCCGCTCACCGTTTCCGAGGTTTTGAACCGCAACCGCAACGCTCGGCAGATAAGCATTCGTTCCACCAAGGGATGCCGTGCCTGTGAAGAAGGCCTTGTCAAACGTCACGCTCTTGGTGCTGGTGCCTGAAGCAATATCGCCATTGCTGTTGTCAAAGCGGCGCTGGAACGTCGCCTCATAACCTAATTCATCGATCAGAATGTTCTGCGCAACGTCAGCACTGCTCAACTCTGCTTTGAACTGGAACGCCCTTGCCTCAAACGTTCCAGAGACAAATTCTTGCCATGCACCGTAGGTCGGAGAACCTGATGGATCATCATTAGTGCTCCTTAAATACAGCTTGGCGTTTACAGCGTCAGCTTGTGGACCATCGAAGTCGTTCCATGTGTCAACTAACGCGGTGCGAGAATCTATGAAGTCATTTGGGAAAAATGCTCTGGTAACAAAGCGGCGCTGCAAATCCACGGGGAACCGTGCGCCAAGATCTAATGTATTTGCGAACTGATATTCGGCAGAAGCCAAGATATCGCCAAGCGTGTCAAACGAACTGATGGCATCGAAATCTGTTTCATCGTCAATGTTGTTGCTGCCATCAATAATCAACGCATCTAGCACCTCGTCATAAAAACAACCCGTTTTTGTCCCCTGGAACGGAGGAGTGTCTTGATCTTCTCTACGAGTCTGAACAATTAAGCGTCCAAGCGTGTCGGGGAAGCCTGCTACTAAAACGCTCGTTGCGTTAAGGCTTTTGTTGCCTAACTCATCTTCAAATTTGGCAAGGTATTCACCAGCAAGTAACGGCACTATGGCCTCAGTTGAGTTGCCAGCAACAGCAGGTATTAGATCAACAGAGTTGGGCCAAGTTCCACTACCGTCAAGCAAGCTGCTGTGCCTAATATGAACAAGTCCATTTACCTTTACGTCTAGGTCTACAGTTTGATCCCAGCGCAGACGAGCACTGTTAGCACTGATGGCTTCAATCGACAGGTTCTGCACATCTGCAGGCACTGCTGTTTTGCCAACAAGCGTGAACGTTCCTGACGCAGTTGCGCTGTACTTGCCTGGAAAATTGAAAGCGCGAATTTGTACTGTAAGCGTGCCGGCCCTTAATGTTCTTAAAGTTACAGACGGGTTAGAAGTATTTATCTCAGTAAAATTATCATTGTCTATTTTGTATTTAATGCGAAACTCACTAACATTTAGTCTGTCGTGCTGCCAGCTTAAATCAAAACCAGTATGAACAGTCTGGCCCTCTTCGTATAAAAACTCAGTACCAGATAAGCCCTCTGGCGCATTCGGAATAACGTTTAAGTTGCTAATATCTCGCGTCGTTAATGCGATGTTTTGCTCAACAGCTGCATAAATTGATTCATTGTAAGCAACAGCAGTAACGCCTACCGTGCCATCACCACCCTCAGCAACAGACACCACACGGTATTGCTGCGATTGGATGTCGCTAGTTTGGATCAGATAGATTGCTTGTGGTTGTGGAGCTTGGCTAAACGCCCCACTAACAGTAACTGCAGTGCCTGAGATGCTGCTAATTGTTTTTGTCTCAACTAAGCCTGTTGGCAACAGCACTGATAATGTCGGGCTGTTTGAAAGGTTCACGGACAGATCTGTGTCGCTATCAATCGTGACGACAGTGGTCGTTGCGGAGCTAACCCTGCCGCTGCGGCGTGTGCCAGCACGCACTGGATCGGCAATGTCAATCACAATGCCTGGTGTGACAGCAATGCCAGCATCAATAGAAACGGCAAAGGTAACTGTTTCTGACAGCAGCCTTTCGCTGGTTAGCAGCCATTTACCCAGCCTGTGCGCTTGACCCTGGCTGTAGCACCCAATCGCTTTTACGTCTTTATTGACAATGCCGTATTTAGCAACAGCTTCGTGATCCTCAACGTATTCAAACTCAACCTCACCAAGAGTGTCATAACTCTGCCATGCAACTGTCGCGCAGGTGTGACGCGCTTTTTCTGCCGCCCCACTGTAGGTAAACAGACCATCAACAACGTTGCTAGGGCCAAGCAAGTATTGCGAATCAGCAGGTTTATCTTGTCGCAAAACAAGCGATCCAGCCCCGTAGTAACTGATGCCCCTGAAAATGCTAGTTAACTGCTGGATAACGTCATAGACCTCACTGCGGGTGTTAAGCAACAAGTTGAGGCTAAAACGTGGCTCTTGTCCGCCTTTGCCGTCATCAACAAGTTCATTGCAATAACGGCTAATTTCATAAAAGTCGAACAGGTCCAATGATGCTTCGGGAATGCCGCACCCATAGCGGGTATCTGTAAGCAAATCGAAGAGGCACCAAGCTGGATCATTTGTCCATGTCGCCGCAGACAGCGTGCCATCGAAAAGCCCTGAGTAGGTGATACGTCCCAGATGTGTCGTGGTATCAACAGTGCCGTTGCTGGGAATTCTGACCTTTGTGCCACGGATTAGATACTTGCGCCGCGGGATATTCTGAAACTGCTTTGAACTAAAACGCAGACCAACTAACGCAGAGTTTGGATAAGCGAGTTTTTCTGTCTGAATTTCAGTGTAACTGGTAAAAAAAGTACCACTTGCTTTTTTGCTGGACGTTTCGTCTGCACTTACACGCACCACTCGCAAGTCAACGGGAAAGCTACCTGTCAAAGGAACTATATAGTCTCTTTGGTAACGGCTACTGCTTTTGCCGCTGATTGTGTCGTTAAAGACGGTGTTGAAACCACCGCTGTTGTACTGAACTTGAATCTGTAAATTAACGCTATTTCCAATTATATCGCCCTTGTCTGTTACCTCTTGCAAGCTTGGTACTGTAATGGTTATGCGTGCCCTGTCAACTTCAGAATTTGTAATTGTTCGAGTAACCGGGGAACCATTTGTTACTTCAACATTGACTCCACGCTCCGTTTGAATTCCGCCTGTTGCATCGGGAATAGGAGATTGCCCTTGTGTTCCATTGACAACAGCAACTGCAAAGTTGTCGAAGTTGTAGCTTCCGTCAGCGTTTTGCAGCGGGGTATCTTCCAAGAAAATGCTCTTTGCGCCGTCATCAAGGCCCTCTATCTCCCCTTCGCAAAGCAGATCAAGAACATTGGCAAACTGCTCAGATGACAACGTGTCATCTGCTTCAGTAGGCGTGGTTCTGCCGCTGCCACCGCTTTTGCCGCCGCCGCCAGAGCCTAAAACGAGTTTTTCGTCAATCATGATTTATTCTTGATAAACAGATCAGCTGTAAGAGTTTCAGTTGTGACTGGATCGTTAGGGGAATGATCGACATCCAGCCCACTGCTGATCACAGCTGAACCAACAACAACACGCCCGTAGGCTATTGGCACCGCCAAGCCCTGCTGACTGGTGTTGAGGATTCCGCTAAAACTAAAATTTTCAATTCTATTAGCCTCTTCAAAATCTATTGGCGGAGGTGTTGGAGAAATCATCTGAGCAATACCGCCTAACACCAAACTAGTTCCGATTAACGCAGCTCCATAACTGACAGCCCCCATAGTCGTTCCCAAAAATGTCGATGTGGCTATGCTCGTGCCGAGACCAGGGACCAAGAAAGCCGCGCCAATAAGCAACGCACCACCTAAGAACCCGAAAAACCCGTCATTGCGACCTCCAGCGCCAGCAATTACAGGCGTTACGCTGAAGACTTCACGCTCTGACCAAGGCAGGCTCAGTACGCTGACATCTTCAGGCGTTGCCTGTTGCTTGCCAACCCTCACCCGATAGCCGACACCATCTTTCTCGCTATCAATCAACCACTTATCCAAGCCAGGAAAATTGACGCACAGGGCCTTAATTGCTTGAGCAGGTGTTGCCACGTTCAACTCAAACCGGCACCGGCCTAGTCGCTTCCGCAGAGCGCCGTAGACCTTAACGACTTTCATGGCGTATAGCGCGGTCTGTGGCCTTCAAATAATAGCCACCCAGCAAATCCCTAGAACTCAAACGGCCTTGCACATGATGCAAAATCTGTTGGTCGCCAAGGTAGATGGCAGCGTGGTTCGGAACAGGTGATTGCAGGTTCATCAGCAGAAGATCACCGCGCTGCAGCTGTTGGATCGGAACCCGCGAGAACCCTTCCTTGGCAAAGTTCTCCACATACATGTTTTCCCCTCTATGCCACCACTGATCACGGCGGTGATAATCGCGCAACGTAATGCCGTACTCACGATGAAAAAAGTCCCGCACCAGTGTGTAACAGTCCACAATGCCATGGACAAACCCACGTCCCACATACTGCAGCTCAAAGCCAACTGGTTCGCAGTAACCCCAGCTCTCGGTATTTGGATTAACGACGAACCAGGGCAGGCCAGACTTTTCGCAAGCAACACGGTCAGCCTCTGATGGTGCAGGGTTGGTTTTGGGGTGGCTGTGACAGATCGCCACCACCTCGCCTTTTTCCTCAACCTCATGCCAGCCGTCGAGCACAAAATGCTCGTCAGGCGTTTGAGCAATGTTGCGACAACGAAAGTACCGCCTTCGTCCTTTCACAACTGCGATTAGACCACAGCATTCCAACGGGAACTCATCTTTAGCGTGCTGCAGGATGTCCGCCTTCATGGCGTCTGTCAGCTTCATCGTGTCAGACCAGCTCCAGGAAAGGACCCGAATGGCAATGTTCCGTTCGCTCCAAACCGAAGCTTGCAAGATGCAAGACGTTTGCCGCACACATCTTGAGCCAACGTGCTGACGCTGTTGCCATCCACGTCAAAGTAGTTGCTGCCGGTGTAGCTGCACTCGCTACTCCTGTAAATCCATTGGCAGGTGTTAGCCACAATCTGTCGTTTGGGCAGTTTTTGCCCTGCGAGATCAAACTCACTGGCAAGCTCAAATGTGACAACATCGCGGGTCTCTATTGCCTTGCGGTTGATGCGCCAAATCTCCGTGGGAAACCTGGCGTTAGGGTCCGCTGTTGATTCACCGTCCAAGTAGCGCTTTAAGGTGCGAATTCGCTTGACCGTTGCACCCGTCAGATCGTTACCTGTTGTAGTGGCATTGACCACCAACAAAAGCGTGGTCATCGTTCCATCAAGGTTGCTAATGCTTAGCGTTGGTTGCGGAAGCGTGCCGCCGGAGCGCATCTCAAACCCATCAGCCTGAACAGGAAAGCGCGTGTAGGCGTTGCCATCAAACACGATGTTGCCTGTCACGTTGGCATTGCTGCCAGCATGAAACCGATAAACGTCAGAGCTGCCGTGCAGCGTGCTGTCTAAGTGCAGCTCAAACAGCTCAATGATTGCGCTGGGTGCAAGGACAGAAACGTCCTCGTAGACGCTGCTAATTGCAGTCCAAACAACCGTGTTGTCAGTAATAGTGCTGCCGATGTCTGTCGGCCAGCTAGGTTCGCTGCTAGCAGACGTACCAGCTGTTGTGCAGCGAAACCACAAGCCACTGGCCTGGCTAGTGGTAGCCCTGCGTATATCACCAACAGAAAATGCGGTACTAGCGGCCCAAGCTGCTACTGCCATTACGGTTCAAAAACTTGGCGGAACGTTGCCTGAATTGTGGCGCGATTCAGATAGGGAATCGACTTGCTCCACGTTTCGCAGACAAACTTAGAGCTGCTGCTCTCCCCAGGTGGCGTGAAATCAAAACTGGCGTAGTCCGCAGCTCGTGCATCCAGAAAGGTTTCGATCGTGTCAGCATCAGTCTCTGACACCTCAAACGTCAGGTTGAAAGTTTTGGGATTTTGCTGAATGCCGTACTTCAGCCTGGCCTCGTAACCATCACCAAACTGAACTTTCCGCACCACAGGGGCGCTGTTTTTTTGGATGCCGTAGGTCGGCGTGATTGACGGAAAAGTAGCCATCAGCTTGCGAGGAGACCGCCAGGACGTTTCTGCTTCACCAGTTCTTGCTGCACAGCAATGCCGATTGCCTTGCCAAGTTGCGAAGCTTGATCAGCATTACCTTCGACAGACGAACCAGAAGCGTCCACGTTTACCGTCACATTAGCTCCGCCTAAGGCATGGTTTGGAGTAATCCCGCCAGATACTCCAGGAGTAAACAGCTCTGGGCCTCGCTCCCCAACGATGTAAGACTTGCCGCCCGTCACTGGGCCGCCATTTGCAGCAAAGCCGTCAAATTGTCCTTGGAAACCCGTTGGAGTAACTACTGCTCCCGGCTTCATCTGAGGAGCTGATCCAGGCAACGGCGTAAATCCGCCCCCACCAAAGAAGCTCATTCCGATGCCCAGGATCTTCATTCTGATTTGAGCTGCAATCATTTCTGCAGCCATATCAAGGAAGTGATCGGCTGTGCGCTGGAACAGGTTGGCTAATGCTTCACGGGCGCTCATGCTGCCGTCAATAATGCCTCTAAACGACTCACTAAACGCACTTCCAAGGGTGTTGGCTAATGCAATGAGTTGATTGACAGGATCCATCAATTCATTTATTTCTGCCTGGATTGCGACCCTTTCTTCTTCGATACGCTGTATTGCCGACTTCGGACCTTGAGCCTTTCTCGCCGCATCTTCTGCATCTTTCTTTTTATCTTCAAGGTCAGCACGTTTCTCAATTAGTTCGTCAAGGAGCCTCACCTGCTCCTTGGTCATTGAATTTTGAACCCTTTCTGCCTTCAGTTGCTCAATTTGAGCATCAAGAATGTCAATTTCTTTTTCAAATTGTTTGTCAAGCTCCTTGAGATACTCTTTTAACCCAAGTGCTCGCTTAGCCGCTGCAGGCAGCGAGCCTTCCATGATCAGCTGTGCATACTCAGCCTCAAAAGCAACTATATCAAGCTGTTTATCAGTCTGCTCTTGAAGAGTTTCATTGATTTTTTTATGAGTATCATTAGCTTTTTCAAGAGCTGATGTAATTAGCTTTCTGTTTTTCAGGTTTGCAGCATTTGTAACTTGCTGTTTTTTCAGGCCATGAATCTCCCTTTCAGTTGTGACAGCCGATGCAATCTTTTCAGCATTCATCATATTAAGCTGACTATTTATTTTTCTAACTTCTTTATTGTGGCTATCGGTAAGCTTAATAATTCTAATTTCTGAATCTACGATATTATTATTGATCTTATCTTCAAGATTCTTTCCATCTACTTTTTGGCGCTGCTTAGCAACAACATCTTTAAGCGTCTTAAACTCTTCGCTTGCTCGCCTAGCAAGATTTTCAGCATTTTTAATGCTTTCATCAAACTGACCGTTAATGTTAATAAGCTTGTCTTCAATGCCCTTGAAAATATCTTCGTTTTCAGCAATCTTTTTAATAGACTTGCCTACCAAAGAGAACAGTATATTTGCTTGCTTGATAATTTCATTAACAGCCTTGATAATGCCAGCAAGCAATGCAGCAATAGGCGCTGCCAACATTCCCAGAAACGCTGAAGTGACAGCAAAGAACTCTTTCGATGCTGCTCCCAAAAGATTAAACGCATTCGCAATGTCCTGCATCGCGTCTCCTTGCGCTCCAGTCTGTTCAGCGACTTTCTCTTGAATTTTCTCCTGAGCAGCCTGAAACTCACCAGCCTCACGCAACAACTGGACTTGATACTCAAGTTCACCATTGACACGTATGCCTGACTCTTCAAGTGCATCTAGGTTTAGCGTTTCGACTGCATCTCCTATGTCAACAGCCAGCCTGAGCGAGTTTTCAAGAGTTTGTCCAACAGCACTACCAAAGATTTGACCTCCAAAAGCGGCACCCATTGGAGCGCCAATCGCGCCACCAAGAATTGATCCCCCAACAGCACCCGGACCGCCACCAAACAACAGCGGGAAACCAGCTCCAAGCAGAAACTCGTTTAATCTCTTGCCTCTTTGGTCTTTTTGACCTTTGTCTGTACTATTTGTTTTCTCAGCAGCCCTTGCCTGCCTTTGACGCTCTCGCGTAATTTTTTGCTCAACCTGAAGGCTGTTCCGACGAATACGAGCAGCTTCTTTATTCCGTTCAACAATCTCAAACGTTCCAGATGATTGTCCTGCTGCTGGCAGTAGTGGTACTTTCGTCCCAAACGGATCCGCTGGCATTGGAGCGGTGGCACGGCGCTGCACTTCCGTGACAAAAGCCATGGACTCACGGATCCGTTTCTGCTTTGCCAAGGCTTGGTTTTCAGCCTCAATAAGCGTCTTAAATTCTTTACTATTTTCAGTCGCAAAATTAAGAAGGAATCTGATTTCTTTCAAAGCCTCTTCCGTGCCAGCAAGGCTGTTTGGAAGTTCTTGCAAAGGCTTGAGCCTGTTTTTTAAACTGTCTTGGTCAAATCCCTTCGTGCTAAACAGATCTGCTCCGCCTTTTGCAAAAGCTCTTCCCTCTGCGCCAAGAAGCTTAAATTGAGCCGTTAAAAGCTGTACCGCAGACGTAGCTCGCTCTGCACCAGTTTTTGCCGTATTAAAACCGTCTCTAACGTTTGCAATTTCAGAGCGGATGCCTGCTATGTCTCTTGCAAATGCACCAATGCCTGACCTGGGGCCACCTTGAAAAAATCTGTTGGCAATAATCTCTGCTTGCCTGAGAGATTCCGTCAGCTTGTCTAAGCTGCTTCTCGCTGGAGAGGTGTCAAGAGTAACTTTGACCTTATTGAGCGAACCAACCTGCTTTTCAACCTGACCGATCAGGGTCTTCAGGTCTTTGACTTGGCGTTTATCTACTTTTACGGCAAGTGAAATGTCCTGCACTGCGACACCGCACCAGAGATATGTCCAATCTTAGCGTTACCGCATAGCCCGCGCTCCGCGTGCGTACTGGCTCTGGTTACGGGCTTTTTCCTGCTCTTCAGCTTTCAACTCAAAAAACGCAACCCAACTGATCAACTCTTCTTGCGTGAGCTGCACGCAAAGTTGAGAGACTGTCATGCCCAGCTCTTTTGCCAGGTAAAACAGAAAAAGCCAGTCAGGACTCGCTTTTCAAGCTTGCTTTGGCATCCTCCACTTTGTTGTCAGAACCAGAAGTCAACATTGCCAGCTGGATTTCTTGCAGGATCGAAGCGTCAACAGCGTTTTTCAAAACCGCCTTTTCACCGTCTTGGAATAGACGCTTTCCGTCTTCATCCAAAGCTTTTTCAATCATCAAGCCAAGCGCAAAGTCATTGGCATCATCAGAGCCTACTTTTTTCTGAATAGACTCCCGCTCCGCAATAGTCAACGGATGCCAAAACACCGTAAACAGTACCTCGCCTTCTTGGGTTACGTCATAGCTATACAGCTGACTAACGCCAAACTTGTTGCGAAGGATCTCTGCAGCCCGCATTGAAGATGGGTTTTGTTTCATTACTACTCTACGCTACTGCGCTGAACTGACAAGATACTAGACCAATAAAGTGAGCCCGGTCTTCAATCTCTAATGGAGTGGGACCAGAAATCTCTAGCGAGCGAGGAGCACAGCTGAAAGTGTCCGTATAACCAGAAGCATTAACAGAAGTCAAGCCATCAATGACTGCCTCTCCAATCGTTGCAAGCACAGCAGTGCCTGCATTCTTAGGAACATAGATATTGCACTGAACAACTCCGATATAAAAGTCAGACGCAGCTCCATGCGTCTGGATCGTGCTTTGGTTGTATGACACCGACATTAAGACATACTTTTTCTCCTTACCCGGAGTCGTAAACCTTACGTTGTCATAAACCATCACCACCGTGTCATCCACGGCTGCAACAGCATCAGTAACCGCTTTTTCAAAAGCAGCTCGGGGAGCAACAAGCGTCATAAGATCCTTTGATACCTAGAACCGCGAGCAGTGCCGCTGCCTGCAACCCTAAGACTAATGCCATCTTTTGCATTGAAGATGGTCGCTGCAATCTCCTTGATCCCACCTAAATACGAAACGATTCGGCTGGGTCGCTCCAATGCGTACCTCGCGTACTTGGTTGTGTTACCTATGAAAATCGTGTCATCGCTTGTAAATGATGGAATGTCAAACCTGGGTTCAATGCGAGGAGTAAACCCAGGGAAACGACGACGTTTTTCTTTTTTAATCGTTGCCCAAGGCTCATAGTCTTCAACTTTGTGTGTCGGACGTGGACGACTCTTGGAAACTTTCCAGCTTGACGCAAAAAAGCCCGTGTAAACAGGGCTAATCTCTTCGCTAGACAAATCGTTGTAGACAAATCGAACAAACTGACGAAACGCTTGGTCAAGGTCAGCGTTTATTTGAGCGTCAATCTGGTCTGCCAGTTTGCCCATCAGAACCGCACCAAAATCTGGAACAGGTACTCTTGGTCACCCTTAAACGTGCGAATGTCAGTTATCTGTGCAGTTCGATTAGATCCTGCATACTTCAACGTCACCATGTCTTCAAACGTCGGCTGGTTGTCTCCAATCTGGTCAGGCGTGATATACAAACGAGCTTGACGCTCTTCGCGACCCTCTTCTTCTTCTGACTGCACAAACTCAACTGGAACGTCAAACGAGTACGCCGTGTCAGTCGTTGTCAGCGCTCCAGTGCTTGTGTTGTACGTCGGAGATGCCTTGCGGGTGTACGTGATCGTGTGATCGAATGACTTGCCTAAGTCAGCAACGACCTGCTTGGCAACGTTTTTAAAAAGCGTGTCGAGTGCTCCAGCCATCTCAACCCCTCACAACGCGGACAGAATACGAGCCACTGCCGCCCAGACAATAAGCGCCGAGATAAGACTGAAGCCAAGGATAAACGTCGAATACGTTATTAACAGTTCCAACAGCCTGGCTAGAAGTGTTGTACTTGACTTCCATCTCTCCGAGCTTGACGGATTCGTATAGCCCCGTATCGCCGGTAGTCCCTGTAATCGCGTCCGTGTCATTAGCCAGTGCGTTGGCTAACTCATAGGTAGCGTATTTAATGTCGTTTGGAATCGCAGAGCAGGAAAGCTCAACGCGATCCACGTGATAATTGTTGCGAGGCCAGCTCAGCGCTTGATCCGCATCGCAACGATCACCGTAAAAATTCAACGTGTCGATCCAGCGTGTAGCTGAGATCAATGC
>FUFK010061056.1_pt1 | contig 17123 bp, 20 predicted proteins | sample 1021851 | NCBI WGS metagenome assembly FUFK01 (sample SAMEA51879418, study PRJEB19060) | metagenome | reverse complement strand
CACCAATAGTATACTCAGTTTTAAACTCTAGTGCGGTATCATCTGCAAGTGTTAAAGATAAAGTATCAGCAGCACTACCTATTGTAACATTTGGTGCAGAAAAAGCTTGTACTGTTGTNCCTCTNGGTATNCCNNTNCCNACNANNTCCATNCCTGTTTGTAATAGTNCCTGCTANACCNTCTACNGCAAAGGTNGTAGTTTTAAAAGTAAACTGTAAAGCTAAATTATCTGCTACAGTTATATTACTAGATAGTACTACAGTAAAGTTACCTGCTGCCCCTGTTGTAACACTAGATACTGTAACGTTACTTGGGATACCTGTACCTGTTACTGCTTGTCCTTTTGATATAGTGCCTGAAGCAACAGTGTCTACAATGATAGTGTTATCTGCTGTTACTGCACCATTAACAAGAGCAGTCGGACCATTTGAAGTACCAATAGTAGATGTACCATTTATGTTTGCAGTAACATGTACTAATTTAAACTTGTCACCTGTTTCTGGTGTTTGTCGAATATTAGCAAGAGCTAAACTTGTGCCAGTTTGACTAGCACCATGTACGACAGGTATACCATAAGGTGGTATAATATCTAAATCGTATTTATTATAACCTAGTATTCTTTTGTATCCACCTTCAATAGATGGCTCAAAGTTTCTAAGAATACGTGCAGATCCGGGCATTTGCATACCCTGCTGCAAAGGACTCATATTAGTTATAAGCCCACCACTAAACTGAATGGGATATGTTTGACGATTTGAGGGCATCTAAACTGTTGTAACCCTAGTATTAGTTGCTAAAGTATTAGTTAAAACTGTAGATCTAACATACTGATATCTGTTTATGTATATGCTTCTCATTTGTTTTATTTCTTGTTCAAACCTTTGTTGAACTATAGCTGCCTCTTGGCCTTCACCTCTAAACAAGTACGCAAAGTGCATAGCCCCATTTACGATAACGTACCTAAACTGCTCAGGTATAGTTGGTACGTCTGTTGAATTAATTAGATCAACAGGTAGCCTATAATACTCATACACAATAGTATACGCTTTATCTGGTGGTTGAACTATGGCATACTCTTGGCTAGGGGTTTTAACTACAAATCCAGGAAGTTGTCTTATACCAGTGGACGTATTGTACTCTATGTCTACATAATTTTCTAAGTACTCTTCATAGGATAAAGACTTTAACTTTATGGTAGCGTTTCCTAATGTATCATCTCTTTTAATTCTAAAACTATCAAAGTCTATTGTTTTAGCATCTGATGGAAAAGCATACCTAACTAAACCAGCAGTTAATACCTCTTCCTCTTCTACGTGATTGTAAGGCCACTCGTACTCATGTTGATTAATATATCTTAATGATGCATTAACAGCATCTTTAATCATTGAGTATTCACCAGTAGCTGTCAAAAAGTTAGTAGATGTCAGTTCTACTTCATTAAGCCTACGGTTCACGTCATTGACTAATCCAATATAATCATAGGCCATATTAACGTTCCTTCAGTCTTAACTTAATACTACGCTCTGCTGTACTTCCTGTATCATCTGTCATCTGACAAAAGAAAGTGTACTCTACATTATTTGATCCACCAGAAATATTTATTGTTGCAACAGTGTTAGTATTTGTTTGAGATACGTTTTGGATTGTATCTGTTACTGCACTACTAGAAGCAAACGTCAAAGTTTCTCCTGCATTCAATCTTGTTTTTACATTGTAGGTATTAGATTTTACAAACCATATAACAGAGTTGATAGTTGCTGTATCTAAAAATCTAGACCAATCTACACTGTAGTCTAATGTTTCATCAGGGTCTTTACTAGGCCAACGAAAACTCATTTATTAATCCTCATTTGCGTACACAACTCTATCGGCTGATCTTGGTTTTCTTTCAATAGATACAAGTCTATCTTGTGCTTCAACTAAGACAGTCCTATCTCTAGAGCTATTAGTATTCTTAATATCTACGAATACTAGTCTCTTCTCTTGTTTTACTAAAACTGTTCTTTCTGCTGGTGTTGATGGCATTATGCAGCCCTTGGTAATAGAACAGTTCTTCTTTTATTATATCTGTGTTTAACTGCTTCGTAATCAAACTGTACTGATCTTACATTTGATGTTGGAAAGTTTATCACACCAGAAGAAGGTGTGCTTTCTAGTTTTTCAGTAACAACTACGTTAATACTACCAATCGCACCTGTAGCTGATACGCTCTGCAGTGACTCATCTACTACTGGTTCTGGTGCGTTTATCGAACCAGTTAGTTCTAGCCCTACTATCTCTGCTTTAGAAGATGATCTAGCTGTTGCTGCAGTGATACCAGATGTACCAACTACTGTTCCTAGTGTTTCAGATACATTTGGTTTAATTGTACCTACGGTGAATGTAGCTATTACACTTAGTAAATCTTCAGAGGTCTTAGCTTCTACTGTACCTATTGCACCTGTAGCAGATACGCTTGCTAAACTTTCGTCTACATTTACTTTGAGTGTACCTATTGAGCCTGTAGCAGATACACTAAATAAGTCTTCATCTACTTGTGGCTCTACTGTGCCTACAGCACCTGTAGCAGATACACTTCCTAATTCTTCTGCAACATTTTCTTTTACTGTGTTTATGCTACCTGTAGCACTTACACCAGCAAGTGTTGCACTATTACCTACTCCTACAGAACCTATTGCACCTGTTGCTGATACACTGAGTAGGTTCTCAGATATGTCAATTTCAAAACCACCAACGCTTACAGTTTCTATTGCGCCAGTTGCACTAACTCCTGTTACGGCTACATTTGGAGATACCTTACCGTATCTAGCTGTGCCATACCTACCTGTGCCATACAGGGCATCAGAGGAGTCGTAGAAAGACATTTGTTAGGCAATACGTATTACAGCATTAGAAGCATTTGCTGCAGGAAACTCTATAGTTAAATCACCTGCTGTAGCACTTACAGTACCTCCAAAAGAAATTACACATATTGCTTTGTTTGAAGCAGAAGAGTTATAAATAATACAACCTGCTGCAGAACATGTTACGTTAGAAAATACTTCATCTGCAAAGTCTACTATTGCAGTTGTACCGTCTGTAGAAATGGCGGCACTATCTAGGGTTTGTCCACCTGCTGTGTAGTTAGTACCTGATGCCTCGTCAGAGTTACCTGTAACGTCTGAGTAATTAGTTGTTGCCGCACCATATGTACCAGACTCACCACTTTTAATTAATGCAAGTTTTAAAGTATGGGTATCCAGATCATGAGTACCCCCTAGAAGCTCTGATTTAAAACTTGTGCACATTGCTGTTGTAATGCCCATGTTTGATCCCTTTGATTAAAAGTCTATGCAGTAATCCATCTTAGTTATCTCTAATACTGCATCTTTGTCTTGCCAAGTTGGAACATAAACACATTCTATTTGTGTATATCCATTTTCTTTAGCATAATTAAATCTGTTGTTTCCTATAGCACAACGATACTTTAAAGTATTTTCCATAGATTTATTTTGGTCTTGTCTATGGGGTTGTTCTTTCCAGTACGTCATAAAAGTATCTTGTGTCCAAACTATAGGAGGCCAAAGCATACCTTTATTATCTAATGATTCTTTTATAGCAGCCATAAAGTTTCTATCTAGTAAAGCTGCTTCATCCATCTGCCAGTATACTTCTTCTAGATAGAAGATCCTAACATCCCAACTAAACAATTTATTTTTAGCTTTTAATATCATTTAGATGTGCTAAAGGGGCCACCCTAAAGCAGCCCCTAAAGTTATTTTTATGCTAGTGTATCACGATCTACTTCTTGAGCAGTTCCGTCATTACCTTGATCTGTACAGTCCATCATTACTGCCCAGATACGCAACTTACCTGAAGTAACAGCACCACCTGACAATGTAGCTATTGTCAAATCAATGTTGTCATCTGCAACAGCCATAACTGGCTGATAAGCTGCAGGGTTCTGAGCAACAACTGCTGCTGCAGAGGTAGCATCGAATCCGTCCACAAATACGTCAGCATCAACACCAGTGCCTAAGTCTACAGTAAATGTAGAACCATCGGATGCTGTATCAACCTCAATACCTGCGTTAAGGATCATGGTTCCTTTTTTGACAGCTATTACTGGAATGACATCAGAAGCAGCTAATGCGCTACCTTTGTCAGACAAAGCAGTTGCTAGATTCAAAACAGTTTGAACCATGTAAGGTTTTCTACCTGGGTTAGCATTGGCTCCCCTAGCAGATTGAAGTGTATTATCACCTAAAGCCATAATTCAATCTCCCCTTACGCTGCGTTATATTTAGCAGTAACGATTGCTTCAGGACGAAGAATCTTTCTGCCATATAGATGCATACCACGAACAATGTCAGCAAAGCTGTCAGGGTCACGGTAAGTTTCAGTTTTACTGATTTGCTCTGCAGTAGCTACTGCTGAGTCATGACCAGCTACGATAACACCAAAGTTGGTGTTTTGGTTTGCAGAACCAGTTGTGCTTGATCCTGTACCAACTGAAGGTAGGTTGCTAGATGAGTAAACACGGAAACCGTGAAAGTTACTCACAGCAAGACCATTACGTAGTCCACCTGATTCACCGAAGTCTGCATTGAAGAAACGAGAGTCTTCATCTGCAAGAAGTTCCATGAATACTGGATCGACCACTAGCCAACGTCCAGCTTTATCAACTTGTTGTTGATCAAGTAAACGTGCCATTCTAGCTACAACCATTGATGGTGAAGCTGTTGCAGTTGGTAGAGCAGTTGCTCCGGGTAGACGTACTGCTAGTGGGATCGAATGATCTCCAGCAGAAGTAGTAGTAATGTTACCGAAGTCGCCTTTTTTCAACTTCATACTTGATAACAACTCGTCTGAACCTGCAGTTGAAACAGCTTTTGAACCGTTTACTTGGTCATTGGCTGTGTCTGCTGCAGAATGTAATGCAGACTGTTTAAAACCTGACAAGTAACCAAGAACTTCTTGGTCATGCTGATCAGCTAAACGGTAAGCTGCACGATTGGTTGCAAGATCCATAAAGTTGACGTGTGAGTGTGCTTCCTCGATGTCATCAATTTTAAAAGCATAGTAGTTTGCTTTATCGACAACTAGAGAAAAGTCCTCATCGTCTAGGTCTTGTGCATTAACCTGAGTTCCACGAGCATATGCGCTNACNGANATTTCAGGNTCTTTGATGATCTTCACNGTATCACCTTGGGCAGCAATCTCCCCAAAGTAATCTGANTTNGTGATGTCACCGACTACTGTACTCTTGCGGAATGCAAGNTGTACTTTTTTGGAGTATATGATACTGGAAAAGTTACCGTTAGGTAAGTTACCGTATCCTCCTGCGGTTGTAAAAGCCATGTTAAATCCTCCATGATATTTGGCTTCGGGTTCAAAGCTAAACACCTGTAAGAGGCTGATCGTTTTCTAGGGTGCATATAATATCCAGTTGGCCTACTAGATATCAATGGGCCTATACTTGAACAGGTAGTTCTTAGTAGTTTAGACTTAGTATTTTAATGAAAATGTTTATAGTAATGAGAGGTAGTCTATACAGAGGCTCTCAAACTATACGTACTTAGTTATATGTACTTGAAAGTATTTGTCAACACTTATCGAGCACCACCAGTAAGATCATACACGAATTTACCATCTCGCATAGCCTTACTAATCTCTTCTTCACGCTCCTCGAACTCTTTAGCAGACATCTTCTCAATGTCAGATTCTTTTATAGTTGCTCCACCTTCAGTGGGATCTACTTTAGTTCTAGAACCTTTACTTATAGATTTAGCAGCGTCTTTTGTTTTAGCTCTTTTTGCTTGGACTGTTTCACCGTTATCTATCTTATAGAGATCTATAACTCTAATAACAGAAGCTGGGTCATCCATGTTTTCATAGAGAGCATCTTTTACCCACCTAGGTTGTTGCTCTGCCCAGTTGTGAAACTCATCTGATTGCCTTAGTGTATCAAAGGTAGGATGTGCTTCTCTAATTTTAGCCTCAGCACTTTTACGTTCTGTTTCATACTGTAGCTCATCTAATCTTGAAAGACGATCCTCAGCTTTCTTAAACATCTCTTGTGCTTTTTTAGCAGCAATAGTTTCTACTATACCTGCTACATCTGGATACTTCTTTGACCACTCTGTAATGTCTTCATCTGATTTAGGTGGTACAATAGACTCACCCTTCATCCTAGTTTCTAATGCTTCAAGTTTTTCGTTCCACTCTTTTTCTTTCTCAGACATATGCCGTCTAAGATCACCGTAACGTTTCTTAAAAGATTTTTCTTCAGGGTTTAAGTCTGAGTCATCTTCTTGTGCTTCAGCTTTAGTGTTGGCTTCTTCTTGTTTGGCACTATCCTTGGTCTGTACTTCGGTTGTCTCAGATCCTTCGCCATTGGATTCATTCTCTTCAACTTCTTCGCCACGAGCCTCTGCCTCTAGTCTAGCAATCTCTTCTTCTTCTTTTTTCATACGATCTTGTTTACGTGCATAGTTAGTTCCACGTTGTACAAAACCAGCATTCTTCGGTGTTTCTACTGCTTCTAATTCAGGCATATGTTTTCTCCTTATGTTGGGGTCAGCCGTAGCTGAGTAGCCTTATAGTTATTTGGATTAGTTAGTGGTTTATCGTGTACCTAAAAGAGTTTTCATTTGGTCACCTACTGGTTTATTATCTCTTTTAATACGATTTTTGTAGTCTTCTTCACTGATTATTGCACCTGGCCCCGGTCCTTTAAAAGGTCTATAAGGAGCACGTTCAGGCATATCACTAGCGTCCATGCCATTAAAATCTTCATCAGTGCTTTCAAAAAGTTCTCTGAATAGTTTACGCACAACATCTCCAACAGGACTGTCAGCAGCATCACTTACTATTGTTTTTTCTTGATCAGAAAGTTCAGCGAACCTTCCACGTATAACATTTTTTAGTTCTTTTACGTCCATTACATTTCCTCTTTTACAAAAAGACCAACTAAGAATGTTTGTATTGCACGATAGTAATATCTACTTGCAACCTTAATAGTGAAAGGACGTTTACCGTTTGCCCATTCTATACATTCTTTAAATTCTTTATACACTGTTTCTGCAGTTCCATTTGCGATATGTTTACGCCCTAGGTATCTGTAGCCTTTACGCATTGTCTCACCCCACCATTTATCGTGAAGTGTTTTCTTACACCATTCTACAGCGTTAGCTTTATCACCTGATTGGAATGCACCACTTGCTACAGCATGAGTAGCTATTACACAACCACTTGCAGCAGAAGATGCTGATGGAGATGATCCACCTCCCCCACCGCCAGAAGAACCACCACCACCGCCAGATGATTTCTGAGGTATGTTAATAGATGCACCTGCTTGAATTTTGTTTGCGTCTTTAATATTAGGGTTTGCTTTCATCAACTCATTAACAGTAGTATTATTCTTTGCTGCAATAGCACTTAGTGTATCCCCAGATTTAATTGTATCTTTTTTAGTTGAAGAACTTGAGACACTAGAAGAACTACCAGAAGATGTACTTGTTATAGGTGAGTTATTCTTTTTACCACTACTATCTGTTTTAGCGACTGTCTTACCAAAGAATTTATCTTCCTTTTCAGCTTTACCTAAATTCTTAGCTGTTAAAGCACTACTACCAAGTTCAATAACCTCTTCAATAGAAGAATCTCCAAGGTATAAATTACCTATTTTATTATTAGATTTCAGTTTTTTAAAAGCTGTGTCGTACTCTGCTGTACCTTTTTCTAACTTTTGTATTTCGGCAATGGCGTCTGCATTATCTACCGCAAATTGATCTTTAGCAGAATTACTTTTTGCCACTCTGCTAAAATGTTCTGCAATAGCTGAGTCTCCACGATCAACAGCATTGTCAAAGTGTTGTTGTTGTTTAACGTCTAGGTTACCTGACAGATTACCTGCTGCATCTTTTTGAAAGCCTACTATAGATTCATCTTCTAAGTAGTCTGATACGCTATACTTCGCTTCATACTTATCATAGAAACCGTCACCAAACAAATCAGACATGGCTTCACCCATAGTCTTATCTTCGAAAGGTTTTGTAATACCTTCTTTAATAGCTTGCGCCCCAGTAATACTATCTAGAGTTTTCTGTGCTTCCTCTGGGGTAATACCTAACTGTTTAGCTTTCTTTAAGTAAGCTTCCTCAATATCGTTTAAAGTTTTCTTAGCAGCACCAGAAGCAAATAAACCTACACCGGGAACACCTAAAGCAAGACCCTGACCTATTTTTGCTTTTCGGTACTCTTCTAATAGTTTAGATCCGTCAGTGTCTGCTTTCCATAAGTCAGAAGTAGGGTCTAAAAGATTATTAAAGTCTTCTACTCTTTTCTTTTCTTTATTAGTTTTTAATGTTTCTAACTTTTTAGCCTCTACTTTTCTGTCTTCATCGTCAGGACCACTACCACCTACTGACTTTGTTTTACCAACACCACCTGAAATGTCATCAGTCGGATCTGGTGTTTCTTGAATAACTTCAGTTCTATTCTCTGGTGTATCTTCTTTAAACTCGCTAAAGTCTGCTGGAACAGAACTGATTGGTCTACCATTGAGCATAAGAACTTGTATACGTCTACCATCTGGATGAAAGTAGAATACTGTCTTCATACCACTTCCATCACCAGTTGTTATTTTATCTGTTGTCTTAACACCTATGTCTTCTTGAGCAAGATTAGTAGGAGAACTTGTTCCAGTTGTTTCTTTGTTTATACCGTATATGTTAGTTGATTCTTGATCAATGTCCTGTAGAAACTTTTGTGGCTGTTCTGGTGGATTAATTGCAGGTCCGATAGGATTACCAAAAGCATCTGTCATACCACCTTCATCAAATCCTACAGGTTTATTAAATTGTGTAGGCTGTGGTTTAGGTGGCATCATCTGTTGACCCATCATCATAGGCTGTGGTGGTTGAGGCTGTTGAGGTTGCATTTGGTTCATACCACCTTCAGCCATAGACATGACTTCACCAAGTAGTGTCATCTCATCTTCTGTAAGCTCACCTTCCTCAGGAACAGGCTGTCCACCTATACGTCCTTCTTCTTCTAACTCAGCCATCTCTACCTTGGCATTATCTCTTAGATCTTCGAAGAACTTTAGACCGTAGAACTTAAGGACATCTGCAGGAACTACATATTCACCTTCAGATAACATAGTGGGTATATCATCTCGTACTTCTTTAGCTGTAGATCCCGGTGGTATTTCATTACCTGATACAGGATCAATTGCATCTACTTCCCCACCTAATGCATATCCCATGTTAATGTCATCTTTCATTGCTATACCACCTTGATTAAATTTTAAACCTAAATCAGACAACTTAGGTAAATCTGCAACACCTGCTTTATCGTTTATCTTTTTTACTTCTTTACTACTTAATACTTTTTTTACTTTTAACTCACCGCCTATTAACCAGTTGCCTGTCATGTTAGGGTTTGTTTTGTACCTATAAAAACCACCATAAGGAACTTGATCAGTTATGTGTGCAGTTTTTACGTCAGGTGTTCCATCTTTTTTTATTCTAGCTCTTTCGTTTGCAACAGACTGCCAGTCAAATTCATCAAGCATTTCAACCTCAGCCCATACTTGATTTTCTTCTCTTATGTTAGGAGGCATACTTCCTTTTAGTCTTTGACCTGTTTCTAAGTCTACCTTACCACCTATGTGAGTTGCTATCGGTAAATCACCTGCATGAAATCCTGGACGATAAGCTAAGTCTCCAATTGAAGATTTTACTTTACCTGTTTTAGTATTAAGAGATCCTTCTTCTGCTTTTATCCATTTACCTTTTGGTATTGGTTTATTATCTTCCATCTTTACAAACAGAGGGTATAATTCACCTTTGTCGTTTGTTTTAAAAAGTTTGTAAGCCTTTACAGTTTTTTTATTTTTAGAAACTTTTACAGGTTTAGGATTGGAGGCAGACTCTATCTCACTAACCTCATCAATAACTTTATCTTGATTTAACTGTGTTATATCATCTTTTGGTTTTAGTCTAACATTGCCGCCCATCATGCCTACACGATTAGGGTCCATCTCAACACGTTTAACTGTATCAAATGTTTTTCTAGCACCTGCTCTTATTGCTGAAGCTGCTGCATCTCCTAAACCGGGAACTAATCCTATTATAGCTGCACCACCCAAAGCACCTGCTAGATAGTAGTTAGGGTCATCTTTTTGTAATTCATCATAGACTTCTTTAGCAGCCATAGCATCGCCTATAATAGGTGTAGCAGAGGCAACAAAAGTAGCAGCATCTTTTACTGTAGTTGATTCTCTTTCTTTATCTGCACGTCTACGTCTACCTTCAGAATCTAAACTTAATACTTCTTCTGTCTGAGTAATTAGCCCACCTTCATCAAAGTGTTGACTGGGTGTCATTAAGTAATCTGCAAATCCTTTTACCTCATCAGTAAACGGTTTGGCTTTTCTCATTACTTTATCTGATAGAGTTTCTTCTACGTCTTCTTCATACTGCTGTTGCTCTAGTACAGGCTTATAACCTTTTTCTATCTGCTCTTGATCAAACATTGTGTCTGAACGCCACTCAGCATAAGCACTAGCTTCTGATTCACTCTCAAATGTTGGTAGCTTTTCTCCTGTGATAAAGTCTCTACCTTCATTGTCTTTTAGTCTTCTAGCAACCTCTTCATCAGAGAGTTTAGATCCATCTTCATCAACACTAGGGGCTGTAATCCATTCAGTTCCCCAAGGTATCGTTGTAGTTACCTCAGAATACCTAGTGCCTTTCGCACCAGTTATATCCCCTGTTTCATCTATAAAAACAGATCTACCACGTAAAGTTTTTTCATCTGTTTTAGTTCTAGGTCTTAGCTTTGGTCTAAGAGGTGGTGTAGCTAACTTATTAACCATTTACTTTATCTCTTAGTTGAGTCAGTGAGCGTAAAGCACGAACTTCTCCTTGAAGTCTATACAACTCTTCTAGTTCTGTTCGTTGTTCCATTTGTTTGTGAGAGAAAGCTATACGAGAGTCTAGTTCCTCAAGCATAGCATCCCAAGTGTCTTTATTGTTTACGATTAACTTCAGGCTCATGCAGCACCTTGCTGTCCTNTATTACCTGAGAAACCTTGCTCGTTTGGTTGTGGTGCAGTGCCTGTTCCTATATTACCACCACCTGCTCCTGAAGTATCTTGTACTCCTGTAGGTGCTCCCTGACCTTGAGGTGGCTGTACACCTTCAACAGGTTGTGCATCAGGGTTCTCTGCTCTAAACTCTTTGAGTAACTCAGCTTGTAGTTTTGCATCAGACATAGAGTTTACAAGTTTATCAGGATCTAGATCCATACTCTTAGCAATCTCTCTGATGATATAATCCATCTTAGAAAATGGTGCGAGAGTTGGGTTCTGTGTAATCTGTAAGAATTGCATCAAGCGTTGGCTACGTACTTCGTTAGCCATTAAACTTTCAGTACCTTGTGCTTTTACTTCTAGGTCACCTTTTATAGAATCGTCAAAGTCAAACTGCATGTTGAAGTTGAAGAAAGCTTTACCAAGAGGTGACAATAAATAGTCATCTACGTTCTTAACAACATTTCGGATACTTCCGTTGGCAGCAGACATAAGCATACTAATACCAGAAGCAGTCCTACCAACACCTTGAACACCTGTTTGTCCGTGTGCGAATGATGGGAATCCCGTTGACTCATCAGCTAAAACCCTCGCTTTGTCAAATAGTTGCATGTTTTCGTTAGATACGTTAGGGAACTTAGTTCCGAAAAGAGCTTGACCAGGTGCCCCTCCCTGTCTCCTAAATACTTTTCCCGGATACACGGAGAGGTCTTGCCCTGGGACGAGATTTGTCTCGTCTACCTCGATGATTAGATTTCCTGAGAGAGCAGCGTTATCTACTGCCATTCTCATAAAGCCATTCATTAATGTTTGTGTGTCATCCATGTTCTCCGCAATACCTACCCCAAAAAAAGAGTATGGGTTTACTTCGTAAGGTACTGCATAGTACGGAATGTATGAAGGAGTAAAAGGATTAAGTACTAAGCGTAGTACTTGACCATTACATATCCATGCGTTTACGGATACTTGATCTGCATCTTTCATGTCTTTTGGGATGTCTACATTCTGATCTTTCAACATCTCTGTGTCCATGTAGCCCCAAAACTCTAGGACTGAGAACCTTTCACTTTGAGCTTCTTGCTCATCGTCTTGCATAGCTTGTTCCCACCACTCTTTAGTGTAGGACTCTCCCATAGATATAGCTGTGTCTATGGCATTGCTTCTGAAGAAAGGTCTATTCTTAAGTGCTCTCATTTGTGTTCGAGACATCTTGTGACGCTCTACAACATACTCTGCGTCATCCATATTAGATGCATCAGGATCAGGGTAGAAGTTCCAAATAGAAACTGACGAACACTTAGGTACTGTTTTTATAATCGGTGAGTACTCACCTTCGTCTGACCAGTTAGGGTATTCCTTGTCTACCGCAAATGGTCCTTTCATGATACCTGTACCAAATAGGGCTGTCTCAAACGCAGCATTTCGTAATTCTTTTCTTGCGTTGGACTCTTCTAGTTGGTCATGTATTTTCTTTTCCATCTTCTTAGCCGCTACCATAGCTGGATGGAAAGTAATCTGTGTAGGTGCTTCTGCTTCACCCTCTTTTAAATTATTTTGTACAGGTGCTAGTTTATCTTTTAAACCTGCTAGTCTATCTCTAAAATCAATAAGAGTTTCACCGGGCTGTACTTGTTCGGCCTCACCCATAGGTGCTTGCTGCTCTTGCATCTTCTTAGCAGTATCTTCTGTCTCTAAGTGTACAGCTTCTGAAACACCCTCAGGTAAAACCGTAGGATCAATACTAATAGGAAACTTATTAGCACCAAAGAGTACTTCTACAATTTGACCGTAAGCAGCTAGTACCTTTGTCTTTGTAACCTTAACAAATACTCTAGACTTCTCTGAAGAAGTAAAACTTACATCTGGTCCATAAAGACCTCTGTAGTTTCTGTAAGCTTTTATCCAGCGTTGTTCTTCAGCATTACGAGCATTCTCAGCTTTTTGAAAACGTTTCTGTATATAACCTACAATAGTTCCAACTGAAGGATCAGATTTAGAGTCTTCATCTGTATCTTCTATAAAAGATACTTCAGCATCTTCCATGTATACTTCTTCAGCTAAGTTTTCATCTTCTTCCATATTATTTTACCTTCCAAGGTCCGTTATCAAAATCATACTGTTCTTGACATTTAGGACAACTATCAAACTTATCTGTATTATAAATTACAGCACACTTAGGGCAAGTTACTAGCACTCTAGTATCCAAACGTTGAATCAGCCATTTGAAAACCTGTCCTCTGAGTATCAGGGTTGTAATCAAATAGGTTACTTCTTGGTCTTGTCATGATACCATACCTGATAGCATCATAGATGTGATCTTCAGACTTAGTGTCCACATCCTCAGGATTGTTCTTATCTAGAGGTAGTGAAGGAAGTTGAGCAATTGTATTATAACAATTACTAAAGAAAACTATTCGAGGTTCTTCTGTGAAGTCATCTACCTGTAGTCTTCTATGTAACTCGTTCTTACCTGATACACGAGAACCTTTTGATCTATCGGCTGGTCTGAATCGACAACCCTTCTGTATCATCTGTTCTGCAAGTGAAGGACCAGTGTCACCTCTTTTGTGCCAGAGAGAACTGTCGAGAACACCATACCTTATTTTTTCATCAGACTCAAGATCTAAGATCATATCTGCTAAGTCTGTAGCTAAAACTTTACTTACGTATAGTTCTCTATAAACAATAAGCTGTTCATCAGGAGCTACAGCAAACCATATAACAGCAGAGTAAGATCCGTATCCGTAGTCTGCTGCTCGAAACCTAGGCCAGTTACTTGGGATATCATATGGATCTACCACATGTATCCTTCTACTGAACTCAGGGAAAGCTGCACCTTCATTAATATCCCAATCCCCTTCCAACAATTGTCTCCGTTGGTGCTCAGGCAGAGAGAGTAGGTTGGCTTCGTACATCCCATCATCAGACAGATAAGGATTATCAAACAAAGTCGCAGGGATAAACTTCCTCTTGAAAAGAGGCTCTCCCTCTCTAGTGTGGCCTTTAGGCCAGCAGATTATTTCACCTTCGTTGTCTGTAGCCCAGAATGCTTTATCAGGTTGACTAGGGTCTATAAAGTATCTCTTAACCCACATGTGACCCGGACCACCCGGATTGCTTGTAGCTCTCATATAGAGAGGTAACCCTGAAGCTTTTGTAGTACGTAGACGTGACCTCATGTAGTTCCATGCGTAGTCTGTAGGCCACTGTGTTAGTTCGTCAAAACCTATCCAGTTAAATGCCTGACCTTGATATCTCATAACGTCATCGTCACGGTCAAGGTATGACATCCAAAGAGTTGCGCCACTAGGAGCTACCCACGTCTTATCTCGTTCCATAAACTTAATACCTGGAATAGCTCTTGGGTAAAGCTGCTTACTTACGGATATAAGTTCTCTTAATTCTTCTGTTGACNTACGAACTAGAAGCATTCTAGCGTTGGGATTATTCAGGTATCTGACTGGATCTGCTACTAGACTGTAACTTTTACCACCACCTGCAGCACCACCGTATAGTACTTCTTGTTCTGTAGCTGCTAGGAATGTTGTTTGAGGACCAGCATTAGGTTCAAAGATAACATCTCTAGGAACTTCTTCTACTTCATTCTGTGGAGGCTTCGGTTTTGCTGGGGATGTCTGACCATCCATCTCCAAAGATTCGCTTGGTTTCTCTACCACCAAGTCTTTGCTTTTCAATCTTCTCCGCTTTCCTTTGCGCTTCTTTGTATTTCCTAGCGTAGTTGCGGTAGTTTGAGGAAGCTCTCCTCCGTTTTTCTTCGATCCTGACACGTTTGTCTAACCCTACATGTGATATATATCTACCTGATTGATCCGATAACCACTTGGATACTTTTCTCAAACTATAATCCTGTAGAAATAATTTTGCTTTTTCTAAAAGTTCTAATTCTTCTGGAATGGGTATAAGTAAGTCAGGATCTTTATCATCCTGTTTGTACCCGAAAGGTACATGTCTTCCAACTCTGATGATAGGATACCACTCACCTTTTTCTCCCCTGAGTGGTACTTGCCAATCTACTTTGTTTGGATAGGTAGCTTCTGAAGCCCTAGCCGTTTTAATCTTCGACATCACTATCCTTAGACGGTAAGATAAACACTGGCTCTGAGGTTTTTACTTCTACCTTCTCTGTCTTTGTAAATCCTGCTCTGTCTAAAAGATCTTTAGCTGCAAGCATTTTTTCTTTTACACCCAAGTCTGTTGGATCAGCCATTACACTATACATTGTGTAAGCAGCTTTTGTAGAAGACTGGGATATAAACTTCTTTGTTAGTTCTACGATCTCATCTGTTAAAGGAGCTACAACCTGTGCTGTAGCTACACCATCGGAGTATCCTGCAAGCTTTTTAGCTTTGACAGGATCTCCTTTGGCTTCATCAAAAAGAACGTCTAAGAACTTTTGTTGTTTATCTGTTAGCTGTCTCGCCATAGATTCTTTCTCTTATTTCAGATCTACCAATACCTAGATCCCTAAGCTCACGCTCAGATAAATTTATAAGTGTTTGATAGTCTGCTCTTCGCTGTTGTGACTTCTGTATAGCTTTGAGTATACGGTTACAATATTCTTTCCACATAAAAAATCTCCAGTTTCGTTTTTTGTGCAAGCTGGCTAATAAACCAACTGGAGACTAGTTTTACACATATAGTTATAACATACTATAGCTAATATTGCAACCCCGTTATGTCGGCTGGTAATACTCAGCACCTGACAGAGTTACTTGAAAGTCAGAACTACTTTCTTCAAATCCTATAATCTTATCACCTGCAGCTAGTGCTAGGTATGCACCACCTTGTATTACATTTTCATTTGTACTAGCTGCTAAACTTACTTCATCTACAATACTATGATAAGTAGTTGTAGCTAGTTCATACCACTGTATACTATACTTCTTTGCACTTGTAGCACCATTTGATACATGTAAAAAGGTGATGAGTGACACATGGTTGTTAGGACATGTATACACTACATCACCACTAGCACCACCTGAGGTAGCTGATAGGTTCTTTGCTTTAGTAAAGTATTTAGCTGTAGCAGGATTTGCCATTTACTTTAGTAATTCCCTCTTACACCAAACTTCTTCTTGTGTTGAGCGATAGTTTCTTCTTTCAATCGAGTAGTATACTTTTTACCCTTCCACATAAAGGTAGGTTTACCAGCATTTCGATTACGTCTAAAAGCTTTACCAAAAGACTCGTTAGTTACTGGACCAGACGCTGCTCTAGGTGGAGCAGTTCTATCTGGCTTACCAGTCTTTTTAGGTCTAGGTGTAGTCTTTGGTTTAAAACCTCTATCTGTCTTCTGCTTAGAAGTAGGCTTTATAGAACTCTTATCAATCTCTGGTCCACTCTCTAAAGGTGCTGCTCTTGTAGCAGCAGGAGTGCTTCTAAGTTTTGGAGGAGGAGTATTTGTTCTTCCTGGAACTCTTGTCAGAGGTGGTTTAGTCCTTTTAGGTTTAGCTACATTAGTAGGCTTCGGTCTTGTCCTCACTGCAGGAGCAGTTGTAGACACCTTAGGTTTAGCAGGTGCTTTCGGTGTAGTTAACTTATTAGGAGTAGTAGTCTTACGTCCTACAGGTGGGTCTTTACGAAGTTGAACATTCTTAGGAAGTTTATCTGCGTTTGGCTTCTTAAGAGGTAACTTTACATTCGGTGCTTTAGTTGTAACACTAGGTGCTTTATTGATTTTAGCATTCTTAGGTAACTTAGTCTTAGGTATTCTCTTACCACCTTTTTCTATTAAGTCATCTGCTAGTCTTTTAGAATTAGTTCCAAAGTACTTTCTACCTAGTTTAATAATTATTTTAAATGCGGCTGCTGCTGACATAATGTATTCCTTTACTTATAAGTATTCTTAGGTCTAGCGATACCAGTATTAAGTTCATTAGAAGACTTAACCATACCACCTACGTTATACATAGCTACCTTACCGCCTTTAGCATATGCTTTCTTTTTCATTCCAGCACCACCTTTGGCGTAGCCTTTTTTCTTCATACCACCTTTAGCCATGCTCTTCTTCTTCATAGCCATG
>FUFK010044907.1_pt1 | contig 17128 bp, 13 predicted proteins | sample 1021851 | NCBI WGS metagenome assembly FUFK01 (sample SAMEA51879418, study PRJEB19060) | metagenome | reverse complement strand
CTTTGAAACTCCACACCTGATTCTGGCCTCAGGAGGCTGGACTGCGAACCTTGCATCAACCCTTGGGGTTGAGGTTCCNNTGGANCTGAGCCGTCACAAGGTGATCACCTTGAGGACCACGGATGATTATTTNAGAACCTGGCCGATCATCAAAGACCTGACCACNGANGACAAAATTTACNTTCGACCGGATTCCGGCGGTGTGGTGCTGATCGGGACAGGAGATCACGGTGATCCGATCGAAAATCCGGACCTGCTTACCGATGATGTCGATTCAGACCACATCGAGCGTATTGGAAGCCTGATGAAAAACCGGATGCCGGTTTTTGCTGATGCGGATTATGTGAATGGCTGGACCGGNCCCTATGACATTACCCCGGACTGGAACCCCATCGTCGGAAANGTNCCCGGNCCTGAAGGNGTCTTCATTGCCGTCGGATTCAGCGGGCATGGATTCAAACTCGCTCCCACCATGGGAGAATCCCTGGCGTCCCTGGTGCTTGGAAATACTCCAAGGTTAGCGATTGACATGTATTCCTTCTCCCGTTTCCAGGAAGGTTCCCCCCTCCATGGTGCTTACGGAATCGGCTCCATTTCCTGAAGTGCCAATCGACNTTCTATAAACCAGTGGCGNCCNTTTCAGTGGGTCTTGAAAAATTCAGGGACTCTGGTTTCCGTCCAGCCTGATTTGTTCCAGGGNGAACCGGNGATGAAAGCCGCATGACCTCCCTTCCGGTGATATTCCAATTCCACCTGCGGGGAAACTTCTGAAGAGGATGGAAAAGAGGAAACCTCCAGAAACGGATCATCGAGGGAGTTCATGATCAGGGTCGGCACCCTGATCGTTTTAAGAAATGCTTTGCATGAAGATTTGGAATAATAATCTTCCGCGTTTTTGAATCCGTGCAACGGTGCCGTGATCCGGTTGTCAAATTCCCTCAGGGTACGGATCTCTTCAATATTTCCAACATCAAATAANGGCGGGAGCGAACTGAATTTCCGCCTCGCGGATGCTTTCAGCAAATCGACGAAATGCTTTTGGTAGACCCTGGAGAATCCTCGGTTCATGCGGTCTGTGCATGAGGAAAGGTCAAANGGCACCGAAACCGCGGCCGCAGCAGTAATTCCGGCTTCGCCTCCTTGTTCCCCAAGCCACTTCAGCAGGGAGTTCCCGCCGAGTGAATAACCGAAAGCCATGATGGCTTTTCCGGGAAACCGTTGTTTCACCAATTGCACCAGCCGGTTCAGGTCGGTGGTTTCTCCTGCATGATAAGTTCTCTGCAGACGGTTGCTGACTCCACCGCAGTTGCGGTTCAGCAGCATCACCCCGTTCCAGCCTTGCGTTCGGATCACCCCGAACATTGCCTTGACCGTGTTCGAGGTCTGATCTCCTTCCAGTCCATGAAGGATGATCACCATCGGTCCATTTCCTTCCAGTGCCCAGAAAAGCTGGAGAAAATCTCCGTCCTCAAGCTCCAACTGCTCCTTCTCCAAATTTGGCATTGGAATCTTTCGAAACTTCGAGGCCCAGATCGTTTGGAAATGAGGTCCGGGAAGCCAAAAAGCNGGACGGAAATCGGAAGGTTTCAGCAGATCCATTCGAAACTCAAATAGNGAAGATCTTTGAACGTTAAGAATGGANCAATCTNAAAATCATGATTTCTTGGAAATGAAATACTTGAAAGATANCCTCCCTTNACCTCCCCTACCAGGGATCAATTCAACTTGACCGGCATTCGAGTCTGGACNGATTCTTCGGCAGCCGCACCGATACGNACGGCTTCCAGGCCATCCTCGAGGGTCACTTCGACNGGGGTTCCAAGNCGGATGGCATCGAGAAACTTTTGATGCTGGTAAAAGGTCGATCCATGATGATCTCCTGCGGCCAGGTGTGTGGCGTCCACCTCGACCGTCTGCGTCACCGGTCCCTTCGGCTCCCTGGGCGAAAAGGTCACTTCGGCTTCCCGTTCCTGATTTCCNGGCCAAAACCTAGAAGGTCCCGGAACCCTGGCCTCAAATTTCGCCTGGTCTCCGATGATGGCAATTTCCTCCTGAAAATAAGAGCCCTCACTGAACATACATAATTCGAGCAGTCCTCGGACTCCATTTTCAAAATCCACGGTCACTATGGCATGGTCGAGAATATCCGGTGTTTTCCCATCATAACGTTCATCCAGATGATTGACTGCAATCCCTCCTGAAGCATAAACCTGGACGGGTTCGCTCTGGGTCAGAAGACGCATCAGGTCGAAAAAATGACAGCATTTTTCCACCAGCGTTCCTCCGGAGTTTTTGGAAAACCGGTTCCAGTCTCCGACTTTTTCCAGGAAGGGNAAACGATGTTCCGTGATGCTCAACATTTTCATGGCTCCGATCTTCCCTTCCTTCAATGACTGAACCAGCAAGTTCACCGGAGGCATGTATCGGTACTCCATCGCAACCCATACCGGGGCAGAACGCCCTTTGGCCAATTCGACCATAGCTTCGCAATCTGGAACCGTTGTGCAGAGTGGTTTTTCCACCAGTATCGGCAAACCGCTGGACAAGGCATCAGGAAGCAAATCGACATGGGTATGATTGGGACTGGCAATCACCAGAACATCCGCGATTCCACTGGCAAGCAGATCCCGATGATCGGTGAAGGCCTTTGCCCTCCCATCCGTCAGAGAAACAGCTTTTTCTCTCATTCCTTCATCCGGATCTGAAACGGCGGAAACCTCCGTCTCTTCCAGCAGATGAATATTGCGGATATGCTCGTGTCCCATCATACCCGAACCCAAAATCGCGTATCTTAATTTTGACATGGCTCTCTTCTCGATCGGTATTCAATAAAAGTTATGCCTCCTGAAATTTGCACTCTTTAGATTGGAACCCGAAAAAATCTGCCAATCCAGTCAAAATGTTTGGGGTGAAAAACTCAGGAACTTNAACGCTTGGTGTTTCCCATCATCTCAACAAACCGTTTGAAGAGATANCGGGCATCCCTNGGACCGGGTGCCGCCTCGGGATGGTATTGNACGGAATAAGCGGNGTACTGAAGTGATTCCAGACCTTCAACCGTNTGATCGTTNAGATTCCTGTGGGTCACTCTGACGTCTTCCGGAAGACTGTCCTCGTCCACAGAGAATCCATGATTATGGCTTGTGATCTCAATCTTGTTGGTCTGGTAATCCTTTACAGGATGGTTCCCTCCATGATGTCCGCATTTGAGTTTGTAGGTTTTGCAGTTCAACGCCAAAGCCAGAATCTGGTGCCCGAGGCAGATCCCGAAAATCGGAAAAACCCCAAGCAGGCTGCGGACTTCTTCAATNGCNCTTTCCACTGCGGCAGGATCACCGGGGCCGTTGGAAAGAAAAACACCATCCGGATTCATCTGNCGAACGACTTCNGCNGGCGTGTCCCAGGGGACGATGGTGATGTTGATTCCCAATGCTGCCATCAACCGCAGAATGTTACGTTTGATGCCGAAATCGTATGCCACGACTTTCAGGGGAACACCCTCNGTTTCTGAAGGCCAGAAATAAGGTTCCTTGGTCGAAACCACTCTGGCCAGGTTTCTTCCTTCCATGGAAGGCAGCGCCATCGCTTCTTCCCGCAAAAGATCAAGGGTGTGCANCGAGTCTGAAGGAACCATCAGCCCTTTGACTTCTCCGTCGGATCGTAAAACACGAACCAGCGCTCGGGTATCCACTCCTTCCATCACCGGCACCTTGGATTCCCAGAGAAAATCAGANAGGGATTTATTGGAACGCCAGTTACTCGGAATCTGGGTGAGTTGGGTCACCACCAGAGCNGAAGCATGGATGGTGGAAGATTCCATATCATCGGGATTGGTTCCATAATTCCCGATATGGGGAGCCGTCATCGTCACGATCTGACCGCAGTANGATGGATCAGTCAGNATTTCCTGGTAACCGGTCATCGAGGTATTGAANATCAGTTCACCTGTGGCCTGAAAGGGGCCATGGATCCGACCACGGAAAAACATCCCGTTGCTGAGCACCAGAAGACCATTGCTGACCATTGGTCGCTCAGATAAGCCAGATTGTATTTCTGATACAGGTGGAACGAGGTTGAAGGCTGGATTCATTTGATGATGATCCAGGAATCCTTGTAGAAGTTGACGGTTGGATCGATTTTTTTAATTTCCTTGCAATACCAGCCCCGTGCATGGACGAAGGTGGCAATCCGCCGGGTATCCGCATCCACGATGCTGTAATGGCTGGCTCCTCCTTCGGCGAGACGGTTGCGCATCAGGTTCATCGCCTGACGATAACTGTTGAGCTCACCGGTCAACGCCACGGTTTTGACCTCTCCCAACTCNCTGCAGCCGCTGACTTTGTCGGGATTCGGAATCGCGTTCATTTTCTCTGCCTCTGGGGTGAGGGGGAAATAAGGCTGGGTGCATCCATTCAAAATGAATGAACCTGCAATCAACAAAATGACGGAAATTCCAAAGGATTTCAATCGACTGTTTTTCATCGTGNATTGACTGTTCGATTCAATGATCGGAAAAGTTTTTATGATTCATCCAGTTTCCAGGAACGTCCTCCTGTTTCCCTGGAAAGCCATTCAAGCCATGCATGATACGGCCCGATTCTTTTCATTTCCTGCCATTCTGAAACAACCAGCAACGGGTGGCTGACATCTTCCATATCCTCACATCCACAACTGACTTCCAGACGATAGGAGCCCGGTTCGAGTTTNGGCAGTTTGAGCNNGGTCTGTCCCTGACTTAAAGGGAGTTCGACCTCAAAACGNGTTTCCGAATTGGATTGTTCCACCAGTCTGAATACGGCACTGGATGAACGTGTCCGCAGATGAATCCAGCCTTCGATCGTTTCCGATTCATGGTAGGGGCGGCCAGGAGAAAAATCACGGAAAATCCTTTTCCGTTCCCGAATTGGCTGGAACAGCAAGGTCTGCCAAAATGACGCATGCCGGTGCCGGATTCCTTTCCAGTCCTCCCCGGTTTCAGGTGTTGACCCTTTTTTAGATGGATCGAGTTTCCAAGTCCAACTCTGGGGCTCCAGAACCCAGTCCACCCTCCCTTTACGGTAAGGCGTTCGGAGCAGAAGATCCGAAGACTGACCAAATTCTTCCTTGAGNTCNCCTGCAAAGGCAGGCTGGCGCTGCAGGTCCTCAACAGGGAGCAGTCCCCGTTCCCTGAAATTCCATTCTTTGTGATGTCTGAATTCCAGCTGCAGTTTTTGACTCGAGGTTCCTGACAAAAAGAGTTCCTGGTAATCGCGGTGTCCCACCACCTGTTCCCCGCCGACGACGATGATGCGTTTTCCTCCTGCCAGGAATTTCTGGAAACTTCTTTGGAATTCCGGGTTTCTCAAAAAACGCCGGATGTCAAAATTATGAAAAACCACCGTGTCGAATTTGAACAATTGACGCATGAAGAGTTCCTGAACCGGGAAGCGGATCAGTGCGAGTTCCTGTTCCGGAACACTCTGGTTGTCCTCAAAAGGATCACGCAGGATAAAAAAGGCAATCATATCGACTTCCGGCATTTCCTTGAGCAGGCGCCGNAGGTGAAACACATCCCAACTCGGACGCCCGGCAATGTGAAGAACGCGCATTCTTTTTTCACGGATGCTCACCGGCAGGTAGGAAAGGTTGTTATGAAGCTGGTCCTCCTCTTTCAAGGGCTGAATTTCAAGACTGAGCAAGGCTTCTCCTGAACGAACCGGCACCCATTTCATTTCCAGTTCCTGGAACTGAATCCCGGGTTGGAAATCGATCTTCTGCCGATGGAGGATAGACTGACCGTCGAGAAGCACCATGTGGGTACTNACGGCTTNCTCAAAGTTGGAGGAGACCTTGANTTGGATTGTGGTCAGTTGATCNAGAAANGCCACTCTNGGATGAATCACACTTTCCAGGGCAAGGTCTCCTTTCCCGTAATTTGCGGAGGCCAGGGTATTGAGACGGATACCGGCTTGATGGAAATGCTCTGCTGCTTCGCGGGGCATGCCGAAGCTGGTGGTATCCTGTCCGTCACTGAAAAGCAGAAGCTCCTGCTGACCATCGATACCTGAGCGTTCAAGAAAATGAATCAGGGATTCCGATATGGAAGAACCNGTNCCNGTAGGATGTTCTTCAAAATGAAAAAGATCGTAGGCATGGATTTCCCGGTCCGGAAATTGTTGAAGAATGACATTCTTTGCCNTNTCNGGTAATTGTCCCNGCTCATCGGCTTTNAAACCATTTTCCTCGATCTNCATGCTTTCGCTGGAGTCAAACAGAACGAACAGAGGCTCCGGGAAGTCAGAAGTATGTTTCAGGGTTTCTAAAGCCAGGAACAAGAGAAGCGAAATCAGGCCGANCCGCAGGAAAAGACTCGTTTTCCGCAACATCCGCCTCTCCCGGAACAGCCTGAATGCATAAAAGACGGTTGCGAAAACAAAAACCAGGAATCCTGCTAAAAAAAGNGGGGACATTTGAAAAGNCAGGTTTTCAGTCCGTCGTCAACTGACACAGATNGGGAAACTCTTNACAGAATCCGGTGAAGTGTTTCCAAATCAAATCCAGGGGCATTTCTTTCTGGATGAAACAACTCCCAATCTCTCGAAGAAGGATGAAGTTCACCGCTTCCCTGCTGGCTTTTTTGTCATGAAGCAGGAGGCTGCTGAAGAGATCATAATCCAGTTTGNGAAGAGTTACGGATCGAAGTTTGGGTTCCAGAAACTCCCGGATGGTTTCCCAGGAAGACGGATCCAGAAGTTGTTCCTGTTTTGAGAGAAACGCCGCAAACAGCATTCCGGTTCCGACGGCTTCTCCATGAAGATACGTTCCGTAACCGCAATGGGTTTCGATCAGGTGACCGAGGGTGTGACCAAAATTCAGGGTTGCTCTGAGTCCGGCTTCGGTTTCGTCCTGCTCCACGATTCTTGCCTTCACCCGGCAGGACCGGAANACCGCTTCTTCCAGAAAATCCAAATCCAAGGGTTCCAGTTTGCCTTCCTGAAGAAAATCNAGCAGTTCCCGGTCATGCGTCAACCCATGCTTTGCCAATTCGAAGTAGCCTGCCTGAAGTTCACGGGAGGGCAGGGTTTTCAGGAACTCGAGATCGATGCTGACATGATTCGGTTGCTTGAAGGCACCGATGGTGTTTTTCCCCAAGGGATGATTCACTGCCGTTTTACCGCCGACACTGCTGTCCACCTGGGCCAAGAGGGTGGTCGGCACCTGGATCATTTTGATTCCCCGCATGAAGGTCGCCGCAGCAAAACCGGCCATGTCCCCGATCACTCCTCCTCCGAAAGCCACCATCACGGTTCCCCGATTGGCCTTTTTCTCCATCAGGAAATCGTAAATCCGTTGGAGTGTTTCCANGTTCTTGTATTCCTCACCGTCGGGCAGGATACAGGTGTCATTCTGATAACCTTCCGGTTCAAGAATCTTNTTGATTTGGGCTGGGTAGAATTGTTCCAGAGTGGAGTTCGTCACGGTCACCACCCGTTCCGGATCAAACTGACGGATGGCGGAAAGCAGGGAGTCCCGNAGATTTCCGGCACCGATTTCGATCTTGTATTCGCTCCCCGGCAATTCAACCGGAAGGGTTCGCATCGCTTTGATTCAGAAGAATTTTGANGTTNTTTNAGGCAGGGCGATCCAGGTTNCGGTATTGAATCGCCTCCGCAACATGGGGAGTATCGATCGCTTCTTCGNCTTCCANGTCGGCAATGGTTCGTGCCACTTTGAGAATCCGGTCATAGGCCCTCGCGCTGAGTCCCATCCGCGACATGGCATTTTCCAGTAATTTTTTTGATGCCTCTGAGGGCTGCGCATGGGTTTCCAGTTCCTGCCGTGACATTCCGCTGTTGGTATGCGTCGGTGATCCCTCAAACCGTGCCTCCTGTTTTTTACGTGCATTCATCACCCGTTCCCGGATGGTTTTGGACGATTCCCCCCTCCTGGAATCGGCCAGTTTTTCATAGTCGACGGCCGGAACATCAAGGTGAAGGTCAATCCGGTCCATCAANGGTCCTGAGATCCGTGACCGGTATTTCTGGATCTGCGTCGATGTGCAACGGCATTCCCTGCGGCTCGTGCCTTTTCCCACCGGATGCCCATGAAAACCACAAGGACAGGGATTCATCGAGGTCACCAGCATGAAATCACAGGGAAATTCGAGGGACATCGCTGCCCTGGCGATGGTCAGCCTGCGGTCTTCAAGCGGTTGTCTCAACAATTCCAATACCGTCCTTGGAAATTCAGGAAGTTCATCCAGAAAAAGCACCCCGTTGTGGGCCAGTGAAATTTCTCCCGGTCCGGGGATGCTGCCTCCTCCGACCAGACCCGCCTGGGAAATCGTGTGATGCGGAAAACGGAANGGCCGGTGTACGATCAACGGCGTGGAGTCNTTGAGAAGCCCGGCAATGCTGTGAATTTTCGTGCATTCCAAAGCCTCTTCAAAACTCAACTGCGGAAGGATCGTTCCCAACCTCCTGGCCAGCATCGTCTTGCCCGAACCCGGCGGACCAAGCATCAGCAGATTATGGGCTCCCGCCGCGGTCACTTCAAGCGCCCTTTTGACATGCTCCTGTCCCTTGACGTCCTGGAAATCTTCGCGGAAGACCTTTCTTTCCTCAAAAAGCCTGCGGGGGTTATAGGCAGTCGGTTGAATTTCCTNTTGCCCCTGGAGATAGCGTACCACCTCATCCAGGGTACTGACCGGAACTCTGCGGACTTCCTCGACCACGGCCGCTTCCGCCTCATTTGCCTTCGGCAGGATCAGCTGTTCAAAACCATGATCCCTTGCCGCAACCGCGACCGGAAGGATGCCCCGAATCGGTCTGATCGCCCCATCGAGTGAAAGCTCACCAACAACCATCACTTTTTCCAGGACTTGTTCAGGAAAATAACGAAGCGCCCCCAACAGGGCCAGGGCGATAGGAAGGTCGAATCCCGATCCGATTTTCCGCAATGCCGCCGGGGCCAGATTGACCACGATCCGCCGGACCGGAAAATTGAAACCNGAATTGGTGACTGCCGCTGTGACCCGGTCCCTGCTTTCCTTGATCGTTCCGTCCGGCAGGCCGACGATGTTGAAGGTACTGAGTCCGATGGAAACATCGACTTCCACATCCACAGGATGGGCATCAATTCCGAGTACCGAAGCAGAATTCGTTTTGGCAATCATTCAAGCGGCCTTGCCGTTGATTCTTTTTGCCTCCTATTCCTGTTATATTATCGAACCAACCNGATCGATGAGGGCCTGGCCCGGATTGACAATCCAGACCAATTCCTCTAAAGATTTCAAGGGAGAGTCAAAGGTAGTTCAAGTTTTTTATCCCGACCCGATCATTTTTTATGGCAGAGCCGCGCATCCTACCGATCACAGGAGATCATTTTGAGGATTTCCTGATTCTCAGTGAAACCGATTCCAGGGAAAAAGAGTTACCCAAGGCGTGGCGGATTCTGGAGCAGCAGACCCGTTCCCATGTCAGTGGAGGGTCCGTGGTGGATCTCAACCGCATTTACGTCGACCTGGCCCGGCTGCAGATGCTCGCCTATCCGATTGTTGAAGATTGGAAAAGACCGCTTTCCAACAAGGAGTGGCAGCAGATCGAGGAACAGTCCAAAGAACTCGAACAGCAGATGGACCGGATGCGGAAGCTTTCGGTCGAGGTCCGTAAAAAAGGCGCCGATTCGTTTTCCCAGGTTGCTCCGTTGTTCAACCAGCTTTTCGAGCAAAACCAGGAACTGCGTAAAAACTGGAACCGTTTCAAACAAACCTGGACGGTGTACAAGCAGCAATGGAAACGCTTTCAGGAAGAACAGGAAGAAGCCGAGAAAAAGAACAAATCCCGTCAGTCTTCCTCCGAAGATAAGGAGGCTCCCGAACCGCCCAAACCTCCACAGATGTTTCAGCGTGAGCGCTGGCATGCCCTGAGAACCACCACCGGTCTGCTGGAAGTGGAACTCCAGCAACAGTCCTCGGAAGGATCCAGGAAAAATCAGGACTTCCAGATGGGAATCGAGTATCTGGTGGATCAGTTGCGGGACATCTACGTCCAGACCCAGGGTTTTGAATTGCTTGAGAAAGTCAAACTCGTCCAGGAACGCAACACCCAACTGATCGCGGAANTACAACAGGTTTATCCCGAACCGATCATCACTGCGTCATTGAAAGAACAGGCCCAGGCTGCCGAGCAGAATCAGGAGGATTCGGACGAGACCCAGCCTGAGAAAAAAGCAGCCGCGCATTCGTGGAAGAAAAACCTGCTCCTCGCCCTCGGCATTGTCGGCGTTGGAGTATTGGTGGTGGTCTTCATCCACAGCCCGGTGGTCAAGGATCGCAAAGTCGAGAAAAAGACACTGGAATTCCGCCCGAAAGGCAAAACCATCACCACCGAGAGTCCTGCCAAGGAGCCTGAACTGATCAACCTCAGCGACATGATCAACAGTTTCAATCTCGACATTCCTGTGGTAAAGCCTGATGAACGGCTGCTCCAGTTGATTGGACAAAACAAGGAAAAGGCGGAGCAGGCTGCGAACAGCCTGTTGGAGGAACTCGGACGTAAGGTCACCTTTGCATTCGCCCAGGCGAATTCCTACTTCCTTTACTGGAAAGGACAAATCAGCCGTTTTTCCGATACCAAGGAAATGCGGAAGGTGATGCGCAAACTTGACAAGCAGAAAGCGGAACTCCAGGCCCTGATGCGGGATTGGGGTGAAGAAGCGCCGAAGGACGCGGAAATTGTTCCTGAAAACCTGGATGGCGAACCGGTCTATGGATTGGAGATGCTCGATGAAAATGGAGAACCTCTGCAGATTTATGTCAATCCCGACGGTGTCCGTATGCGTCTGAGCAACGGACAATTCCTCGAAAAAACCTACCCGCCGGATGAAGCCCTGAAGCGGGTCCGACAGTAACCATTTGGTCAAGCCGATCCATGCAGTTCCTGAAATACCACGCCCTGGGTAACGATTACCTGGTCCTCCGAAATGAACTCTTTGGAGAACAGACTCCGGACTGGGCCGTTGAACCGGATCCTGATGCCGTCATCCGCATCTGCGACCGAAACCGGGGGCTGGGTTCCGATGGGATCCTGGTGGGAGAAAAAATGGCGGACGCCGAATTCCGGCTCCGAATCTTCAACCCCGACGGCAGCGAAGCGGAAAAAAGCGGCAACGGCCTGCGCATTTTCGTCCGCAGTCTGTGGGATCATGATCAGGTCGGTGAAAAGCCTTTTGCCATCCAGACCCTGGGAGGACGGGTTCAGGCCAGGGTCCTTGGGGGAGGTGCCGAGGTTGAGGTGGAAATGGGCCGGGTCAGCTTCAACAGTTCGGCAATTCCAGTAAAGGGTGAAGAACGCGAGGTGATCCGGGAAACCCTGGAAGTCGACGGACGATCCCTGGAATTCTGCGCGGCAACAGTTGGGAATCCACATTGTGTGGTGCTTTCCCCGGAACGCTCAGAATCCGCCAAAAAGCTTGGACCGCTGATTGAAAACCATCCCCTCTTCATCAACCGCACCAACGTCCAGTTCCTGGAAGTGCTCGACCGGAAAACGATTCGGATCGAAATCTGGGAACGTGGAGCNGGTTACACCCTTGCTTCCGGAAGCAGCAGCAGNGCCGCCGCCGCGGTGGCCAGGAAACTCGGACTGTGTGATGAGCAGATCGAGGTCCAGATGCCCGGAGGTTCGCTCATGATCCGGATCGATGATGACGGGTCGGTGTTGATGCGCGGGCCGGTNACAGCGGTCGGAAGCATGAAGGCAGACCCGGGAATCTTCGAGTGAACGAGGTCGTTTGGAGCGCGATCGGAGCAGGAACCCTTTTCGGACTCAGTGGAGGTTTTTCACCGGGACCATTACTGGTCTTGGTGATTTCCGAAACCCTAAGGCATGGACTTCGGGTGGGGATCATGGTGGCAATCACGCCTCTGCTGACCGATTTTCCGGTGATGCTCGTGGCCATCTTGCTTTTGAATCAGCTCACCCATTTCGATTTACTGCTGGGTGGAATCTCGCTCGCAGGAGCCGTTTTTCTGCTGCGGATCGGTTGGCTCAGCCTGAAAACCGCGCCCATCATCCCCGGTGAGGGAGAAGTCCGGCCGCATTCGATAGGAACCAGGATGATGACCAATTACCTCAATCCCAGCATGTACCTGTTCTGGTTCACCGTGGGNGCGCCTTTTCTGGTCCGCTCGAGCCGCACCGATTTCTGGCCCGGAATCGTCTTCACCCTCTCCTTCTATGTATCGATCATTGGAGCAAAAAGTCTGGTGGCGCTGGGGATCAGCCGTTCAAGCCGATTGACGGAAGGAANCTGGTACCCTAGGATCATGAAGCTGCTGGGGATTTTCCTGATGGGATTTTCCCTGGTATTTGTCAAAGACGGACTCGGGTATTTTGGATTGATCTGAATCATGCCGATTTTTCACTACCAGGCCTTCGATGCCACCGGGGCATTGCACAAAGGAACCCAGGATGCTGCCAACGAATCCGAAGTCCGCCAGCTTCTGCGTTCCAANGACCTCTTTCCCAANGAAATCCGCACCAGCCGATTCACGAGAAAATCAAACAAAGCCAAAACCTCGGAGGGTTTCAAACTTCCTGAATTTGCAAAGAGACGCAACTACGCCAAGTCACTGATGCTTTTTACACGTCAGCTCGAGGTGTTGCTGGATGCCACCATCCCCTATGACAAGGCTTTCCAGCTGATCATCCCCCAGACCGAGGATCATTCCTTCCAGAGCATCCTCTCGGAAATCCGCGGACGCCTGTTGGAAGGGGAGTCGCTGGCGAATTCGATGGAAAAACATCCTGAGGCTTTTCCTGCGATGTACATCAGCATGGTCCGCTCCGGAGAAAACGGCGGCAACCTCGGCATGATCATGAAACGACTGGCCGACTACTATGAACGACAGGACCGGCTTCGTTCCCAAATCCGGTCGGCGATGATCTATCCGGCATTCATGACGGTTTTCGGATTCGCAGTGGTGGTCTTCATGGTGACCAACATCGTTCCCAAGATCACCCGTATCTTCGAAAGCCGTGACGCCGCTTTGCCGTTGCCGACCCGGCTGCTGATCGGCCTCAGTGAATTGCTCAGCGGAAACCTGCTTGTNCTCGCAGTGGTCGTGTTGCTGATGATCCTTTCGGGAACGATCTTTTTAAGAAGCCCCAGCGGGAGGCGNTTCCGCGACTGGACCGAACTGAAGCTTCCGATGTTCAACCGGATCTGGATCAAGATCCTGGTTGCGCGTTACTGCCAGACTCTGGGAACCCTGCTCAAAAGCGGGGTGGATCTGAAAACTTCTCTTGAAATCGCNAANCACGTGGTGGTCAACCGCCGTTTCATCAGTGCTTTGGACAAGATGATCATCGATGTCAACAACAAGGGNGTCCCGCTCTCTGCGGCGATGGGGAAGCTGGAATACTTCCCGGAATACGTCCGCCATGTCGTTGCCATCGGNGAGGAAGCCGCACGGGTGGATGAACTGCTGGAAAAGGTCGCCGACCGCATGCAGGAAGAAATCCAGTCCCTGGTCGAGGCCCTCACCGCACTCCTTCAGCCGGCACTGATCCTTTTGATGGGGGGGATTGTCGGTTTCATCGCCCTCGCGGTTCTGCTTCCGATGCTCAGCATGAACCAGCTCCTGCAGTAGTCCCGCATTCCTCCTTTTCCAAAATTTGTTTGCAAAATCATGAACTTGCATTAAGATGTAGGGCTTGCCTGAAAGGCCTTCACGTTAAAATTCTTCATGAGCCTCCGCCTCCACAACTCCCTCAGCGACCAGAAAGAAGACTTTGTTCCCCTTCGTGAGGGACGGGTGACGCTTTATGTCTGCGGACCGACGGTTTACAACGACAGTCACCTCGGCCATGCCAAGACCTANGTCAGTTTCGACGTCATCCTGCGCTACCTGAAGTACCGCGGATTCAGCACCTTTTACGTCCAGAACATCACCGATGTCGGACACCTGATGGGAGACGCCGACGAGGGTGAGGACAAAATGCTGAAGCGTGCCCGGGAACTGGAACTGGAACCGATGGCCGTTGCGGAAACCTACACCACCCGGCATTTTCAGGCGATGGACCGGATGGGCGTCATCCGTCCGGATATCTGCCCGCGGGCCACCGGCCACATTCCGGAACAGTTGGAAGCGATTGAAAAAATGATCGAGGCCGGGCTGGCCTACGAAGTCAACGGATCGGTCTATTTCGATGTCAGCAAGGATCCGGAATACGGAAAACTGTCCAACCGCAGCTTCGAGGAAATGCAGGAAGGCGCCCGGGTCGAGGTCAGGCAGGAAAAACGCAACCCCCAGGACTTTGCCCTCTGGAAAAANGCCGAGGCAGGACACCTCATGCGCTGGCGGGATTCCTACTCCGGATGGGGGTATCCCGGCTGGCACACCGAATGCGCGGTGATGAGCACCCGTTACCTGGGAGATTCTTTCGACATCCACGGCGGGGGAATGGAACTCAAGTTTCCCCACCATGACTGCGAAATCTCGCAGGCCAAAGGACTCGGCAAGCCCTTTGCGAATTACTGGATGCACAACAACATGCTCACCATCGACGGGCAGAAGATGAGCAAATCCACCGGCAACTTCGTCACCCTCATCGATGCCTTCGAACAGCATGACCCGCTTGCCGTCCGTTATTTCATTGCCGCCAGCCACTACCGCTCGGTGGTGGACTACAGCGAAAATGCGCTGAAAACCGCAGGGGCCTCGCTGAAACGGCTGCACCAGACCGTCCGCACCCTGCGTGAAAGAAAACCGGCAGATCAAAAACCTTCCGGAACCTGGTTCCAGGAAATCCGCCAGCGTTTCGAATCGGCGATGGACGATGATTTTTCCACCCCCCAGGCGTTTGCAGCNTTGTTCGACCTGAACCGTGAAGTCAACAGCATGCTCGCCTCCGAAGACCCGAACCCCGAAGCAATGGCAGATGCAGAATCTCTGTTTTCCGTTTTGGGGGGAGAGGTCCTGGGAATCATTCCTGAAAAAATTGAATCCGGAGAGTCGGACCAGCGCCTGAATGACGTGATGCAGGTGATGATCGATTTACGGAATCAGTTCCGTGAAGAAAAGAATTTCCAGGGCGCGGACATGATCCGGGACCGTCTTGCCGAGGCAGGAATCCAGCTCAAGGATTCCCGTGAAGGGACCAACTGGGAGTAGATTTAGAAGATGAGTGAAGCGCCCAAAAAGAAACGATCCACCTTCATCCGGCTGATCGCCCTGATCCTGCCCTACAAGGGCCTGATCCTTTTCAGCCTGATCTGCATGGTCGGTTTCAACATCTTCACGGCCGCCCCGGTCTATTACGCCAAAGACATCGTCGACGGCATCGTCTACGGAGGAAANCCCGAACTCAAACAGTATTTCCTGGTCGGCCTGGGTCTGATCATCGTCTTCGGACTCAAGGGGCTTTTCTTTTTCGGGCAGAACTACACCATCGGCTACCTCGTCCAGAGACTGATCACGAAGCTTCGCCAGAGGCTGTTCAACCACATGGTCGGNCTCTCCTTTTCCTTCTTCTCGAAGGCCAAGACCGGCGACCTCGTTTCGCGCTTCACCAACGACCTGAACGTCTTCCAGAACACCCTGGTGATTGGAGTGACCGGCCCGTTCCGGGACATCCCCAGGTTTTTCATGCTTCTGGGGATCATGTTCTACCGCAGTTGGGAGCTTTCACTGGTAACCCTGATCATCATTCCCGCGACCCTGCTCTTCATCCATATCTTCGGCTTGAGGAACAAAAAAGCCGTCAGTGACCGTCAGATCAGTTTCAGCGAACTGAGCACCCTCGTGATCGANACCATCACCGGCATCCGGGTGGTCAAGGCCTTCGGCATGGAAGAATACGAAAAAGAGCGGATCAACAAGGCCAGCGAGGAACTGTACTCGAACCACATGCGTTCGATCATCATCGACTCCTACTCCACTCCAGTAATCCAGGTCATCGGCGCCTCGGCGGGAGCCACGATCGTGGTCTATGGAGGGTACCTCATCATCCACGGCGTCATCACCCCGGGGGACTTCACCTCCTTCATCCTGAGTTTTTTCATGCTCAATGACCCGGTGGCGAAGATGAACGGCTTCAACCTCAAGCTCCAGGAAGGCCTTGCGGCCATCAAAAGGATTTTTGAGATCATGGACACGGAACCGGATATCGTCTCCAAACCCGACGCCAAGCCCTTCAAGTCCTTTGAAACATCAATTGAACTCAAGGTCAGGGCNTTTCANTANCCGGAGCAGCCGGAGTCGACCCTGGAAGACATCCAACTCAAGGTGAAAAAAGGGGAAGCCGTCGCCCTGGTCGGCAGCAGCGGGGCCGGAAAGACGACTCTTGCCAACCTGATTCCCAGGTTCTTCGATGTCACCCGGGGAGAGGTCCTGATCGATGGGGTCAATGTGAAGGACTATGACCTCCACGCCATGCGCAGCCAGATCGCCATCGTCACCCAGGACACCATCCTCTTCAACGACAGCGTGGCGAACAACATCATCTACGGACAGCCCGACTGCTCCAAAGAACGCATGTATGCCGCCGCCAGGGCCGCCAATGCCCATGAATTTGTAAGCCAGCTTACCGACGGCTACGACACTTTGATCGGGGAAAAAGGCGTCAAACTCTCAGGCGGTCAGAGACAGCGTCTCTCGATTGCCCGTGCCCTGGTCAAAGACTCTCCCATCCTCATCCTCGATGAGGCCACCTCCGCCCTCGATTCCGAGTCNGAAATCGANGTCCAGCAGGCCATCGAAAACCTGATGGAAAACCGCACCACCGTGGTCATCGCCCACCGGCTGTCCACCATCCGAAACGCCGACCGGATCTGTGTTATGGAAGAAGGAAGGATNGTCGAGGAAGGGACCCACGAGGAACTCCTGCTCCTCGAAGGACGCTACAGCCAGCTTCATGCCCTCCAGTTCCGNAGCGAAACCGAAGAGGAACTAGNTCAGTCTGAAAAATTTCTTGTATAATTATACTAAGAAAATATTAAANTAATTTAATATTTTTGATCTAATTTTGGAGATTTATAAATTCTAGATCCTGAGGATTTGCTCCATTAAAATTACTATCATCACTTAAGGCTGGCATAAGGATAACTTTGAAGGAAATAGCAGTTCCAGCACCATGTCCATCAT
>FUFK010049239.1_pt1 | contig 17140 bp, 13 predicted proteins | sample 1021851 | NCBI WGS metagenome assembly FUFK01 (sample SAMEA51879418, study PRJEB19060) | metagenome | reverse complement strand
CCTCTTCTTCTATTTAAGTCTCCAACAACGTCTCCCATGTAATCTTCTGGTGTAACAACTTCCACATCCATCATTGGCTCAAGAAGTATTGGACTAGCTTTTAATGCACCATCCTTAGTTGCCATAGAACCAGCAAGTTTGAATGCCATCTCGCTTGAATCAACTTCATGATATGAACCGTCATACAGTGTTACTTTAACACCCTGCAGCGGGTATCCCGCCACAACACCATTTTGTAGTTGTTCCTGTACGCCTTTTTGTACTGCTGGTATGTACTCTTTTGGTATAGCTCCACCCTTAATTTCATCCACAAATTCAAACTCCTCTTCACACGGCTCCATTCTCATCAGTACGTGACCATATTGCCCTTTACCACCTGATTGTTTTGCATATTTATGTTCTACTTCAACATTTGAAGTTATAGCTTCTCTGTATGCTACCTGTGGTTTTCCTACATTTGCCTCAACACTAAATTCTCTTTTCATCCTTTCAACCAGTACTTCTAGATGTAATTCTCCCATACCTGAGATAATTGTTTGCCCTGATTCCTCATCTGAACTTACTCTGAATGATGGATCTTCTTGCGCTAACTTTCCTAGTGCTATAGACATTTTCTCTTGATCTGGTTTTGACTTAGGTTCAACAGCTAGAGATATAACTGGTTCCGGAAATTCCATTCTCTCTAGAACAACAAGATCTTTAGCGTCTGAAAGCGTATCACCTGTTGTAACATTTTTAAGACCAATACAAGCAGCTATATCTCCTGCTCTCACTTCTTTAATCTCTTCTCTATTATTTGAATGCATTTGAACCATTCTTCCTATTCTTTCTTTATCGTCCTTGACTGTATTTATTACGCCATCTCCTTGTGATAAGACACCTGAATAGACTCTCACGAATGTTAAATTTCCAACAAAAGGATCGGTTGCAATTTTAAATGCTAAAGCCGAGAAAGGCTCCTCGTCACTTGAACTTCTCGAAGCAGGTTGTTCTGTTTTAGGATTTATTCCCTCAATGGCCTTAACTTCATCAGGAGCAGGCAAATATTCAATCACTGCATCTAAAACAGCTTGTACACCCTTGTTTTTGAAAGCTGAACCGCAAAGAGCAAGAGTAATTTCATTTGCTAAAACCCTTTCCCTTAAGCCTTTTTTAATATCATCTTCAACTAAGTCTCCTGACTCCAAATATTTTTCCATTAATTCTTCATTTGCCTCTGCAGCGGCTTCAACAAGCTCCTCTCTCAAAGAATCACATTTTGATACCAAGTCTTCAGGTATATCTGTGTATTCAAACGTTGAGCCCTTATCTGCCTCATTCCAGGTAATGGTTTTCATTTTGATGAGATCAATAACACCTTTGAAATCATCTTCAGCTCCGATGTTGTATTGAATTGGAACTACAGTTGCTCCAAGCCTTTCTCTAATTTGTCCCACAACTCTCTCAAAATCAGCTCCAGCTCTATCCATTTTATTTACAAAGACAATTCTTGGAACTTCATATCTATTTGCTTGTCTCCAAACAGTCTCAGATTGAGGCTGTACACCAGATGAACCACAGAATACTACCACTGCACCATCTAAGACTCTGAGGGATCTTTCAACCTCAATGGTAAAGTCAACGTGACCGGGTGTATCTATAATATTAACCCTGTGCTCTTCAAATTGTTGCTCCATACCACTCCAGAAACATGTGGTTGCTGCCGAAGTAATAGTTATGCCTCTTTCTTGTTCTTGTTCCATCCAGTCCATAACAGCAGCGCCGTCGTGAACTTCTCCAATTTTATGAGAAATACCTGTGTAAAAAAGAACTCTTTCTGTAGTGGTTGTTTTACCGGCATCAACGTGAGCACAAATACCAATGTTTCTATATCTATTAAGAGGTGTTTTTCTAGCCATAATTAAAACCTGAAGTGAGCGAAAGCTTTATTTGCTTCTGCCATTCTGTGCATATCTTCTTTTTTCTTAACTGCTGATCCTTTGCCATCTTTCGCTTCTTTAAGTTCAGCTGCTAATCTCGCTGGCATAGATTTTTCTTTTCTATTTCTTGCAGCCTCGACAATCCATCTCATTGCTAAAGCAGTTCTTCTTTTTGCTCTTACTTCTACTGGAACTTGGTATGTCGCTCCACCAATTCTTCTTGATCGAACTTCAACTACTGGAGCAACCTGATCTAATATTTTTTTGAATACTTCAACCGTATCTTCTCCTTTGCTATCTTTCTCTAACTGTTCAAAAGCACCATATACTATGCTCTCAGCAATAGATTTTTTTCCATCAACCATAAGCTGATTCATGAATTTAGCAATAATTTCACTTTCGTACTTTGAATCAGGAATAACTTTTCTTTTTGGTGCCGCTCTTCTTCTCATTATTTACCTTTTTTTGCACCATATTTTGAACGGCCTTGTTTTCGTTCTGAAACACCTGATGTATCTAGGGCACCTCTCACAGTGTGGTATCTAACTCCTGGCAAGTCTTTTACTCTTCCGCCTCTAATCAGAACAACTGAATGTTCCTGTAAGTTATGACCCTCACCACCAATGTACGATGTAACTTCAAATCCTGATGTAAGTTTTACCCTACAAACTTTTCTCAAAGCTGAGTTAGGTTTTTTTGGAGTAGTTGTATACACACGTGTACATACTCCTCTTCTTTGAGGACAATTTTTTAAAGCTGGAACATCGCTCTTAGAAGCTTTAGTTCTTCGAGGTTTCCTAACTAATTGATTAATCGTAGCCATTTTTAAAAACTGAATAATAAAGCAGTGCTATTCATGGGTCAATCCTTACTGAAAGCTTTCCAGTAGTTCTTTTTTCAATGCTTCTTCAATATCTTGAATCTCTTCTGAAGATACACTTGCTTTTTGATTAGCTGCAAAGCCTGTTCCTGCTGGAATTAACCTTCCTACGACAACATTCTCTTTTAGCCCTCTTAATGTATCTTTTTTGCTCGTAACTGCAGCCTCCGTTAAAACTCTTGTAGTTTCTTGGAATGATGCAGCTGAGACAAAAGAATCAGTTGATAGAGCAGCTTTAGTGATTCCCAGAAGCATCCTATCAAAAACTGCTGGCTTCTTATCAGATGCAACTAAGTTTTTATTTGAAGCTCTAACCTTTGTTAGCTCTACTACATCGCCCTCTAAATATTCACTATCGCCAGGATCAGTAATTGTTACTTTCTTCATCATCTGTCTGCTAATTGTCTCTATATGCTTATCGTTAATCACTACACCTTGCAGTCGATAGACGTCTTGTACTTCAGCTATAAGGTGTTTAGCAAGTTCTTCGACACCATGCATCGCTAATAAACTATGAGTATCGACAGGCCCATGACAGAGGATGTCGCCTTTTTCTACCACATCGCCTTCCAGGAATGATACAGCTCTATATTTTTGGATCATCATCTCAACTGGTTCACCTTTCTCAGGTGTAATTACAAGCCTTTTTCTTCCTTTTGTTTCTTTTCCGTAGGAAAGTACACCCGAAGCTTCGGCATAAATCGTGCCATCTTTAGGTTTCCTCGCCTCAAATAAATCTGCAACTCTTGGCAAACCACCTGTTATATCTTTCGTTTTTGTTCCCTCAACTGGTACCCTTGCTATAAATTCACCAGTGGAAACTTTGTTTCCATTATTCTTCATAAGAATAGATTTTGACGGCAAGGAGTAAGAAGCTATAACTTTTTTCTTCGAATCCAACACGGTAATAGAAGGACTCATCCCTTTACCTTTTACAGGTCTGTCATTTACATCAATAACTTCTCTTGTAGTTGAGCCTGTAAGATCATCGACATCAACTTTCATTGTTACGTCTTCAGAGAGGTCATTAAAAGAAACTGTTCCTTCAACTTCTGCTATGATTGGTAGAGTTAAAGGATCCCATTTAGCAATTAATGTTCCAGGATCTACTTTTGTATTATCGGCATAGAGTAATTCTGCACCATATGGTATTGAATATTTCTCTAAGAGGTTTTCGTCATCGTCTTGAATTGTAAAATGAGCATTTCTAGACACAACAACTAATTCACCGTTTTTCTTAGCAACAGTTTTTAAGGAACTATCAAATACTATATTTCCACCCCTCAAAGTTGTAACAGAATCATCTTCAGCTGAACCAGACGCTGCTCCTCCGATATGGAAAGTTCTCATAGTAAGTTGTGTTCCTGGCTCGCCTATAGATTGAGCAGCTACAACACCAACAGCCTCACCAATATGAACAAGATGTCCTCTTGCTAAATCTCTCCCATAACATTTAGCACACAATCCTTGCGATGCTTCACAAGTAATAGGAGATCTAATTTTAACTTTTTTAATTCCTGAGTTTTGAACTTCCAATGATGTTTCTTCATCGAATAGATGACCTTTCTTAAATAAAACTTTTCCATCCTTCTTGATATCTTCTTGTAAAACTCTTCCGAGAATTCTCTCTGAAATTGTCTGAATGACCGAAGCGCCATCAATAATAGCTTCCACAGTAATACCTTCTTCTGTGCCGCAATCATCAGATGTTATAACTACATCTTGGGATACATCGACTAATCTTCTTGTTAAATATCCAGAATTAGCAGTTTTCAGAGCTGTGTCTGCAAGTCCTTTTCGAGCACCATGGGTAGACGTGAAATATTCAAGCATCGATAAGCCTTCTCTAAAATTAGAAGTAATTGCACTTTCAATAATGCTGCCGTCGGGCTTCGACATGAGACCTCTCATTCCAGCAAGTTGTCTAATTTGTGCAGGCGAGCCTCTTGCTCCTGAATCTGCATACATAAACACACTGTTAAATGAAGGTGTTATAACTTCATTACCTTCTTTATCAGTTTCAACTTTATCACCCAATGCACCCATCATTGAGTTCGCTACTTTTTCATTTGTTCTAGACCATATATCTATAATTTTGTTGTATTTTTCACCCTTAGTTAATAAACCAGATTCAAACTGTTGCTCAATACTTTGAACTTCATTTTCAGCATTTGATATGATCGTGGTTTTATCGTCCGGAATTTCAAAATCATTAACACCTATCGAAGCACCAGAAGATGTAGAATACTCAAATCCAAGATACATTAGCTTGTCAGCAAATAGAACAGATTCTTTCAGTCCAAAGTCTTTGTAGACACTGGCAATAAGACTTAATAGATCTTTTTTCTTTAGAGTCTTATTCACCTTCTCAAAATGCAAACCAGCAGGCATGATTTCGTATAAAAGACATCTACCAACAGTTGTTTCATAAAGGTTTTTCTCATCGCCTTCTTTAACTCTTACTTTAATTTTAGTATGAAGGTTTATTTGTTTTTCTAGGAAAGCTCTCTTAACTTCATGTACATCTACGAATGATCTGCCTTCACCTGGAAGATTAAAATCTTCTTTGGTTAAGTAATAGATTCCAAGCACTACATCTTGGTTAGGCTGAATAATTGGTTCACCACTTGCTGGTGAAAGTATATTATTTGTTGACATCATAAGTGCTCTAGCTTCAAGTTGTGCTTCAAGTGAAAGTGGAACGTGAACAGCCATTTGATCACCATCAAAGTCAGCATTGAATGCCACACACACCAATGGATGTAGTTGAATAGCTTTACCTTCAATTAATACTGGCTCAAATGCTTGAATACCTAATCTGTGGAGAGTAGGAGCTCTATTTAACAAAACAGGATGTTCTCTAATCACCTCATCAAGACAATCCCAAACTTCTGGTGTCTCTTCTTCAACTAGTTGTTTAGCTGCCTTTATTGTTATAGTTATGCCTTTTTGTTCGAGCTTATTGAATATGAAGGGTTTAAAAAGCTCTAATGCCATTTTTTTCGGTAGTCCACATTGATGCAATTTTAATGTTGGGCCAGATACAACAACTGATCTACCAGAATAATCAACTCTTTTGCCTAATAGGTTCTGTCTAAATCTGCCTTGCTTACCTTTAATCATATCTGCAAGAGATTTGAGTGGTCTTTTATTAGTCCCTAAAATCGCTCTACCTCTTCGGCCGTTATCCAGAAGAGCATCTACAGATTCTTGCAGCATTCTTTTTTCATTTCTTACAATAATTTCTGGAGCACCAAGTTCAAGCAAACGTTTTAATCTGTTATTTCTGTTTATAACTCTTCTGTATAGGTCATTTAAATCCGATGTTGCAAATCTGCCTCCATCTAATGGTACAAGTGGTCTTAAATCAGGTGGCAAGACAGGAAGAACGTTCATAATCATCCATTCAGGTTTTTGACCACTTTCTTTAAATGCTTCCATTAGCTTTAATCTTTTTTGAAGTTTTTTAATTTTTGTTTCAGAGTTACTTGTACTTAGTTCTTCTCTAATTTGTTGAGTTTCTTTTTCAACATCGACTTCAGAAAGTAAAATTTGAACAGCTTCAGCACCCATCATTGCTGTGAAGTCGTCATCATACTCATCAAGTGCTTCGTAGTATTCATCTTCTGTTAGAAGCTGGCCTTTTTTCAAATCTGTAATACCAGCATCAACGACAACAAAACTTTCGTAATATAAAACTCTTTCAATTTCTCTCAACGTCATATCCAAAAATAAACCTATTCTTGAAGGCAAAGATTTAAGGAACCAGATATGTGCTACAGGAGATGCAAGTTCAATGTGCCCCATTCTTTCTCTACGTACTTTTGTCGCAGTGACTTCAACACCACATTTTTCGCAAATGACACCTCGATGCTTTCTTCTTTTATACTTTCCACATAGACATTCAAAATCTTTGATTGGGCCAAAAATCCTTGAGCAAAAAAGGCCATCTCTTTCGGGCTTGAAGGTTCTATAATTGATTGTTTCAGGCTTTTTAACTTCACCCCAAGACCAGGATCTAATCATTTGTGGTGATGCTAATCCGCACGAGATAAGATCAAAGTTTCTCTTTGAGCTACGATTTATATTTTTAATTATATCTTGCATATTATTTCTCTTTTGAGTCCTCAAGTTCTAAGTTAATGCCCAATGCCTTAATTTCCTTGCTGAGGACGTTGAATGATTCAGGCACACCAGATTCAACTTCATAGTTGCCATCAACTATATTTTTGTAAACTTTTGATCTTCCTGATATATCATCTGATTTTACGGTGAGCATTTCTTGCAGCGTGTAGGATGCGCCATAGGCTTCTAGCGCCCAAACTTCCATTTCTCCAAATCTTTGGCCTCCAAACTGTGCTTTTCCGCCTAGAGGTTGTTGTGTAACAAGACTATATGAGCCTGTTGATCTTGCATGCATCTTATCATCAACTAAATGATTAAGTTTCAGCATGTACATATACCCAACTGTGACAGGTCTATCAAATTTCTCACCTGTTCTGCCGTCATATAAATCAAATTGTCCACTATCAGGCAAATCAGCATACTTTAATAGTTCTTTTATTTGATGTTCATTAGCTCCATCAAAAACTGGAGTTGCAAAAGGAACACCTTCTCTTAAATTTTCAGCTAACTCTTTAACCTCTTGATCTTTCAATGAATTAATATCATCTTTCTCATGTGGGCCAAATGAATAAATATCATTTAAAACTTTCTTGACACTATCCATTTTTTGGTTGGATTTCATCATTTCATCAATTTTGCTTCCTAAGCCTTTAGCTGCCAACCCAAGGTGAGTCTCTAGAATTTGACCAACATTCATTCTTGATGGAACGCCTAGTGGATTTAGTACAATGTCGACAGGTTCGCCATTTTCGTCGTAAGGCATATCTTCAACTGGAATAATGCTAGATATAACACCTTTATTACCATGTCTGCCTGCAAGCTTATCTCCAGCTTGAATCTTTCTTTTTACTGCTAAATAAACTTTTATTACAGACAAGACACCAGGAGCCAAGTCATTTCCACCTTCAATTTTTTTCTTAAAGATTGCCATTTTTTCTTTATTCTCAGATTGATATTTTTTGAATTGATCAGCAATATTCTTTTGAAGATCTGTAACTTTCTTATTCTTAACTTTTAATTTGAGAAGAGCATCTAAATCCATTTCATTCACAGAATCCAAAGTAATTTTTCCTTTGGTAGTGATTAAATTTTCTTTTTTCAGAGATTGAACAAGGGTATTTTTGAGTGAATTTGTCACAATTCTCATTTCGTCATCTAAGTCTTTACTAAATTCTGAAGTCATCAATGATTCATTGCTTTTAGCTCTTGGATTTTTTTCAGCACCGTCCCTAGTGAATATTTGCACATCAATTACTGTTCCTGATACGCTTGATGGGACTCTCAATGAAGTATCTTTGATATCTGAAGCTTTCTCTCCAAATATAGCTTTAAGAAGCTTTTCCTCTGGAGATAATTGGGATTCACCTTTTGGAGTTACTTTACCAACTAAGATATCGCCAGCCTCAACTTTTGCCCCAACATACACAATGCCATTCTCATCTAATTTTGAAAGCGCAGATTCACTTACTCCAGGAATATCTGAGGTAATTTCTTCCATGCCTAGTTTTGTATCACGTGTTATACACGTTAATTCTTGTATATGTATGCTTGTGAGCCTATCTTCTTGAACCACTCTTTCAGAAACTAAAATTGAATCCTCATAATTGAATCCATTCCATGGCATAAAAGCTATTCTCATGTTTTGACCTATAGCTAATTCACCTAGATCAATTGATGGTCCATCAGCTATTATGTCGCCTGCTTTAACATGGTCTCCTTTTTTTACTAATGGTCTTTGATTTACACAGGTATTTTGGTTTGATCGTGTATATTTAATTAAGTTGTAAATATCTACACTCACGCTGTCTCCTGAAGAAACCTTAATCACAATTCTGCCACCGTCAACAGAATCAACCACTCCTGCATTTTTAGCCTCAACACATGATCCTGAGTCTCTAGCAACTTGCCTCTCAAGTCCTGTACCAACAAGAGGCTTTTGTGGAATTAATGTAGGAACTGCTTGACGCATCATATTTGAACCCATAAGAGCTCTATTAGCATCATTATTTTCTAAAAATGGTATTAAAGAGGCTGCCACTGAGAGCACTTGTTTTGGAGAAACATCCATTAACGAAATCATTCCAACACTCACAAGACTTGTTTCGCCTTGGTGCCTTGCAGTTATAAATTCATTTTGTATTTTGCCTTTTTTATCAATCTCTACGTTTGCTTGAGCAATATAGTGATTACTTTCCATAATTGGTGAGAGATAAACAATCTCATTTGTAACTTTTCCATCCTTCACAACCCTGTAAGGTGTTTCAATAAAACCATATTTATCTGTACGAGCATAAGTAGATAAAGAATTTATAAGACCAATNTTTGGTCCTTCAGGTGTTTCTATGGGACAGACCCTTCCATAATGAGTTGGATGCACATCTCTAACTTCGAAGCCTGCTCTTTCTCTGGACAATCCGCCAGGACCTAATGCTGAAACACGTCTTTTATGTGTAACTTCTGAAAGAGGATTATTTTGATCCATAAATTGAGAAAGTTGGCTGGAACCAAAAAATTCCTTAAAAGCAGCAGTTATAGGTTTTGCGTTTATAAGATCTGAAGGTTTGTAACCTTCAGTTTCTGCCATTCCTAGTCTATCTTTAACAGCTCTTTCAACTCTCACTAATGCTATTCTTAGTTGATTAGCTGTCATCTCTCCAACAGATCTTATTCTTCTATTGCCTAAGTGATCAATGTCATCAACTGTATCTCTTCCGTTTCTAATATCTACAAGCTTTCTTAGAACTGCAACAATATCCTCTTTTGTGAGTACATATGTATCTGCTCTATCTTCAATCTTTAGTCTCCAATTCAATTTCATTCGACCTACGTCAGAAAGGTCATACCTGTCCGCAGAGAAAAATAAATTATTGAATAGTACTTCTGTGGATTCTTTTGTAGGTGGCTCACCTGGTCTGAGCATTCTGTAAATGTCTACCAGTGCTTCTGCTCGTGTTCTGCTTGGATCATTTCTTAGTGTATCGGCTATGAATGAACCGCTATCGATTGTATTAACGTATAAAATATCAAATTCTTCGATATTCCCCTCTAGAACCTTTTTTAATGAACTTTTATCAAACAAAGTATTTGTTTCATATAGAATTTCTCCTGTTTCTTTGTCAATAATATCTTGCCCAAGAGTCTGACCAATAAAATCTTCAAATTCAATATGAATGAGACCATTTTTTTGCTTTGAATGGTCTGAAGCTACTTTTGCGTTTACTCTTTTGCCAGCTGAAACTTTTTTTCCAGCTACTTCAATATCGAAATCAAACGCTTTTCCTTTAAGTTCCTCAGCAGATACAGATAAATATATTTTCCCATTTTTTAGGACTACTTTTAATTTTTTATAAAATGTATCCAGTATCTCTTGGTCATTCATATCTAGTGACTTTAGAATTGCTGTTGCTGGAAACTTTCTCTTTCTATCAATCCTCGCATAAATTAAGTCTTTTGCATCAAATTCATAATCTAACCATGAACCTCTATAAGGTATAATTCTTGCTGCATATAAAACTTTTCCTGATGCATGTGTTTTTCCTTTATCATGATCAAAAAATACACCTGGGGATCGATGTAATTGAGAAACTACAACTCTTTCAGTTCCATTAACTACAAAACTACCATCTTTTGTCATTACAGGTATCTCACCTAAAAACACTCTGTCTGACATTGGAGTTCCCTTAACGGTTTTATATCCTGTAGCCTTATCCATAAAGCGTAGTTGAAGATTCACATACAATGGCACAGCATATGAAATACCCTTCATCTTACATTCTTGTGGTGTATATAAACATTCACCCAATTCATAACTTATATAGTCAAGTGCTGCATTGCTTGATGCGCTATTTATAGGGAATATTGATTTAAAAACTTCCTCTAGACCGCTGTTATCTCTTTTATCAGGATCAAGGCCTTCTTGTAAAAATTCAGCATATGAATCAGTTTGTGTTTTTAAAAGATATGGCAAAGCCATGACATTTGGCAGAGTACCAAATTGTCTTCGAATACGTTTTTTCTCAGTAAAAGAGTATGTCATTAATTATAGAGTACCTGAGCTTACTTCAACTCAGCTTGTGCACCAGCCTCTTGGAGTGCTGCAACAAGTGCTTCCGCGTCATCTTTACTAGCGCCTTCCTTTACAGTTTTAGGAGCGCCATCAACTAAATCTTTAGCTTCTTTTAAACCTAGATCAGTAGCTGCTCTTACAGCTTTAATAACTGCGACTTTTTTGTCGCCTGCAGCTGTTAATACAACATCATAAGCACTTTTTTCTTCTGCTTCTGCTGCTTCACCCGCATCTCCGCCAGCTGCTGCTGCTGCTGGTGCTGCTGCAACNGCTGCTGCNGTNACNCCAAACTTTTCTTCAATTGCATCAGATATAANATCAACNANATCCATNACNGACATNNTTGATATNGATTCTAANATTTCNTCTTTTGTTGCCATTTTAGTNGCCATTTTTATATCTCCTTAACTTTTTTGCTCTTTCACACNAGTGAGTGTTCTCGCAAATTTAGAAGGAACCTCATTAATAAGAGATGCAATTTTACCTAAAGGTGCCTTTAAAAGTCCAGCAAATTTTGAAATTGCTTCGTCAAATGTTGGCAAATTGGCCAATTTGTTGATTTCAGCGGCTTCAAAGTGCTTTCCGTCTATTGATAACCCCTTAATATTTAGATTTTCGTTCTCTTTTGCGAAAGATTTTAAAATTTTTGCTGCTGCACCAGGTTCTTCATAAGAAAAAGCTAGCATGGTAGGGCCATCAAGATATTCATCAATACCTTCATANTTTGTCCCTTTAAGACCGAGTTTCACTAATGTATTTTTAGCAACCCTAAATTTAACATTAGATTTATGTCCTTGTGATCTCAACTCATTTGCCTCAGACACTTTTAAACCTCTTGCATCAGCTAAAACCAATGAGGATGCATTGTTTGCGAGTTCATTCACGTCAGAAACGATCTTTTTCTTATCTTCAATACTTAATGCCATAAAAATTTTTCTTTATATATACGAAGACTAGATGTCATGAAACTATCTATGAAGGAAATTAAGCTATTGCACCTTCAGTCTTCGATGTCTCAAAATTGAGAGACGTCAATTCTATACCCTGGACCCATACTTGTCGAGAGATAAATGTCTTGTAAATATATTCCTTTAGATGAAGCCGGCTTTAATCTCTTAAGTTCAGCTATAAAAGAATTTAAGTTTTCTGTAATCTGAGCATTATCCATACCTGAATTTGCAATAGTTCCTTGAATAATACCTTGTTGTTCTGCTTTGAAAATAACTTGGCCATGTTTAAGATCTTTGACAGCCTTCTCAATATTTTCTGTAACTGTTCCGGATTTTGGATTAGGCATTAAACCTTTGGGACCAAGTACTTTAGCTAACTTACTTACAGTCTTCATTAGTGCTGGAGTTGTTACAGCTACATCAAAGTCTATATTTCCATCTTTGTATTTTTCTATCAAGTCATCGCTTCCGATAATGTCTGCGCCAGCTTTCTTTGCCTCATCAGCTTTATCGCCCTCTGCAAAGGCTACTATGGTAATTTTCTTCCCTAATGAATTCGGCAAAGTTAATGAGCCTCTAACATTTTGATCTGATTTTTTTGGATCTATACCTAATTTAACAGCAACATCCACAGATTCTGTGAAATTTCTTTTTGGTTGTTTCTTAAGCATATCCATTACCTCTTCGGTTTTGTAAGCTTTCTCAACATCAAATTCTGCTAGGTCTTTTTTGTACTTTGATTCTTTCATTATTCTTTAATCTCTATTCCCATGCTTCTTGCTGTACCCGCAATAATCTTTATAGCAGCATCAATATCATTAGCATTTAGGTCTTCCATTTTCATTTCAGCAATTTCTTGTACTTTTGATACTGGAATTTTTGCAACCTTAGTCCTATTTGGTTCACCACTTGCTGTATCTATGCCTGCAGCTTTTTTTAATAGCACCGCAGCAGGAGGCGATTTCGTTATGAAAGTAAATGTTCTGTCTTCAAATACAGTAATCTCAACCGGAACCTTAAGGCCTTTTTCCATTTCTTTTGTTTTATCATTAAATGCATTACAGAAATCCATGATATTTAAACCATGTTGACCAAGTGCTGGTCCAACTGGAGGGCTTGGGTTAGCTCCGCCCGCAGGGACTTGCAATTTAATTATTGTCATTACTTCTTTAGCCATATCAGTTTTTCTCTACTTGTGAAAAATTTAANTCTACTGGTGTNGATTTACCAAAAATACTTACGGAAACTCTAATNAGATTTTTTTCNTAGTCAACCTCTTCAACNGTNCCACTGAANTCATTNAATGGNCCATCATTNATNCTGACNGTTTCNCCTGANTCAAATACAGTNTTNAATACAGGCTGTTCNGTAGTTTTTTCNACTCTATTTGTNATTCTATTTANNTCNTCTTCTGANAGGGGNANTGGTTTATTTCTNGTACCACCCATNAAACCCATNACATTNGGTGTNTTNCTNACAAGNTGCCAAGTATCNTCNTTCATTTCCATCTGNACNAACATNTANCCNGGNAAAAACTTNCTTTCCATTTGTTTNTTTTGACCTTTTTTNAATTCAGTTACCTGTTCTGTTGGAATCATAATATCTCCAAACATNTCNGANAGTCCTGACATATTTATTCTTTCTTCNAGAGCNGCTTTTACTTTTTTNTCACANTTTGANAAAGCTTGTATAACGTAATATTCCATNAAAATTAACCTAATATNAATCGGGATAGAAATGATAACAGTGAATCAAGGCCCCAAAAAACTAAAGCCAAGATTAATATCATCACTAATACCATGATTGTCATCTGGGTAGTTTCGCCTCTTCCAGGCCAAACTACTTTTGCAATTTCTGTTCTTGCATCAGATATGAGTTTTACGGCATTCTTACCAAACTCTGTTTGGCCTAAAACACCTAAAGATAGAGCCATCAAACCAAAAAGTACTAAGACTCTATATAGCAATCCTAAATCTTCAAGATACGTAAATAATATGACCGCAGCAAAAGCTGCAGTCAGTGATACTAACCATAAAATGTTATTTAATGTGCTATTCATAATATGTCTGGCAGGCCCGGAGGGAATCGAACCCACAACCTGCGGTTTTGGAGACCGCCGCTCTGCCAATTGAGCTACAGGCCTATGCGATCTCCTTAGTATATAACCTTAGTGTCTCTTTATAAAATATTAAGAAACAATCTTAAGCACTATACCAGCACCTACAGTTCTTCCACCTTCACGAACTGCAAAGCTTAAACCTTCTTCCATAGCAATTGGTGCAATAAGCTCACAACTTAATTCATCAACTGTATCGCCAGGCATAACCATTTCAACACCATCAGGCAGAGTAACTTCACCAGTTACATCAGTAGTCCTGAAATAGAATTGAGGTCTATATCCTTTAAAGAAAGGTGTATGTCTCCCGCCTTCCTCTTTGCTCAATACTGTAATTTTAGCTGTAAACTTTGTATGTGGTGTCACTGAACCAGGAACAGCAAGAACCTGACCTCTCTCAACGCCATCTCTTTCTACACCCCTGATTAAAACACCACAGTTCTCACCTGCTCTACCTTCATCAAGAGTCTTTCTAAACATCTCAACTCCAGTACATGTTGTTTTAGAAGTTTCTTTAATACCTACTATCTCTAGCTCATCACCAGTTCGCACAATTCCTCTTTCAACTCTTCCAGTTACAACTGTACCTCTACCTGTAATAGTAAAGACGTCTTCGATAGGCATTAAGAACTGCTTATCAACTGGTCTTTCAGGTTGTGGGAAGTATGAATCAAGTGCTTTAACTAATTCAACTACACTCTCTGTGTATTTTGCATCACCTTCAAGCGCTTTAAGTGCACTACCTCTAATGATAGGTGTATCATCTCCCGGAAAATCGTATTTATCTAATAACTCTCGTACTTCCATTTCAACAAGCTCTAGTAGCTCTTCATCGTCAACCATGTCAGCCTTGTTAAGATAAACAACGATATTAGGTACACCAACTTGCTTAGCAAGAAGAATGTGTTCTCTTGTTTGAGGCATAGGACCGTCCGCTGCACTCACAACTAATATTGCACCATCCATTTGTGCAGCACCTGTAATCATATTTTTTACATAGTCTGCGTGACCTGGACAATCAACGTGTGCATAGTGTCTATCATTACTACTGTACTCAACATGAGAAGTAGCAATTGTGATACCTCTTTCTTTTTCTTCAGGAGCGTTATCAATTCCATCAAATGCAACTGCTTCGCCACCAAATGTATCTGCACAAACCTTAGTCAATGCAGCTGTTAACGTTGTCTTACCATGGTCGACGTGTCCAATTGTACCCACGTTGATGTGTGGTAAGCTTCTATCAAATTTTTCTCTAGCCATATTTCCCTCTTTTGTTTGGAGCTCATAACCGGATTTGAACCGGTGACCTCTTCCTTACCAAGGAAGTGCTCTACCTACTGAGCTATATGAGCGCATATCATATACCCTAAAACGTAAAGCTTCAACCATTATATGCCTTTATTCAAACGGGCAAAAATGGTGGAGGGGGAAGGATTCGAACCTTCGAAGCACGAGGCGGCAGATTTACAGTCTGCTGGGTTTGACCGCTCCCCAACCCCTCCAGGGTCGATTTGTTATTATCAACTTAGAAATAAGTTAGTCAATACATATATAATCCTTAATAAGAATATGAAACATTTTGTTAACAACAGAGAGTTATTTGAGCAATATCCAGAGGGTATGTCCGAGATTATTTTAGGTGCAGGTTGCTTTTGGGGTGTAGAAAGAGTTTTTTGGAAATTAGAGGGTGTATGGGTGACTTATGCTTCTTATTCAGGTGGAAGAAGGACAAACCCAAACTATGAACAAGTATGTACTGGTGTTACTGGGCATGCTGAAACAGTAAATGTCATTTTTGACAAAAATATAATTTCTTTAAATGANATATTAAAAACATTNTGGGAGTGTCANGATCCNACACAAGGNATGAGNCAAGGNAATGANATTGGGGAACAATANCGATCAGCAATTTACTGCAAAAATGATGAAGATTTAAAAGAAGCTCTCAATTCTAAAAATAGTTATGCAAAAGTTCTCAATCAAAATGGATTTGCAGATATTACTACTGAAATTTTGAAAGACGTTATGTGTTTTCCTGCTGAGGAATACCACCAACAATATTTAGCTAAAAATCCTAATGGGTATTGNGGTATCAAGGGCACTGGTTGTGCCTTTATATAAAAGAGAAGGCCAAAGCCTCCTCTTTTAATATGCTTTAATTTTAATCAGGGTTATACATTTTTAAGCTAGTCGTCATATAAGATCTTATAAATCTTCTATGTTCTCTAGCTTTAGCAGAATATTCAGCAAATTCCTTTGATGCATACATTCCATCTAGAAACTCAAGAGCATCTTGTGTAGTTCTGAATGATGCCCACACATTATGTGATGGACCATTTCCAGCATTCCCCAGATAATGGGTTTGCAAACCATAAGCAGACATCTTATTCCACGATTCATCTTCCATATTCTTTGAAAATTCGACCCACAGTGGAACAAATTCCGCAGGATTTGTAACATTTAAATCCCAGAATAAACCTACTGGACTTTCAGCAGTTACACCACCCATATCAACCCCAACAGAATGAATTGTTAAAGTTTTATAAGTTAATTCAGCACCAACTTTATTCATGGCATCTCTAAAAGCTTTTCCAGCTTTTGAAGTTGCATAGAATAAACCTGAGGCAGCGTATTCATCAGCATCTTTGAAATAAAAACTTATTCCGTGTGATGCTGTATCCCAACCGTTATGATTAATTGCGTAAAAATCTACTTCTAAGCCAGCCACTTCTGGCGCACTCATATATTTATCGAATGCTGCAAAACATTTTTCAGGTTCATCACATTCAAAAATGAAATTTGATTGATATTTAGAAAAATTTTCTGGAAGATTAGCAGATATTGCAAATGAAAAAATTAAAACAAAAGTTAAGAATATATTTTTCATAGTTTACCTCGCTTTTACAAAAGTTATTGAGAAAAGATCTCCTTTTTAAATTACCAAACTGCTTTAATGTAATCAAGAATAGTTTGTGAAATTTTTGTAACTTCCATGTAGCAATTTATTGATGTAGAATTTGCACTCAAGCCACCTTAGCTCAGCTGGTAGAGCAACTGATTTGTAATCAGTAGGTCGTCAGTTCG
>FUFK010060774.1_pt1 | contig 17146 bp, 11 predicted proteins | sample 1021851 | NCBI WGS metagenome assembly FUFK01 (sample SAMEA51879418, study PRJEB19060) | metagenome | reverse complement strand
TTTTTTATACGGGGGCTTCGGCTCCCCTTTTTTATTATGGCTTCCACAACTATTGACCTCGATACCGAACTATCCGCAGTAAATTCAATACTGGGAGCTATCGGACAGGCTCCAATAACACAGTTAAAAGATCCTGTAACTGGGGTAATTACAAATGCAAACCCAGAGATACAATTTATATATAATTTATTAAAAGATGCAAGTGTAGATGTACAGTCAGAAGGCTGGCATTTTAACAAAGAAGAGCATGTAGAGTTTCAAGTAGATGATGCTACTAACAAAGTTACTATTCCAGCAGACGTAGTTAAGTTAGACTTACATAATAACTGGCATGAAAGAACATATAACTTTGTAAGACGTGGAGGATTCTTGTATGACAAGATAACTCACACAGATGAGTTTCCTGACACAGAAAAATTTGTACTAGATGTTACAAAGATATATGAGTTTGAAGATTTACCTCCAGTATTCAGAAGACATATCACTTACAGGGCATCAAGAATGGCAGCTACTCAGCTTGTAGCTAACCCACAATTAGTACAACTTCTAACTACCCAAGAAGGTTTAAGCAGAGCAAGTGTTATGGAGTACGAATGTAATCAAGGTAATCACAGCATGATGGGATTCCCAGATGAGACTTCATATACTACATATCAACCTTGGAGGAACTTAGCAAGATAATGGCAGGCATAACACAAACTATATCTAGTTTTAACCAAGGTATATCAGAACAGCCAGATCATCTAAAATTCCAAGGTCAGGTAAGAGACGTAGTTAACGCTATACCCGACGTAACTTATGGTCTATTTAAAAGACCGGGTGCAGCCAGAGTAGGCACAACACCTTTAGCTAGCGTAGCAAGTGGTGGATCTTGGTTTCATTACTTTCGTGATGATAACGAAGGTGCTTATGTTGGACAAATAGATTCATCAGGAGCACTTAGAGTATGGAAAGCGAGTGGTGATAATGCTGGAGCTGCACAAAACGTAGCTTATGGTACTGGTGGACAGACGGCGATACAAAATTATTTAACAACAAGTGACCCAGAAAACTTACAATTCCTTACTATCAACGACACTACCTTTGTTACTAATCGTGATAGTTCTAATTCTAATACTGTAGTTGGTACAACACTTTCTGGCACATATGGACAAAGTAGTACAACTATAACAGTTACTCTTACGGATCACGGTTTATCAGCGGGTGAAAGTGTAAACTTAGATTTCACATCTGGATCTTCTGCTGATGGAGACTATACAATAGAAGTAGCGGGTGCTCATACATTTACGGTAACTGCTGCTGGTAGTGCTTCTACATCAGGTAATGTTACAATTACACCTTTAACCTTTGCTAGACCAGAGCCTCACTGCGCTATGATCGAGCTACTAAGAACAGAGAATGGACGTCAATACGGCATTAATATTTACGATAGCACTGCTAGTTCTAGCAACCTCACTACTGTAAAACGAGCAACTAAAGTTAAGATTACAGGTAATAGCTATGACGAAAGTGATGGCTCAGGTCACTGCCCCGGTATAGGAACTGAAGTTTATGCTGTCACAGCTGCTGGAAGTTACGCATCTACAGACAATGTAGTACATGTTAAAAATAGTAGTGGTACAACTCTAACATCAGATAGAGATAACTTAACATTTCGTATCACAGCTCTTGGTCAGCAAGGTGTTAGCCCTAACTATAGTGCTAGCAGCAATGGACCGGGTGGTAATAACTATAGATGTAGTTATAACCTAGAAGTTGTTTTACTACACGGTGGAGAAGGTTGGGAAGTTGGCGATGTTATACGTGTTGAACCAGCTCATGCAGCTACAGCTAACAGCTCTGACGGACAAGCCTACATTGAAGTTAGTGTTACAGAAATAGAAACTACAACTGTTAAAGCTACACTTACAAACAATGGAGACGGTTTAGTACGCCCCTCACCTACACCATTTGATGCTGATACAGCTGTAACTGCTGATACTATATTAGCTGGTATAACTGCACAGTTACCTTCGGGTGTTGATGCTAAGGTTATAGGACCGGGTATATATTTATCTAGTAATAACCCGTTTAACGTCGAAATTGTAGAAGAAGATCTCATGAGGGTCTTTCAAAAATCAGTCAACGAAGTTACCTTACTACCTAATATGTGTAGAAATGGTTACATAGTTAAAGTAGCTAATGCTAGAATGTCTGATGAAGACGATTACTACTTACAATTTCAAGGAGAAAATGGTTTAGATGGTACTGGATCATGGGTAGAATGTGCACTACCGGGTATAGCTACAAATCTAACTAACATGCCGTTAGTGATACAGAGAACAGCTTTAGCTAACCAAGGTACGTCAAATGAAATAGCTACATTTACTGTTAAACAATTTACATATGCAGAACGACGTGTAGGAGACACTGTTACTAACCCTATGCCTACCTTTGTAGGTAAGCGTATTAATAAAGTATTATTCTTTCGTAACAGATTAGCTGTATTAGCTGGAGAAAATGTTATACTATCACGACCCGGCTCACTAGGAGAACCTGATTTTTTTATAGAATCAGCTCTTACTGTATCAGCTAGCGACCCTATAGATATATCAGCTGCCTCTATGTTTCCGTCAGAAATTTTTGATGGCATAGAAATTAATGCTGGTTTACTTGTATTTAGTACAAACCAACAATTCTTGCTATCTACAGATGACACAGTTCTGAACCCAGATACAGCAAAACTACGTAGTGTATCTACATATAATTACAACAAAGATGTACCTCCTATATCATTAGGTACAACCATAGCATATATTGATAACTCAGGTAAGTATAGTCGAGTCAATGAAATGGCTAACACTTCAAGAGAAGCAGAACCTGACGTTGTAGAAATNAGTAAACTTGTACCTTCANTACTACCTAAAGATATAGANTTACTTACTAACTCTAGAGANAACTCATTAATANTANNNGCTAAATCTAATGATAGNAACTGNTTNGTNTATGGNTATAANTATNTAGCTATAGGAGATNAGAANCAACAACAAGCATGGTTTAAATGGAAACTNAANAATCCATTAAAATATCACTTTATTGTTAATGATGACTACTATTTTGTCGATACAGATAACTTTTTACAATCTATCAAATTAGTACAGTCAGATGATGAACCTAGTATTAATCAAGATGATATTAATTATCTTATACATTTAGATAATCATACAGATATATCAGGTGGATCTTACAATGCAACAACTAACTTAACTACATTCAGTAGTGTAAGTTGGATGCCTCAAGTTACTACACCTAATTATGTGTTAGCTCTTGTAGATATAAATACAAACGCAACTAGATTAGCAAGGTATGCTAAACCTACAACTACCAGTACAACTAGCTTTACAGTTCCGGGAAACTGGTCAGGAGCTACATTAAAAATAGGATATTTATATGAGTATCTTGTAGAGTTTCCTAGAATATATCCGACTAAAACTTCGGGAGAAAAATCTTTTGCCGATGTTAATTCCTCACTTATTGTACATAGATGTAAGTTTCACTTTGGCAAGGTAGGTCTATATGAAACTAAACTAAAACGTCTAGGTAAATCTGACTATGATGATGTATACGAATCTAATCAGTTAGATGAGTATGAAGTATCTGATGCTCCATATTTAGAAGAACACATACAAACTATACCAGTCTATGAAAAGAATAAAAACGTAGACATTACACTTAAATCAAGTCACCCAGCTCCAGCTACCCTAAGAGCAATGGCATGGGAAGGTGACTATTCACCAATGTTTTACAGACGTGCCTAATTACATACACCCAATCACGATGGAGGCTGCCACAGAGGTAGCCTTCAATCTCCGTCCAGATGACCTCAGAGAGGTCGAAGAAGGTCATGGGATAGATCATACCCATCTACCATTTCTCATGACTCACAACCCCTCCTACGTGTATTTTACAGTGCCTGACGGCAAGACTGCTGGCATGGCGGGAGTAGGAGAAAAAGGTGATATATGGATGCTTTGCACTCCTGATATACACCGATACCCAATTACATTTGCAAGAGAGGCAAAGCGGTATGTCGATAGCCGTAAGGAGCCCCTCCTCTGGAATATAGTTGACAGTAGAAACAAAGTACATTTAAAACTACTTAAGTTTCTAGGCTTCAAGTTCTTACGTAAGTTTGAGCATGGACCAAATAATGTACAATTTATAGAATTTTGCCGTGTGCATGGATGCTAACGCAGCTGCGAGAAATGCTGCGAGACAACGATGGATGGAGAAGGACGCTAAGTACAAATCCGAATCGTTAAAATTTTGGAATAGAGAAGCTCAAGCTGTAAAGAATCAAGATTTAGCAGCTAGAGGTCTCAGTAGAGCCATCAGTAATGACTATCAAAATGCTTTATATGTTCAAGGTAAAGCACGAGAAGCTATAGAAGCAGGGTACACAAAGTACTTTGCAAGTAAAGGCACAGTTGATGAAGGTGGTAGATCAAGAAGAAGAACAACAGGACTCAAAGCTTTACTGAGAGCTCAGGGTAAACTTGAGAGTCAGGTACAGAATGAGTTTGGTGCAAATATGCAAAGACGATTTGTTGCACGAACAAGAAAGTATCAAAGTGTGTTAGCTAAAAACAGGCAGGCACTAGGTATACGACCAGAGTACGGTGCACCTGTATTGATGCCACCAAGCGATAGACTAAGTGGTGCGTTAAGTATTGCAAGTAGTATTGCTAGTATATATAGTGGCTTCGGAGGTAAAGGTCTTTTTAACCAGAGCCAGAGCATTTTACCGGGTATTGACAACATTGCCTAATTTGTTCTGGCTTTAATTTCATTACAATAATATAATGACATCATCTTATTTTGAATCGTTAGGAAGGGGAACCACCAAACCCTTCTCTGACCCAGAGCTAGACTATCTAGACACAGAACCAGATCTTACCGAAGCTGTTAACAAGCAGATAGATGCAAACATTAAAGATAGAGAACAATTCTTTAATGATAACATTAGACTATACAACCAGACTATGCAAGCTCGTAGTAAACGTTGGAGCGATTTAGCTAAGTTAACAACATCAGGTAGACAAATAATACAAAACAGACAAGCATTTGTCGATAGACGTGACTTTTACGAAAACTTACAAAAACAGGCAAATGATCCTGAGTTAGTTAGTAAGTATCAAACTGTAGAAAAGAACGCTCAGGCTGAAACAAATGCAAACAAAGTAGATATAAATAAAGAAGTATCTAAAGTAGAAAAAGGTATAGATGAAAACGGTGTTGGATTTGACAGCAGTGGAGAAAAGTTCTATCCAGAAGACTTACGTGATCTTAAATCAGCTGTATTTTCTATAGATAATCTAAACGGAAGAGCTGGTATCAATAGCATGAACTTGCATTGGAATCAGTATCTATCTATTGCCAAGGAAAGTCTGACTGTCAATGGTAAACTATTTGACCAGATGACTTACAGTGAAAAAGGTGAATGGTTTGCTGTAGCCGCTTCTCAATATATTGGAATGTATAGAGATGAAGATGCTAATATATCTGACGGATTATTAATTAATAAATTTGTACCAACCTTACGTACCTCTCAAAAGTCTATATTAGGTCAGGCAAATGCTTCAGCTACAGCTGCTAATAATCAGGTTATAAGTGATAATCAAAACTTTCAAAACCAAAGAGCTATTGCAGCTGCGTGGTCAAACAGTAGAGAGACAGGCGATCAGTCATATTTAGTAAGCGAGATATTTGGACCTACAGGTATTATAGGACAGTATGAAGCTTTGTATGATGGTGAGCCTAACTCTATGGCTTTAGCAAATACAGACTTTACTAACATGGTTATAGCGGGTATAAACGATAAAGTCATACCAGAAGAAGCTGTATACTGGTTATTAGATAAAGCTGAGTTTAAAGCAAAAGGTGGTGGAACTACAACTTACAGAAATTTACAAAAAGCAAATGCTAATAAAATAGATATAGCTTTAAAAAATCATCTCATAACTGAATCAAAAGCTGACCAAGAAAAAGTCTTGGACTACCTTACAAATTTATCTGACAATGAAGGTACAGTCATAACAATGGATATGATTTCTACTATTTATGATAAAGACCTCAGAAACAGAGCGTTAGAGTTAGTTACTCGAAGTGCTAAAGGTCCAATTAACAGTGACCAGTTCTTAGCAGCTAAAAATGAGTTGTCCTTAGCTACATTATCTAGAGCAAGTAACCCTAAATTTTTCCCAACCTCTGCTCAAGGTAATGCGTATATTGCTCAGAATAATAACTTTTTAAGCATAGCAGCTCAGAAATATTTTAAAGAGCGTTACGATCATTATACAGGATTAAATCAAACAGAAGAGTTTGCACAAGGTGAAGCACTAAAAGAAACCTTAGAAAAATTAAATAAAGGTGACTTTGATAAAGCTGCTGGTGACTATGGTACATACGATCAAGGAGCAGCAAACTTAGTTGTAGAGACTACAGAAAATGCTAGAAAAGATCCGTTTGGATGGTTAAGTGCTAAGACACTACATAAAGGTGAGCAGCCTTATGCTATACAGGCTTACGAATGGTTTATGTCCGGTGGTAAAGGACCAGTACCAGCTTACTATAGAGAACTTTCTAAGCTATATAAAAACAAATCTGCTGTACAAGTAATGCACGACAGATTGGTAGCTACAGAAAACATGGATCCTATAGATAATCTTGATGTCGAAACCAGAGTAGGTTTAAGAAATCCTTATGATGTACAAGATTTAACAAACAAACCATTTTATTCTAAAACTTTACGAGTAGCACTCAAGAATCCAGACAACTTTGCTAAGTTATTAACACGAATTACAAACCCAGAAACTATAGAAAATGGTGGTCTAGATGCTATTAAAGATTCTGAGGGTCAATATACAACGTTAGAAAAACCATTAAGTGAACATAATGTTGTTGAAGTAGGTGACTTATTATTAAATGGTTATGACGGATTTGGCTTGTATGATATGAAAGGTGAGTCATTAGCTGCTGTACTAAATTATTTGGTAAGTAATGGCTATGTAACAGCAGATCAAAAGTTTGACGAGGAGTTTCAGAAAAAGATTATACTTACCAGACTCAGATTAAAAAGTAATGGAGCATTAGTCTTAGATGGTGATACTAGCTACAGAAGACTTATTGACTTTACACAAGAAGATAAAGATAAATATAAAAAAATAATGGGAGATATTCCACCTTATATGGAACTTGATACACTACTTCCAATCGTTGCTAAGGCAAAGATAGAGGAAGACCTATAATAAACTATGGAAAATGAAGCAAACATAACCTATGATCCTACGGGATTACCTTCAATAGATGATATGGCTGCTAGTGTAGAAGAAGAAGAACAACGTCGTGAAGCTATAGAGCAATCGCAGCTTCAAGCACAACAAGTAGAGACACAAGCTCTAGCCGAAAAAGATGACCCTAGAAACGCAAAGAACTGGGGTCTTAAGGCTTTTGCTAAAGAAGGTCAATCTATTTTGTCTGGTGGCTTACAGGATACTGCTTCTTCCGTTACTACATTTGTAGAGCGTACAGCTGATGCTGTTTCTGGCGAGCGTCAAAGAGAAATTGAAGAAAAGGGTTATTATAAACCAGAGTGGGATCCATTTACGGATGAACAAGATCCTATTGTTACAAAGACTTGGTGGGGACAATTTTTAAGAGGCACTGTACATTTTGGATCTATGGCAGCTGGTACAGTATTAGCAGCTAAAGGTCTTGCAGCTACAGGTATACCATTACTAGCTGGTGGTGCTACGGCACTTTTAAATGCTGGTAATATTACTAGAGCTATTGCTATCGGTGGAGTGTCTGACTTAATATCTAAAGAATCTGACGGACACAACGCATTAGGAATGATGCGAGATAGATGGGGTTGGATGGATACACCACTGAGCACAAGAGAAACAGATCACCCTGTTATGATGAAGATGAAAAACATCGTAGAGGGTATGGGTATCGGACTTGCATTTGACGGTGCAGCCTATTTGTTAGGTAAAGGTACTAAAGGTGTTAGAAACCAGATACGTGGGCGTAATGCTAGCGTTGAAAACCAAACTACTACTGCTGCATTAGCACAGTTAAGAAGAGGTGAAACTGAGTTTCGTGCTGAAAAGAACGCACCTATATCTCAACGACATCAAGGTGCACATGTATCAGAAGTTGAGCCCGGAAAAGCAAGAGAGCAACTTAAACGTACACGTACAGATTGGGGATCTGAAGAAGGATCTACAGGTTCTGTTACAACTAACGTAGAACGTGAGCGTGTTGTCAGAGAATCAGGTACAACCGACGAGATAGTCGAACGTACACTACGAGGTCTGATGAGCGATGACAAGTTTTCAGCAGAATTAGATGCTGTAAAAGGTAATAGAAAGCTGCTAGCTGATATCTGGCGTGATGCTATTACATCTTATCATCAGATTATAGAAGGTAGAAATGCACTAGATATGACTCCAGAAGAGTATCTTGCAGATTTATTTAATAAAAAACCAGCTACATTGCCAGTAGGTGATGACTTAATCGAGACATGGACTGGAGAAACTGTTGTAACAGCTGACTTAGTTGTAGGTTCTTTACTTAAACAACTACGTGATACTGGTATAGCAGGCAGAGAACTAGCAGATATTGTGTCTTTAGACGATATAGACGGACCAGCAAAGCAGATTGTAGATACTATGATGACAGCTTTGTATCAAACTAAGAAATCTAGGTTTGTTGCATCTGATTATTTTAGATCATTTGGTGCTGGTAAGACTAGACAGCAGTTAAATGATGCTGTTAATGCGGCTGTAAGATCTGATATAGAAGATACAAAAGATTCTATACTATCAATACTTAAGATAGCTAAAGATGATCCTGATGACAACCTATTAAATGCGTTGTTTGAAGCGTTTTCTATGATGAAAAATGTAAATAATCTAGAAGACTTTGATAACTGGGCAAAGAAAATACTCAGAGGTGGTAGATTAGATCCATCACAACCTGATCGTACTGGTGCATTAATACGTAACTTACAGGAAATGGTAAGTCATAGTGTACTTAGTGGACCTAAAACACCAATGCGAGCACTTCTCGGTACAGGTACTGCAACATTCTTAAGACCATTATCAACATTCTTAGGTGCTGTTGTACGGTATCCATTCGAGGGAGACGCAGCTACTGTACGTAGTAGTTTAGCATCTATGAATGGTATGATGGAAGCTATACCAGAAGCTTTTGATTTATTCTTTACTAAGTTAAACGCATACTGGAGTGGTGATTTATCTAGCATCAAAACAAGATATATAGAATATACAAAAGGTGATGCTAACTGGGAGCTTATACGTAGATGGGCAGAAGACAGCGGAAGAGCTGACAAAACAGATAGAGCTATTTTTGCAGTTACTAATATGATACGTGGTATTAACAATAATAACATGTTTACATATTCTACTAAGATAATGGCTGCCACTGACGATGCTTTTTCATTCTTGCTNGGNAGAGCTAAGATGAGAGAAAAGGCTATGCGTAGAGTTATGGAGTTACAAGAAGGTGGCGTTAAAGTACCAGAAATAACACCAGCACTTATGCGAGCTTATCAAGATGACTTCTACGGAGAGATTTTTGATGCAGCTGGTAACATAAAAGATGAAGCAGCTAACTATGCTAGAAAAGAAGTTACACTAACACAAGATCTGACTGGCTTTGCTAAAGGTCTTAACGATGTACTAACTGCTAATCCATATGTTAGACCTTTCTTTTTATTTGCTAGAACTGGTGTAAACGGACTTGCACTTACAGGTAAGCATACACCCGGTTTTAACTTCTTAGTTAAAGAGTTTAACGACATAGCATTTGCAACAGCAGAAAACTTAGCAGAAGTTAAAAAGTATGGTATTAACAATGCAACTGAATTAGCTAATGCTAAAGCTTTACAAACAGGCCGATTGGCGATAGGCTCTGCTGTAACTTTTATGGCAATCAACAAATGGATGTCTGGAGGATTAACAGGTAATGGACCAGCTGACAGACAAAAACGTCAAGGCTGGGTAGATGGTGGTTATATACCTAGAACTATAGACGTAGGTGGTGTTAGAGTTGGATATGACTCAATAGAACCTTTTAACCTTATATTATCTACTATCGCAGATGTAGGTGATGCAAGCATGTTAATGGGTGAAGAATGGACAGAAAGAGAACTACAAAAAATATCTCTTGTAGTCGCACAATCTATTACAGGTAAATCTTATCTTGCAGGCTTACAACAGCTAGTAGACTTAACAGCCGGACGCCCCGGTCAGGTCGAACGTATCGCAGCTAGCCTCATGAATAATACTGTACCTCTTGCTGGACTACGAAATGAAATAGGAAGATTAGTTACACCACATATGAAAGAGATAAACTCTGGTATAGGGCAATCTCTTCGTAACCGTAACTTAACATCCGAATATTTACCCGGTAGAGATTTACCTCCTAAGTATGATATGCTTACTGGTAAACCTATTAAAGAATATGATTTCATGACTAGAGCATTTAACATGATTAGTCCTGTATCATTAAATCTTGATACTACACCCGGTAGAAAATTATTATTTAATAGTGGTTATGATTTAAGAATGTCTACTTTTTATGCTCCTGATGGAACTAACTTAACAGATGATCCTGTAATTAGATCTTTATTCCAAAAAGCCATAGGTGATTTAAACTTAGAGCGTGAATTAGATAAGCTTGCAACTAACCCTAAAATCTTAGAATCTATGGAGCTTATGCTTGCTGATATACGTGCAGGCAAACGTGCAGATTATGATGCTCGTGACTATTATCATAATATAGTTATTGATAGATTATTTAAAAATGCACGAATAGCTGCATGGAATAGTATTAAGGATCAAGAAAACGTTAATACTTTAATTCTTGAACAGTATGAAAAGAAACGCCTTAAAGAGCAAAAACAACTTGAATCATACAACCTAACAAATATGTATAAATAAATGGCAAATCAACAAAACTCGTATACGGGAAGTCAAGGGACAGGTACTAACAGTGCTGATTTTGCCTTTACCTTTCCATCATTCACAACAAGCGAGGTAAAAGTAGAGGTTGATAATGTAGTCAAAACTCTCACCACCCACTATACCGTCGAAAACTTTAATACTACATCTGGTGGTACAGTTAGATTTACCGCTGGCAATATACCTACAGGTACAACACCTGTTCGTATATTTAGACAAACAGACGTTGACAGTCCTAAAGCTACATTTTCAGCTGGTTCATCATTAAAAGCTGGTGAAATAAATGATAACTTTAAACAGGTACGTCATGCGTTACAAGAAGCTATTGGTGCAAATGCAACCGATAGACAGGTACAAGAATTTAATATAGAAGACGGAGCTGTAAGTTCTGCAAAAATAAAAGATTTAACTATAGTTGATGCAGATATATCAGCAACAGCTGAAATAGAAGTTTATAAATTAAAAGACGGAGCAGCAAGACAAGTACTTCAAACAGATACAGCTGGCACAGGTGTTGAATGGACAAGTAACGTTGACCTACCGGGAACTTTAGATGTTACAGGTAACGTAGATTTTGATGCTAATTTAAACGTAGATGGCAACATAACAGTAGATGGTAACTCAACAATAGGAGGTAGTTTAGAAGTAGGCGGAGCAAATGCCGGTACGTTTGACGTTGCTACTAATGGACGTATTACTGCTCCTGATGGAACTCTAGCTAAAATACAACTTGGAATAACAGGTGATAATGAGATTGATACATCATCAGGAAATATAACAATAGATTCTGCTGGTGGTACAACAACTATTGATGATAATTTAGAAGTTACTGGTACTGCTAATTTTTCAAACGCAACTACAACGTTTAATGGTTCTCAAGTTGTTACTGAAACTGCAAGCCAGACATTAACAAATAAAACTTTAACTACTCCTGTTATTAATGACATGAGTGGTACAGCTGTTGTTACATCTGGAACTTCTACAAGTGACAATAAGGTTTACTCAGCTAAACGTGCTGGTGAAATATTCTATGGTAAAGGTACTGTAGAAGAAATACAGTCTGGAGAATCATGGACAGCAGCAGATGATAAAGTTGCTACAACAGCAGCTATTGATGCAAGAATAATTGATCTTGTTGATGATGTTGGTGGCTTTGTACCAATAGCAAGTGAAACAGTTTTTCCTGATGCTAACCCTGATATTAACAACCCTGCAACTGGCGGAACTATTGTAAGTATTAAAGCAATCGGCACTAGCAGAACACCATCAGGCGGTAATGTATCCATTTCTAATGGTAATGTTTCTAATAATGCAACAATTACAATTACAGGTTGTGGGTCTACAGTTCTTGCCGCAGGTTTTGGAGTATTAGTTGAAACAACTTCAACTTTACATACATACGCATTTCATAGGCTTGTACCAAAAGCAACAGAAGTTACTACAGTTGCTGCTAACACAACTCAAATAGGAACTGTACATACAAATATAAGTCAAGTACAAACTGTACATAACAATATTACTGACATTGTAGCTGTAGCAAACGATGCAACTGATATTGGAGCCGTAGCTGGTAAGGCAACAGAAATAGGCAGACTTGGTACTGTTGACGCTGTAGCTGATATGGCAATACTTGGTACTGCTGATGTTGTATCTGACTTAAATACTTTAGGTACTGCTGACGTTGTGGCTGATATGAACATGCTTGCTACATCTGATGTTGTAGCTGATATGAATATGTTGGCTGTGTCTGATGTCATCAGTGACATGAATGACTTGGCTACATCAGGTAATATTACAGCAATGAGTACTTGCTCAACAAATATTGCAAGTATCAATAATGCGTCAGCTAATATATCCTCAGCAAATAACTTTGGAGATCAATATCAAGTAGCATCTAACAACCCATCAACAGATGGTGGTGGTAATGCACTTGCTGCTGGAGACTTATACTTTAACACTTCTGCTAACGAACTAAAAGTTTATAATGGTAGTTCTTGGCAAGCTGGTGTAACAGCTACAGGTAACTTTGCATTAACAACTGGTAATACATTTACTGGAGATAACGTATATAACGACAGCGTAAAACTAAAAATTGGTACAGGATCAGATTTAGAACTTTACCATAACGGTAGTCACTCTTATCTAGACAACTCAACTGGTTCTCTTTTTCTAAGAAGCGATACAATAAAGTTACGACCTAAATCAGTTGATGAAGATGGTATAGAAGTTTTTGCAAATGGAGAAGTAAGGTTATACTACGACAACAGCAAGAAACTACATACTAATTCTACTGGAATTTACGTTACAGGAAATATAACACTACCAGATGACGGTGAAGTTAAGTTTGGTAATAGTGGTGATCTATCTATATATCACAATGATAGTTTAGGCAGTAGTTGGATTTATAATAGCACTGGACCATTACAAATAAGAAGTGATAGTATTTTTCTAAGATCGCAAAGTGATGGTGCAAGTTACATTAACTGTACAGATAATGGGTCAGTTGATTTGTACTATAACGGAAGTAAAAAGCTTGAAACAATTAACGGTGGCGTTTCTGTTACTGGTCAAGTTGTCAGCACTGTGAATTTTAGAGGTGGTGATAATGTTGAACTTAGCTTGGGTGATGCAGAAGATTTAAAACTTCTTCATGATGGTACCAATAGTTTAATTAGAGATACTGGTAATGGTTATTTAAAGATTGATAGTAATGGATCAGGAATATATTTAAATAAATCTGATGGTGAAAGCATGGCATCTTTCATTACAGACGGAGCTGTAGAGCTATATCACAACGGCAGTAAAAAGTTTGAAACAACAAGTGACGGTAACTTTAGCTATGGACATTTGTATTTACCAAACGATACTTATAGACTAAAAATTGGTGGTTCGTACGATTTACAAATTTATCATAATGGTAGTGATAGCTATATAGATAATGATACTGGAAGATTATTAATTAATACTGCTTCTGGTGAAGTACAGATTAATAAAGCTACTTCAGAGTATATGGCTCGATTTATAGCAGATGGCGCAGTAGAGTTATATCACGACAACAGTAAAAAGTTTGAGACTACAAGTACTGGAGTCAGTGTAACTGGTAAAGCTACTTTTCCAGATGGCAATTCAAACGGTATTGTTATTGGTAACAGTGGAGATTATAGATTATTTCATAATGGTTCCAATTCATATATAGAAAATGATACTGGGAATTTTATTATAGATAATGGTTCTGCTGGTGATGTATACATCAATGCTGGTGACGATATATTTATTAGACCTCAAGGAAGTGAAGACGGAATAAAAGTTATTGGTAATGCAGGCGTACAACTTTTTTACGACAACAGTAAAAAGCTAGAGACTATAAGTACTGGAGCAAATATAACAGGTAAATTAGGATTTAACACTACGTCACCAACTTCACTTATTGATGCAAGAGATACAACTGGTGCGACTATACAATGTAGTAATACTTCTTCAAATATTGGAAAGATTGGTATAAACGTAGGCACAAATGAAAACTTTGTGTTTTCTAGAGGTGCTTCTAGTAGTGATAGAAGACAGCTAACTTTCATGTTAGGTAATAACACTTGTGCTAAGTTTGATACAAACCTTAATTTTATACCAGCATCAGATAGTACACATGATTTTGGAGCTAATACAGTACGTTGGAGAAACCTATATGCTGACACACTATATGGTGACGGATCAAACCTTACAGGTATAAGCACAGATCTAGTCGGTGACACATCACCACAACTAGGCGGTGATTTAGATACTAACAGTCATCATATACTTATAGATGATGACCATGAAGTTAAATGGGGTAACGATAGCGACTTAAGAATATTTCATGCTAATGGCAATGCTAATTTCATACAGTCTTACAATAATCATAATTTAAGAATATCAGCTTTTGGTACAGGCAGAATAAAGTTACAAACAAACGAAGGTGAAGATGGTGTTGTTTGTATACCTAATGCAGCAACTGAATTATATTACGACAACAGTAAAAAGTTGCATACTACATCAGCTGGAGCACAATGTACTGGTAGTTTAACATTAACCGAACATTTAGTAGTAGGTGATAACAAGGAGCTTAAACTTGGTGCTTCAAGTGATATGACTATCTGGCATAGTGGTAGTGACTTTAATATGTATAACAGCACTGGAGAACTTATTATTTCTAATGCTAGTGGTACAGGTACAGGAGAAGGTGCTATTATCTTTAAGACTGGTAACAACAATACCAGAGCCTATCTAAGTAAGAATGGTCATTTCTATCCAGCAGCAAATAACTCGTTTGATTTAGGTACAAACACAAACCGTTGGAGAAATATTTATACCAATGACCTTCACTTATCTAACGTAGGACATTCAAACGAGATAGATGGTACATGGGGTGACTGGACAATACAAGAAGGAGAATCAGACTTGTTCTTAAAAAATAATCGTTCTGGTAAAAAATACAAATTCAATTTAATGGAGGTATCATAATGGCTGTCATTAACGGAGACAATGGAGTATTTGCTTGGGGTAATTTTAAACCAAAAGGTAATGCTAATACAACTTGGGATAGTTACAACATGTCTGGTATTACTGATAATGGGACTGGAAGAATTACTTGGACTTTTGATACTGACACTACTAATTTCGGATATGTTGTAGTTGGTAGTGGATCTTTCGGTGACTCAAGTGATGACTATAATATAGGAATTATGGGTCCAAGACGTATTAACTCTTTAGACTCTGGTAGTAATTCGGATCAAAAAACAAGTTATTGCTATACAATGTACACTTACCCATCTGGTAATCATAATAGTACTGCTGACTATGCTTCATCATCAGCAGCATTTATAGGTAGAAAATAATGAGAATAGTATATAAACAAGATAATGGTATTGTAGCAGTTGTCCATCCATGCCCTCAAGGAATAAACCCTGCTACAGGTACAACATGGACTATGGAAGAACTTGCACATAGATGTGTACCATCAGGATACAAGTATAAAATCGTAGAAGATTCTGACATCCCAGCGGATAGATCATTTCGAGATGCTTGGGTTGTTGATGAAGCAGATCTTACAGACGGAGTAAGTGGATCATGAGTATTATTAAAACAGACATGACTAAAGCTAAAGAGCTTCATAAACAAAAAATTAGAGACGCAAGAGTTGATAAACTAACTGCTCTTGATGTCGAATTTCAAAAAGCTTTAGAAACTGGCTCGGACACAGCTGCAATCGTGTCTAAAAAACAAGCATTACGAGATGCACCAGCTGACTCTGCAATAGGGTCAGCTACAACTGAAGCTGAACTAAAAGCTCAGTGGAATACAACTATTTTAGGTACAACACCTTACGAATAATGGCAATCACAAAAACTTGGGAAATAAACACCCTAGAAAGAGAACTAGCTGACGGTTACGTTAAAAAAGTTATCTACCGTGTAAAAGGTATAGATGGTAGCGAAGAAAAAGCAAGAGCAACTGGTGAAGTAGAACTTGAAAAACCAGAGACTCTTGTACCTTACAAAGACTTAACTGAGTCAACAGTAATAGGTTGGGTCAAAGCAAAATTAAATACAGAAGTAGACCTAGACGGTAAAGCTGTTGATAGAGTTGCTCTTATTGAAAAAGCTTTAGAAGATGAAATAGCACTTCTTAACACACCAGTTACAGCAACAGGTAAACCTTGGTAAGTGGAAATACCCACCATAATATTACCTGATATTAAAAAGATAGAGACGGTAGAAATACCGATACCTACAGCTGACGTACCATACTACAAACCTATGGTAGTTCCTCCTAGTGATTTACGAGATCAGGAAGATGAACCAGTTAAGACTGTAGAAGAAAAACCACCCGAACCACCTACCATAAAAATACCGTTTATTAAACAGCCAGTACCTCGACCTTCAACTGAGGTTGTCGTAGTGGCAGCTACAACGGCAATTACAGCTGTAGCAGCTACAACGCTAACACAGCCTATAATCGAATGGATACGTAAAAAAGTCCAAAAGTTCCTACAAGATAAAATCACCAAATGGAGAAAAAACCTGACGAACAAAAAGGACTCTTCAAAAGAATCAAAGAAGGAATAGACGATCATGAAGAACAGA
>FUFK010042190.1_pt1 | contig 17146 bp, 9 predicted proteins | sample 1021851 | NCBI WGS metagenome assembly FUFK01 (sample SAMEA51879418, study PRJEB19060) | metagenome | reverse complement strand
CGTCATGATACAAGCGTCCTCCCTCGCAGAAGACGAGCGATAAAACAACACATCCCAGCGTTAGGTTGATGCCAAACACGAGGTTCGCCTTGCATGGGGAAGAACATGCGTCGAATGCTTGCGGTGCTGGTGCTTGCGTTGTTGATGGGGCCGGTCACCGGTTCCTTGGTGGTCAAATCCGAGCCGCTTGGTTGGCAGGCCGTGGATACAGAAGGCGTGCAATGGATGCCCGCTGGCTACAGTCTTGAAGTGCCGCAGCAGGCCGAAGCAGCGTGGTTGAACGATAACACTCCTTGGTGGGAACGCACGGCGCTTGACCAAAACCGAAACAGCATCCACGACAGTTTGGAGACCTTTGAGGGCACAACCGGTATCGGGTTGTCCTACGGTGTTGAGGTCAGCGAGGTTCACCTTGCTGAACTTGAAGGCATGAACCTGACCGTCGTGGACGTCATTGAATCCGTGGATGCGGTCCTGCTCGGCCAACTTGATGCCTCGCTGGCCTTCCAACTCGCAGCCCTTGACGATGTGGTCATGGTCGAGCGCTATGGAAACATCGTCTTCTACGGCGACATCCAAACGCCTGCTGTTAAAGCACGAAACTCCAGTTTCTATCCGATGGGTGCATGGGACCTCGGTTTCACCGGTGCCAACGTCAACATCGCGATGGTCGACACGGGCGTGGATAACGAACACCCTGGACTGAATGAGAAGTTCATCGCCGGCTACGATGCCGTGTGCTATGTTCACACCGACCCGCTGTGCACCGCTGGTGGGGCCCGAGAAACCGACGGCACCTACGACCCNGANGACGGTAACCANCACGGTACGGCCTGCATGGGCATGGCGGCTGCGACCGGTGTTGATGCCAGCGGCACGCAGACCGATTTCTACGGTTCTGCTCCCGATGCCGACCTCGTCGACGTTCGTATCGGCACGGATTTAGGCGCTGGTCCGTTTGAAAATTACGTGATTGAACAAGAATTCTACGAGTCGGCCATGAACGGTCTGCAGTGGATCATCGACAACAAAGACACGGCCTGGCAGGGTGCGGATGAAGAGAGCTACGGTATTGACATCATCTCCTTGTCATGGGGCATCACCTCACACGAGGGTGGAGGGTCGGACGGCGAGGACATGCACAGCCGTATTCTCAACGAAGCGATGGAAGCCGGCGTGGTGGTCAGCGCTGCAGCCGGAAATGACGGGCCCGATAACGACGGCTTGTCCGGCATGGGCTCCTCAAGTCTCTCCATCACCGTCGGTGCGACCGACGACAAGAACACCATCGACCGCGGCGACGACACGGTGGCGTCTTATTCATCCCGTGGTGAGCGCAGGGACAACGGCGACGGCAATCCACTCAACGAATTGAAGCCCGAAGTTTCTGCACCCGGCACCAACATCGTTCAGGCCGAAGGCTGCGTGACCTCAGGAGGGTGTGTCAACCTCGCCGGTGGCTCTGCAGAGGACAACGGCTACACCGGGCGCGGCTCGGGTACATCCTACGCAACGCCAGCCGTTTCTGGTATCCTGGCTATGATGATCGAAGCGAACCCTGATTTGACCACCGCCGAGATGAAGGAAATTCTCAAACTGACGGCTGAGCGACGTGGTGAGCCGTCCAATGCAGCGGTTGACCCGTTCTGGAACCGAGATTTCGGTTGGGGTATGGTCGATGCTTACGAAGCGGTCACACTCTCCATTTACCTCGCTGAGGCCAACTTGACCGGAACCATCGATGTCAACTCGCAGGTGCACATCAGCAATTCTTCAGTGAACTCCACCACTGGACTTCACGAAGTTCGTGGTCTTGCTTGGGGGCAGTCAGGCTCCATCGCCAGNGTTGAATTCCGAATTGGAAACGGCCCGTGGATGGAAGCCACTTACGAAACGGTGGAAGGTGGTCTCACTGCTTTGGAGCGTTTCGAGTGGGTCGTGGCGCTTGACCCGACCCAGCTTGAGGCCGGAAACCAAAGCGTTGAGATTCGAGGCCTGAACGACCAAGGCGCACCTTCCTTGCCGGTTTTCACCACCGTGATGGGGTCCGGTGGAGGTGAGGACAGCGTGGGTTTGGGCGTTGATCTGGTTTCACTCAGCGCTCTTTTGGTCCTTCTGATTCTCCTTGGTCTCGTGGTGCANGGTGCGCGAATTGACGAACCTAGCACCCTTCATTCTTTGAGCGAGGGTCCCGTTGAGGATGCGCTTTTGCTGGACGACCAAACACCTCCAGAAGCAGAAGCCAAGGCATCAACGAACCGCAAGAAATCGTGATTGCATTCAAATGGATGGCGGCCTTGGCCCAGCCATGGCCAACTTCAGCGACCGAGCCCTTGCCATTCAACCCACAGGGGTTCGCAAGATGTTCGACCTCGCCGGGGATGATGTCATCTCCTTTGGTTTGGGCGAGCCTGATTTCCAACCACCACAGGTGGCCATTGAGGCCTTCTATCAAGCCATGCTCGATGGACGAAACAAGTACACGACCACGGCTGGCTTGCCTGCTCTGCGCAAGAAAATCGCCGAATCATGGTCGGCCTACCAAACGGGCATGGACGAATCCAACGTCTGCATGACGATGTCGGGCACCAACGCTCTGCTCAACCTCTTCATGACCATCATCAACCCCGGTGAAAATGTGCTTCTTCCCGAACCATACTTCCCGCTCTACGGCCCCGATGCGACCTTGGTTGGTGGCGAAGGCAAGTACTACCCGTGCTTGTTTGAACATGAATTCATTCCTCAAGTTGAGGATTTGGAAGCCTTGGTGGACGAGAACACGGTGGCCATACTCTACAACTTCCCGAGTAATCCAACTGGCGGTACCCTCGACNAACAACAGCGAGATGACTTGCTGGCCTTTGCAAAGAAACACGACCTGTGGATCATNTCCGACGAAGTCTACGACCGCATCGTGTTCGAGGANGACCACGTNTCGTTNATGGGCACGGGCTACGACAANCTGATGGTCGTCAATTCCTTTTCCAANACCTTNGCCATGACCGGCTGGCGCATTGGTTACATCATTTCCACCAACCTTGAAGCGATGAAGCAGGTCATCAAAATTCAATATTACATCTCTGCATGTTCCAACGATGCCATGCAATACGCCGTGCTCGAAGCCATGGAAAAGGCCAATGACTACCCCGATGAAATGGCCACGGAATTCCAAAAGCGATGCAACCTCATCGTTGACCGCCTCAACGCCATGCCGGGCGTTCAGTGCCACCGTCCAAAGGGCGCGATCTATGTTTTCCCCAAGGTTGACGTTCCTGGGATGACCTCGGAAGAAGTGGCCCTTGAACTGCTCAAGGACGGTGTGCTGTGCTCCCCTGGTAGCGCTTTCGGGCCTTCAGGTGAAGGTCATCTTCGCTTCGCCTACACCATCGGTCAAGAGGACATCTCCCGAGGCATGGACAAGGTCGAAGCGACTCTGCATCGGCTCCAAGAAGCATGAGGCGATTTCCGTGTCGGTGGCCGCATCCCTTGGGTTATTCCTCCTCGGGGCAAGCATCGGTCATGTCGGCCCCCGTCTACCAACGCTTTGGATGACCCGCGCCAAGGGGTTCAACGGACGTTTCCCACCTCATCCTCTGCCCGTTCCCCTCTCGCCCTATTTGACTCAGCGTGTGCTCCACATGCGTGTGTTTTACTGGCTCAGTTTTGTCTTGGGTGCGTTGATGTTGGGATTCGGTGCGGCCAGTCTGCGTTGGGGTTCGGCTTCCTTTGGTTTTGGTTTGTGGGTGGCTGCGTCTTGGATGATGCTGTCNCGTTCACAAGCATGGCTTGCAGGACGTCCAGCACCTTGGAGCAGGGACCTTGCTGTTGAATTGCAGACGGTGATGAACCGCAGCCGCGTTGCCCGTTGCTGTTCCAACCCGAGCCCTCAATGGGAGGTGCAGTCTATCTCCTGCTCAACGTGCGGTGCCGTACTCTCTCGCACCGCTCGGCCTGATCTCGGGCGTCCTCGTTCCGAAGGTCGTCTCGCCGGTATGCTTCGACTTCTCATCACCGACGGCCATCCCATCGCTTCAGCCCTCCCCGAGACCAAATTGGAAGAAGAATAGGGCTCTTTTCTCGCTCAAAGGGGCAACCTTTGAGAAAAGACCGTGATGGCTCCAGTCTATGGAAGGTCGCCAAGCGGTTGGTTCCTTGGTTGCCCGTGTCGGCTTGACAGGGCAATTGCTTGGCCAAATTTTCCTCACACCCATGGCAGCCTTTGCCCTGACCTACCTTCTGGTGTTTTCAGCAAAAGGTGGAGAAATCCGACTNGGTGTTGAGGTGGACATGATCCCTTGGATTGGGATGGCCTCGTTATTCTACGGCATGTTGGCTTTGGTGTTGGCCCTCGGCATGGGTGGGTTCAAGCCTCTACGCGTCATTGAAGCGGGTGGCTGGCGGCTGGCGCTCGGCCTCACACGTCATCATGGCAGTTCCGTGCATCGGTTCTCAGCCCGTCAGAAGTACGCCGCCTCCGCCCACGGTCAGCTTTCCCTTTTGGTTCACGACCGATTTGAAGAAGGCCATGCCCTCTGGACCATCCGAGGTTCGTTGGTGCTCCTNGCTATTCCCTTTCAGGTCATGTTGGCCACCATTCCCCTTTCACTCGTCTTGATGTTTCCCGATGGCGTGGTGCATCAGAACCGTCAGTTGGAATTGGCGCTCTTATTGTACGGGATGTGCCTTTACTTCTCGATTCGCGCCTTCCCCGGATTTGCTCGCCGTTACATCACGCTGGCCTCGCTTGGTCGGAAGTTCCTCGGCAACACGTTGCGTATATCGTGGGCCTTTCCGATCTTCTTGCTGTGGTCCATGGGCCAACTCTCATCCTACATTGTTCAACGAGCGCTCGGCGAAGATATCGCCCTCAACATCGCTTTCGAAAAGCAATTGTTTGAATCGCTCATCTCAGTCGGGTCATCTCCCGAGACCTCCTTTTTGAATCTCCTTACGGCGTTGGCCGTCATGCCGATGGCGGCGTTCACCACATTGGCCGTGCTTGGTGGCGGTGCAGGTTCGCCACCCGCATGGATGAAGCCGGGAAGTAAGGGTGGAGTCGACGATACCCAAGACCAACTCGACATGCTCTCGGCTGGTCTGGACCAGTTGGCTGCCGATGTCAACATGTCCAGACAGGAACAGCCCACGCCAGCCTACACGCCCGCCGTCGTCCAACAGGTGGTCGTGCCAGTGGCGACCCAACACAGAGAGGCAGCACCGGTTCCTGAACAAACGGCCTCCATCATCGACGATCTTGACTTCGATGGCCTTGCCAACCGGGTTGCCCAACAAGCAGAGCCTGTTCCTCCTCCGGCTGCATCCTATGATGAACCGGTCATCCGTGGCTTTGACATTGAAAGCGGCAAAGATGCTTGAAGAACGGTTCCTTTGCCTAGCCCATGAAAAGGCGACCTTCTTATGCTCCATCGTGTTGGGCAAGGTTGCTGATGTCCATGCGCCGAATGATGCCCTTCACCATTGTTGTGCTGCTCTTGATGCAAACCGTTGCCATGAATCTCGTTGTTCCAGCGGAGGCCACCTCCGGGCGCGGTGGTACAAACGACGACTTCACCGTCAAAACCATCACCATCGGTAACTCATCCACACCGGCCGAGCAATGGGTTCAATCCGACGGGACCGTCATGGATTACATCTTCATGGAGGACACCATCGAAGTCACCATCACCGTCCAGCGGTTCGGGACCTCCGGTATCGGTAAAGCCTCACCCGTCTCGGTTGACATCGTTCACCCAATTGGATTTGTTATGGAGTCCTTTGACTACACCACACCTCCGTTGACGGGCGGCCAGTCCAATAACCACATCTTCGAATGGACGCCCACCGCCGCTCACTCCATTCTCAACACGACCACCAACGACCTCTCCGGTGGCCTCATCATCCGAGCCGTTGCGAACTATGCCAGCGATGACCGAAACGAAAACGACGACCGAGAAAAAGTCGTCCCAGTCGCCGTTGCTGCGAACTCCATGGAATCCACGGCAGCCGTTGCCGGTCCCCAATTTTTCACCGGCAAGTACCCTGCTGATGGTGGCGACGCCACCGCCGCAGGTTCCTGGGAAACGGACTCCACTTCCAGCGCTACAGGCAGCGTCCACTGGCGTCACTCATCGCCTGGAAGCAACTATCCCTCAAACGCTGAAGCGACCCGTTTGGTCTACGGCCGATACATGACCAGCAACTCCTGCGACACCGACGCTCCTGATGCAGGTTTGACACAGAACGTCTACGGCGTCTACATCTGCCGTATGCTGTTTTACTCCAACGAATTCGTGTCCAGCCAGTTCCACCTCCAAGCCTGGGGCAGCATGGCCGCAGGCGATTCGGTTTCCATGGAACTTTGGCGGGGTTCAGGCAACCTCAACGACCCGTTCGAATCCGTCTCTTGGGACATCTCCCAAGGCAATCCAAGCGCTGCACCCGGCCAGTGGACGAACCTCTCGTGGGACCCACAAGTCACATGGGAGCAAATCCCCAATCTGGCCAATCCCGAGGTGTTCCTCGGTGGCAGTTCCTACACCTTCAGCGTCCTCTTTACCTCCGACAGCAGCGTCGCCAGCGAAGGTTTCCATGTCGACGACTTCGTTCACTTCGGCGTCAGCCGGGTCACGGATTACACCGTAGACATGACGTGTGATAACCCTGTCAACGGTTACGCTGTGGCTCCCAATCAGATGGCGTCGCTCTATTGCACCCTAACCAATAATGGCTACGCCCCTGCAACCATCCGTCTTCAGACCAACGTCACCAACGACTCGTGGATGGCGCCCTTCCCCATCATCAGAATGGACATTGAGGGCAGCAATAGCCACGGAACGAACGTCATCATCCCACCTTTGGGTGCTGGAAAGACCATTGAGTTCTGGGCCAATTTGACGGTTCCCGCCGGTGCAGATGTTCAACAGCAGAGTTGGAATCTTTGGCTCACCGATGCAAGCAGCGCTCAACTCGGTGAAAAGGCGCGACTCGGCATGGACCTCGCTGTCAGCGAACAATTCAGCGTGGCTCTTACTTCAACCGTCTCCCTAATTTCTGCCTCGATTGGTCCAGGCCAATCCGGTTTGGTGGACTTCCGATTGCAAAACACCGGTAACCGAGACGCAGCGTTTAACCTCGCGACATCGTTCTCAGAAAACACCGGATGGCTCGCCATCGTGGAAAACGAAACGGGCGTCGTTCAGCAAAACCCCATGACGCTCTACAAGGGTGAGCGAGTGGACCTTGTCCTCAACATTACCGCACCAGCTGACGCCTCACCCGCCATCGGCACGGACACAAACCCGTACGTTAGTTGGAACCTTCGTGCCACCTGTCCGTCCTGCAGCACCACGCTGTTTGGAACGGATGTTCTTGTCCGCAACGTCGAGGTGCCCGTTCTGCGAGAAGTTGACCTCGTGGCCGAAGAGAACACCTTCAGCGGCGCCGCCAACGGTATCGGTAAATCCCTTTACCTCAACCTCTACAACCTCGGAAATGACGACGAACAGTACAACTTGTCCATCGGCCAGAGCAATTGGCGTTTGCAAGCGTCGTTGGTTGCAGACCAATCCCCGGTCCTCGATGCGTGGGATGGCGAATCCACCATCGTTGTTCAACTGGCCATGCCCGTCGGTTTGAACCCAGGCTACTACTCGGTCACCATCACGGCCACGAGCGTGGACGATTCCTCGGTTTCGGATTCAGTTGAACTCATCATTGAGATTCTCGAGACCGCAGCGGTCTTCGTCTCAAACGAAGAGACAGGCCAATCCTACATTCCTGGAGATCTTCCCCAAACCATGTCTTTTGAGGTACGCAACGATGGCAATAAACCCGATAGTTTCGCCATGTCCCTCAACATCCCCTTGGGCATGGACGCTTCCTTTACCAACCTCATNAACGGCAACACGCCAGAAATTGACATCGGTGCAAGCTTCAACGTCTCTGTGGAATTCTCGTTCATTGAGGGAACAGAGGGCAGTTTGAACCTGAAAGTTATCGCCACCAGCGTAGCCGACAGCACCATCAGCGCCACAGGCCAAGCGACCTACCTCGTTGGTTCGCAGGATTGGCTTCGCATCTTCGCCATCCAGCCCCTTGAGGTCTCTGAAGAAGGTGACTACGAGGTCAAGGTCCGAATCGTCAACCAGTACACGACGGGTCAGCGGGTTGTCATGGACCTCGACACGAGCGAGTCCAACTCGTGGTTCCAAACTTCCATCGCTCGCTCGGACAAGGATTTCACCCTCGCCACCGGTGAAACCAAAGAAATCACCATCACCGTTGACGTCACCGAAACGACGCTGAAAAACTTGAACGATGATAGTTTGACGGTGAACTTGACGGTTTGGGCCCGTTCTGAAACCGTGAGTGACGCCGCCAACGCCATCATGGAAGTCACCTTGATTCGAATGGACGGCAGCAGCACCAACGGCGAAGACGATGCCGGCTCCGGTCTTCCGCTTGAAGCCATTGCAATGTGGGGCGTGTTCCTCCTCATCATCGTCGGAGGTGTCGTCGTGCTCCTTTCCATTCTGCGAACCGAAGAGGAAGAAGATGAGTACGCCAACTGGGGCGAAGACGGGTATGAGGACAGCCTCTCGGCGACCTACGGGGCCGTCGCCGCCGCACCCTCCATTCCAACTTCGATGCCCACGCCAGCGGCCCCTCCAGCAGACCCTGCTCCTGCCGCCGCACCGGTGTCTGAGGATGCAGGACCACCGCTACCTGATGGTGGCTTGCCAGCCGGTTGGACGATGGAACAGTGGAAACACTACGGCCAGCAGTGGCTGGAACAGAACCAGCAGTGAGCGGTTGAATTCCACCACATGATGGAAGCGTAGGGTTCAAGTCGCAGGCAACCTCGCCTTGAATGCCGGAGGGCAAACGCATGTATGGAAACGGACAGGCTCCCATCTTCATCCTGAAAGACGGTACACAACGAACACGAGGCCGTACGGCCCAATCCAACAATATCGCCGCTGCCAAAGCGGTCGCTGATGCTGTCCGTTCTACCCTTGGCCCAAAGGGCATGGACAAGATGCTCGTTGATTCCATGGGTGATGTGGTCATCACCAACGACGGTGCCACGATTCTCAAGGAGATGGATATTGAACACCCTGCTGCGAAGATGATCATCGAGGTCGCTAAAACACAAGAGCAACACTGCTTCGACGGTACCACCTCTGCGGTCATTTTGTCCGGGGAATTGCTCAAGCGAAGTGAAGATTTGATCGAACAAAACGTTCACCCCACGGTGATTTGCGAAGGCTTCCGACTGGCTGCTGAGCGAGCGATTGGATTGATGGAAGGCCACGGTATCTCCACGGAAAACGAAGACAGTGTTCTCGAAGAGGTCGCAAAAACCGCTTTGACTGGGAAATCAGCGGGTGCCGTGAAGTCCTTCATGGCCGACATCTGTGTTCGAGCCGTCAACGCTGTTGGCGTGGTTGAAGACGGTGAACGCCTCGTTGACCTCTCCGATATCAAAGTCGAGAAGCGCCAAGGTGGCTCCATCAAGGATTCAAGCCTCATCGACGGTATTCTCTTGGACAAAGAGCGTGTTCATGCTGGCATGCCACGCAGTGTGAGCGAGGCAAAAATCGCTCTCGTAAATTCTGCTATTGAGGTCAAGAAGACCGAAGTTGACGCCAAGATCCAAATCACGGACCCCAACCAACTGGCCCTTTTCTTGGAAGAAGAAGAGAACTACATCCGCAACCTGGTCAACACCATCGAGAAGGCCGGTGCCAATGTTTTGGTTTGCCAGAAAGGCATCGATGAATTGGCCCAACACTACCTCTCAAAGAAAGGTATCTTCGCTATTCGCCGGGCCAAGAAATCAGACATGGAAGCCCTTGCCAAAGCCACGGGTGGCACCATCATCACGAACCTCGAAGACATGAGNGGTGATGACCTTGGCCAAGCCTCACGTGTTGAAGAAAAGAAAATCGGCGACTCCGATATGACGTTCATCACCGGCTGCCCGGAAGCCAAATCCGTTTCAGTCCTTCTTCGCGGAGGGACCGAGCATGTGGTTGACGAAATCCGCCGTGCCTTTGACGACGCTGTCGGTGTTGTTTCAGTTGCGTGGGAAGACGGAGCAGTCCTGACCGGTGGCGGAAGTGTGCTCGCAGCCCTTTCTCGCGACCTTCGTACCTACGCCGAAACCGTTGGCGGTCGTGAGCAAATGGCGATCGAGGCCTTTGCATCTGCCCTCGAAATCATTCCTCGGACACTCGCAGAAAACGCAGGACTTGACCCGGTCACTACGCTCATTGAATTGCGAAAAGCTCACGCTGACGGTCAGTCACATGCCGGCATCAACGTCTACGAAGGTGGCGTGGTTGACATGAAAAAAGCCAACGTCGTTGAGCCGCTCCGCGTGGTTGAGCAAGCCATTCAATCGGCAACAGAAACGGCCATCATGATTCTCCGCATCGATGACGTCATCTCCTCCAAGGGCGTACCTATGGATGAAGGCATGGGCGACATGGGCGATTTCCACATGTGATGTCCCTCAATCACTGCTAGAATTTAGGCAAAAAAACGAACCACAGGAAGCCTTTTTTGCCTGTGGTTTGATAATAACCTTCAAAGGCCACTGAAGGCTGGCAAAGACCACTCACAGAGCGTGAGCAAGAGGTCGTCCTATGGCAGTGGTCGCAAAAGTGTGGATTGACGAAGACTGTATCACCTGTGACGCCTGTGAGGACATCTGTCCTGAGGTCTTCAAAGTCACCGACGATTCGTCGATGATTTTGGCCGCTGTCCGCACCGACGGTGCCTTTGACCGAAACGTGGGTGGTTCCCCTCTGGTTGGGACGCTTGGAACGGAACTCGGGGACATCATCATCGAGGCTGCAGAAGCATGTCCTGTTGAGGTGATCAAGTACGAATTGGTTGGCGACGGCGCCGCTGAAGAAGTGGTCGAAGCCGCACCTGCCGCCGTTGAAGCCGCCGCTCCAGCCGCCGCCGCTGCGCCCGCTGCTGGTGTTTCCGATGCACTCAACGCCGTTTTCGCCGGCGACCGCTCCATCAACATCCTCTTCGGTTCTCAAACCGGCAACGCTGCCGGTCTCGCTGAAAAGACTGCCAAGTTGGCCGCCAATTACGGCCTTGAGGCCAACGTGGTGGACATGGACGGCTTTGACCCAGCTCGATTGGCGACCATGAAGCGTGTCATGATCATCACCTCAACCTGGGGCGAAGGCGAGATGCCAGACAATGCCGACGAAATGTGGAACGCCATTAACGCCAACGGCCCCGCTCTTGGGGGCGTGCACTATTCTGTGTGTGCCATAGGCGACACCTCCTACGATGAATACTGTAAGGCCGGCCATGATTGGAACAACAAGCTCGCTGGACTCGGCGGAACGGAAGCCTACCCCATACAGGAATGCGATGTTGACTTTGAACCGCCCTGGAAAATTTGGGTTGAAGAAGCGCTTCCTCTCTTGGCTTGCGTCGATGAATCCGGGACGCTCCAACTTGAACTGCTCGAGGAAATGAAGGCCTACGGCGCCGGCGATGACGACGATGTTATCGAAGGCGACTTTGCTCCTGGCATCATTGAACAGGGAGAATTGACCATCACGCTGGAAATTTTCCGCTACTGCCCGCAGGCTGCCGAATCCGGTTGGGATACACTGACTTGCGCTGTACCGGGACACGCCACCGTGCAGGACCTCCTCCTCACCATGCAACGCGAGGTTGACGGAAGTTTGGCCTTCCGACGAGGTGGGGCTGCAGGTACACCAACCACGGGTGTTCGTGTCAACGGACGCATCGTTCTGGCTGACTGTGTTCAAATCGGTACATTAGCCCAAGACGGTGGTCGTGTTCGTATTGAGCCACTTCCCGGCCACCCCGTGATTCGAGACCTCATCGTCGACACCGCTCGCTACGAGAGTCATCGCAGTCGTGCAGAGCCTTGGATGCGCACCGACCCCCGCGAGGGTGAACGCCTTCCTTCCGGTATGCCCATGGGCACCATGGATTCCGCCGCCGCCACCGCACTTCACCAGGCTGGCGACGTCCTCTCTTTCCAACTCATCCAAGCCATGTCGGACACGTTGCCTCACGACCCTCACTACGAAGGTCCGGGCGTTCACTTCCAACAATGGCTTCGCGTGGTTGACCCACGAACCTCGGAAAAGCAACGTCGCAGCATCATGACCTCGCTTCAAGAGAAGGACGGCGTTTGGTCAGAAGCTGACCACGCCAGTTTGATGCGCTACGGTGAGGACGGCCGTCTTGCAGCTCGTTCCCTCAACGAAGCCCGAGGCGCTTTGTTGAACCAAAGTCGCTACGCTGGAAAATCCGGTCGGCTTGTCAAGTGGTACGGCCGCAGCGTGAAGTGGTCTGGCAACGTGAACGAAACCACCCTGTATCGTCAGGTACTCGGTCCACTCGGCTTGGTCAGCAACGTCTTCAGCGGGGTTTCAGCGCGAATGGCACTTGCATTCACTCGAAACGGCGGCCCACCCATCCGTGGCCTGCAAGCTCTTCTCGTTCCCCCGGCCGGTTTGGGCCGTATTCCAAAGATGTTCAACGGACGGGTTGAGAATTATCATGAAGTTGTCAGTCTCTTCAACGAAATTGACCAGCGGTTCTGAGGTGAGATGATGGCAAAAATCGCATATTATCCCGGCAACGTCGCACGAGCAGGTGCTGCAGAAGTTGAGGACACGATTCAACCGCTCTGCAAGGCCCTCAACATTCAACTCGTTGAGATTCCTCGTGCGAGCAGCGACGGTGGCAACGTCATCAAACAAGCCACGCCCAAACTTCAGGACGCCTTGGTCGCCCGCAACTTGGCCCTCGCAGAGGCGAAGGGGCTTGATGTCATGACCACCTGTGCAACCAGCCATGCCATCATGTGCAACACCGCTCAAGACATGGCAAGGGACCCCGTTTATGCCAGCACGGTGAACAACCTTGTCGCTCGCACCTCCAAGGTCGAGTACACCGGCGAAACTCAATCGTGGCATTTGCTTCACTACTTGGTCGAAGAGATCGGTTTGGACAAAATCCGTGATGCGGTCAAGAATCCGTTGAAGATGAACATCGCCGCATATTACGGTCCCGATATGCAACGAGATGGTGCGTGTTCAGGCGACGACCCGTTCATGCCCACCTACATGGAGCAACTCATTGAAGCCCTTGGTGGAACGCCTGTGGATTATGAATCAAAGTGCATGAGCGTTGGTTCCACCTCCATGTTGACCTTGGAAGATTCTTCACTTGCCATGACGGCGGCTGTGCTCTCCGATGCGATTGAATCCGGCGCTGAACTCGTGGTGAGCGCTTGCACCATGTCGCACATCAACCTCGATTCCTATCAGTCCAAAGCTGGGCGTGTCAGCGGAAAGAACACCATTGTTCCCGTATGCCATCTATCTGAGATGGTGGCCTTTGCCCTCGGTTTCTATCCTGACCGACTGGCCCAACTCCGAACCCGTGTCCGCCTCATTGGTTCGTGAAGTTTCCGTGAAGCAAGGCGAGGGCCTGTTTCGCTTCCTCAACTGAGCATCCAGTCTGTTCCGTAAAGTCCTCATCGGTGGCAGAAAAGAGCCGCCCGATGTCCGGAGTAAAATGCATCAGCGTTTTTTCAAGGTGCTGGGCTTGCTCAACCAGCGGCTTCACGGTGTACTCGTAACAGCGGGCAAGGTGTTGGCGCTGGTCGTCGAGCCATGGATGGGATTCATCAGGCCGTTGTTCAATGGCCTCAAGTTCGCTATTTGCCCGAGCGATGGCGGCCCCTATGTCGCCGTGTTCTTCACTTGAGGATGAAGCAAAGCGATGCAAGCGTTCCAAGGCTTCGTGCTCTTGACGAACAGCGACGGCGATGAAATGGGCTGCTTCCATCGGCCCTTTGACCATAACAACGGGGATGCCCAAGTCAAGCGTGATGTGAGCCAAGGCACCGAGCACAGCATTGGGGTGGACGCTGTATTGGCCCTCGCCGCCGGTCTCAATCAGCAGCAACGGTCGTTGGGCGCTGGCGGCCAAACTGCGGCATTGGCTGAGCAGGCGGCGGGATTTGACCGATTCAAGGAGGTCTCGGGCCGATTTCCGCTCAATAAGGACACGCTCAGACAGGCGAAGGTCCCCATAGGAGAGTTGTGTAAACGAGGTACTGAATCCGAGGCCTTTGAGATAACTTGGCAGCGTGGAACGTGCTTCCCGGTGGTCGATGTAGACCGTTTCACCTCGGCCACGAACATCACTCAGTGAAGCGATTTCCTCTTCGGCTGCGTTGAGCACCACGTCCATCCGCGCTCGTATTTTTGCCGATTCAGCCGGTGTTGGAGCAGGTTGATCAAAATGAAACAGGCTGGCTTGTGCTTGTGGTCGAATTTGGTCTGGACGCAAAGGAGGAGCGACGTTATCGTTCCTTCTTGCTTTTGGAATGGCTTGTTCTATAGAAATTGAATCCTTCTCTTGAACCGGTGCGAGGCGCACCAATTCCTGCTCGAGGAAGGCCTTTGCTGGGAGTGTTTCCACATCGGTCTTGACGCTGAAAGCCTCCAGCGCATCGTCGCTAACAACGAAAGTTTCGTTGAGTTGCTTTTGGCGAACTAAACGAGTCATCAATCGGTGCATGTTTTCCTCTTGGCGTTCAGAAGCACGATGGACGTAGGCATCACGTGTATTTTTGGCGATAAGGACATGAACGGAACCAGCGCGTTGACGAGCTGTGCGCCCTCGCCGTTGAATGGCTCGAACGGCGCTGGGGACAGGCTCGTAGAGCACCACCAAATCGGCCGCTGGGACATCAAGTCCTTCTTCACCCACCGAGGTCGCGACCAGGACATTGATTTCTCCACTTCGAAAGCGATTGAGTTGGGCAAGTTGTTGTTTTTGGGTCATGCCTTTCTGTGAGCCCCTTGACGATTGGCCGATGAAAGCATCAGGCTCCAATCCATCGTGTTGTTGTAAGACCTCCACGATACGGTCAACGGAATCTCGGTATTCTGTGAAAATGAGCACCTTTCCCTCCGGCTTTGCGGCGATTTCCTGCTTGACCAGCGTCTCGACAATGGAGGATTTGGGATGGAGTTCATCAACATCGTTGAGCGCCAATCGTAGTTGATGGATCACCGGTAATGCCAACATTCGGTTGGTTTTTCGGCCGCTTCTTCCTTCTTCCTCCGCTCTGTTGAGGAAGGCTTTGGCCACCTGTGTTCCTTGAGTTTGCAAGAGGTTGATGAGGATGTGAATCCGACGAAGGTCGGCTACCCTTCGGGCAGCGTCATAGCCTCTTACATCGCGTTGCTGGATGGCGCGACTCGCACTTTGTTGCGCCCGCTCGATATCCTTCGTGCCGATGTATTCCTTCGTGGGCATGAAGCCAAGCCGCTGTAGATGGCTGACCTCTTCGTTGAAATGGGTTCGAAGCGGCGTGATCAGCGTTTCCAAGGCCCGAGGCAAGTCCACGGTGTGAGTGTGGATGTTCATGTCAACATCGTACTCGCTGAGAAGGGGTTCGTCCCGCTTGCACAAGTCGAGGTTGTGCGCATTGAGGTTGGTGCGCACTTGGTTGATGTTTCTGAGGGTGGAACCCGGGCTCGCCGTTGCGGCGAGAACGCGACCCTTTGGGTTGGTTCGCTGGAAGAGGTTGCCAACCTGGGCATAGGCGTGGTTTCCCGTAGCGTGATGGGCTTCATCCAAAATGAGCAAGTCCACCTCTGCCAAATCGATGATGCCGTTCATGGCGTCGTTGCGAATGACTTGCGGTGTGGCCATGACCACCGTGGCCTGATNCCACAACGCTTCCCTCTTTTGTGGCCCGGTCTCACCCGTGTAGGATACGATGTGTTCCTCGTCGAGATTCAAGCGTTCAACGGCCATGGTACGCTGCTGGTCAACCAAACCGGTGGTCGGGGCGATGAGGACAATCTTGCTGCTTCCTTTACGCAAGAACTCCGCCATCGCCATCCATTCCACTGCAGTTTTGCCAAAGCCGGTGGGCATGACCATGAGACTGGAAAACGAGAGAATGCGCTCAAGCGAACGCAATTGGTAGCCTCTGGCTTCAACGCCATCGCTCAACAGAGGATGGACAACATGAGGCATGAAATCCACTTTCTGACGAGGGTTCAAAAGGATGATGTGGGGGGTTTGAGCCAAGGTTAAACAGAAATATGCTCTTTTGTTGAGAAATGTTTGAAGACCTTCAATCGTCATTGCGTCCCACGCAACCCTTCGCTTGTCTGCACCGAACCGCATATATACGGGGTGTAAGTCGGAGGGATGCTCAAAGGTGAGTAGCCAGACACACTGGGCCATCCCCCGAGGACCCCAACTGGCACGTTCCCCGCTCGTGGGAATGTGGCTCCGTGTCACGGCTTCGACGCTGNATGNGCCCTCGTACGCCCCCCAACGGTGGGGCCACTGCGCTGTANAANNCCCTGGAGGAATCCAACATGGCAAAGCGAAACCACCCACGTCGTGGATCAATGGCGTTCAGCCCGCGCAAGCGAGCGAACCGCCCNTTTGGTCACGTCAAGTCGTGGCCCACNACCGATGCGAGCGAAGTCNGAGTGCANGGNTTTGCCGGCTGGAANGCCGGNATGACCCACATTTTGGCTCGTGATTTGAACCCCCGTAGNACNTCNGCNGGTCAGGAANTTCGAGTTCCNGTNACCGTNGTNGAATGCCCGAAGATGCGAATTCTNGGCGTNCGTGGCTACGANATGACNCCCTACGGCATGCAAGCCCGTGGNGANGTNTGGGCNGANGCNGANNANATNGCNGANGCCTTCNCAGANNTNTTCAAGCGTGTNCCANAGCGNAAGGANCACGATGCNTCCAAGCACATGGANAACCTTCAGCAAGCTGACNTNTGCGANGTTCGNCTCATCGTCGCNACCCAACCNCACANNCTTTCCAGCGTNNCNANCAANGTTCCCGACGTNATGGANATGGGNNTNACCGGTGGNAGCATGGNNGACCAACTCAACTGGGCCAANGAGCGCCTGGGCGAGGAATACNCCTTCNCNGATGCNTTCGANGAAGGCANNATGACNGANATCGTCGCCATCACCAAAGGNTANGGNTGGCANGGTGTCATCAAGCGATTNGGTGGTAANCTCCANTCNCACAAGAACTCCAANAAGCGNCGACANCACGGNAACATGGGTGC
>FUFK010048622.1_pt1 | contig 17150 bp, 15 predicted proteins | sample 1021851 | NCBI WGS metagenome assembly FUFK01 (sample SAMEA51879418, study PRJEB19060) | metagenome | reverse complement strand
ATGTCTGAATTTTTATATAATATTGATTGTTTATTTGAGGTAATACCAATTAGTTTTATACTTCTGTTTCTTGAGCAAAATTGAATTATATTTTTCAACTCATTAGATGACCCACTTAAGCTGATTAATATTACTACATCATTCGAATTTATTTGACCCATGTCACCATGAGATGCATTTGAGGCGTCCATAAAGAATGATGGTGTTCCAGTAGATGAAAAAGTTGCAGCCCATTTTTTACTTATAATTCCACTTTTTCCAACTCCAGAAACAATTACTTTTCCACTTTTACAGTTTAATATTGTTTTGATCATTTTTTCAAAAGAAACTCCAATTGATGATTTTAATTTTTTTAAACCTTCTATTTCGTTTTGAATTACTTCTTTTGCAATTTTTCTATATTTAGTTTTTTTCATTTAATGAGACCAGATATCATCCTTGAATGATGCAAGATCCAGGTCGACTCTAGTTGATATAAATTTAATTACGTTTTTATATAAATCTATTCTTTTTTCTCTTAATAGTATTTTTTCTAGCCCTTCAAAAATCTTATGTAAATATATAACATCGTTAGCACAATATTTAAGTTGTTTTTCTGAGAGCTCTCCTCCAAAATCAGATGTTTGCAATTGTTTGCTTACATCAACTCCAACAAATTCTTTTATTAGATCTTTTAATCCATGCTTATCAGAAAATGTTCTAGCTAATTTTGAAGCTATTTTAGAACAATTTATATTTTCAACATTTATTTTCAAATATTTTTTTATAAATAGCAAATCTGCCCTGGCAAAATGAAAAATTTTATTAATACTTTTATTTGCTAGGAGCTTTTTTAAATTTGGTGCGTTATAATTTTCTTTATCCAACTGAACAATATGGGCATCATTATTTCCATTTGAGATCTGAACCAAACACAATCTATCTCTTTCAACATTAAGTCCCATGAATTCACAATCGATTGCAATTTTGTCACTAAAAGCTAAATCATCTGGTAAATCTAACTTATGTAATTTAATATCTATATTCATTTTAGAAAAGTATATATATGAAACCTAAAGAAATTCTAGTTTTTGGCGCCACAGGAAATATTGGGCGAAATCTTATTCGGAAACTCACAAAAAATAACTATAAAGTAGTAGCTGTTACAAGAAATATTCACCAGAAAGGCTTTCAATTAAAAACTCAAGCCAATCCAGGATATTTAGAATTATTAGAATTGGACAGCCTTGATGAAGTAAAAATTAAGGATTTATTCAAAAGTTGCTCAGTGTGCATTAACCTAATTGGTATTTTGTATGAAAAAAACAAAGGCCAATTTAATAAAATTCACTCAGTTCTGCCAAATATTCTATCTAAAATTGCTAAAGAAAAAAAAATTGATCAGTTCATTCATGTTTCGGCTTTGGGAGTAGAAAACGCTTCAAATAGTGTTTATGCAAAAAGTAAATTGGATGGAGAAATTTATGTTAAAAAAAATTTTAAAAATTCGTTAATTCTTAAACCCTCAATTGTTTATGGAATTGATGATAATTTTACAACTAATTTTATGTCTTTGTTGTCTAAATTACCAATTATGCCGTTATATTATAATGGTGAAACAAAATTTGTTCCTATTCATGTTTCAGATCTGGCTGAGATAATATACCAAATGATTTCAAAAGAAATTAAAAATGAAACAATAGAATGTATCGGTCCCGAAGTGCTATCTTTTAAAGAAATTTTAAAAAAAATATTAAAATCTATACAAAAAAAACGTTTACTTATCCCAATCCCCCTTCCAATTGCAAAAATGACAGCAGTTTTTTTAGGGTTTTTCCCAAAACCTTTGTTAACTTCCGATCAATTAATACTATTGAAATATGATAATATCCCTACAAAAAAGTATAAAACTAACTTTGATCTTGGATTAGATGCGAATAAAAAATTTGAAGATGAAATAGAAAAGTATAGTTATAATTGGAGATCGGGCGGTCAATACTCTAGAAAAAAAAATCAAGAGATCACTTAATGTTAAATTATTTAGTTTATGGTATTGCAATTATTATTTTTGCTACAGTTATAATAATTTCAGGAAAAGCTATTAGTAGAGGTATAGAGGCAAAACAAAATATGAAACATAAATCTGAGGATGAAAAAATAGCTATAAGTGATACTGAGGAAAATGCAAACATCTCAAACTCTCAACCTAATTTAATTGATCAAATTAATGATTTAAATAAACTTAAAGAGCAGGGCATTATTTCAGATGAGGAATTTAAGAAAGCTAAAGAAAAGATCTTAAATTAGGCTGATTTAATTTTCTTCTCTATGAACTGCGGAACCTCATCATCTTTTTCAACAACATCATCTTTTTTACCTTTTGGTTGGAAAACAACCATTAAATGAAGTGGGCAGTACGAAAACTTTTCTACAGTTTTTCTTCCGCAAAAAGATGAATTTTTCTCATCTGGATGCCCCTCCATATACTTGCAGGTATCCTCAGTAAGCTCCTCAAGTTGTAAATTTTTAGCTGGTTCGAAATCTTTATCTAAAAGTAAAGATCTAAATTTACTTTTTCTTCCTCTCTTTGCAGTACTGTTCTCATTTGCTTTTTGAGAATTGTTAAAATTAACAGCTGATCTAGTTTTTATTTTTGCAGATAAATTAAGCCTATGTGCTTTACCAATAACTGCATTTCTGCTGATACCACCTATTATTTCTGCAATTTGACTTGCAGTTTGGCCTTTACCCCATAACTCTTTTAATTTATTTACTTTTTCCTCTGTCCAGCTCATATTTTACTACATTTTGTAGTTTATATTATTTATATAACATTATGTTGAAACATAAATAACTTAAAAGACAAGACAAATTTTGGTTTTTTTAACAAATTAATAATTTATTTAATAATAACCTATGGTTGAAATATAAAGATTTGTAAAAATCAATATTAAATAAATTTAAAATTAATGAATAAAAGCTCTTTAGCAAATAACTATAAAAGAAGAAATTTATCCTTTAAAAAAGGAATTGGCAGTTTTCTTTATTCATCAAAAGGAGAAAAGTATTTAGACTTTGTTCAGGGAATAGCTGTAAACTCTCTTGGTCACGCAAACCCATATTTGTACGGAAAATTAAAAGATCAAGCAAAAAAACTTTGGCATGTATCTAATGCATTTATAATTCCTGAGGGAGAAAATTTAGCTACTAGACTTACCAAAAATACATTTGCGGATGCTGTGATCTTTCAGAATAGTGGTGCAGAGGCAACAGAGGCAGCCATAAAAGTTGCAAGAAGATATTTTTATTCGATTGGAAAGCCAAACAAAAATAGAATTATATGTATTAAGAACTCATTTCACGGGAGAACTATCGCTGCAATAAGTGCTAGTGGATCAAAAAAAATGACGGAGGGCTTTGGACCAAAAGTTCCTGGTTTCGACCACTTTGAGTTTGGAAATCACAAAAAAATGAAGAAACTAATAAACAAAAATACAGCAGCTATAATGGTTGAAACAATTCTTGGAGAAGGNGGCATCAAAACTATTCCAGATTTTTGTATCAAAGAATTAAGAAAACTTTGCAATAAGAAAGGTATTTTACTTATTTTGGATGAAGTTCAGTGTGGTATTGGAAGATCAGGCACTTTTCTTGCGTTCGAATCTGCGAAAGTAAAACCTGATATTGTACCTATAGCAAAAGGTATCGGTGGAGGATTTCCAATCGGTGCAGTCTTAATGACAAAAAAAGTTGCAAAAGGAATGTTGCCTGGAACTCATGGTTCTACATTTGGCGGCAATCCTTTAGCAATGACAGTTGGTAATGCAGTGCTTGATCAAATTTTAAAAAAAGGATTTCTGCAAAATGTTAAAAAATTATCAGAATTTTTTCATTTGGAACTAAACAAAATTAAAGAACAATTTCCTAAAATTATTAAAGAAGTAAGAGGAAAAGGTTTATTAATAGGTTTACAATTAAATTTTGAGCAGACAAAATTTATCCAGCTATTAATGGAAAATAGATTACTTACAATACGCGCAGCAGAAAATGTAATAAGAATATTACCTCCACTTAATGTAAAAAAATCAGAGATCAGCTTTGCTTTAAAAATAATAAGAAAAGTTTGTAAAAATTATAAAATATGAAACATTTTATAAATATAAAAGATATACCATCAAAAGACCTTCGAAAAATCTTAGATGACGCAAAAAAAAGAAAAAATAGAAGAAAAAATTCAAATACACTTGATATTGATAAAGATAAACCACTTAGTGGAAAGTTATTAATACAAATGTTTGAAAAACCTAGTTCTAGAACGAGACTAAGTTTTTATCTTGCTATAAAACAATTAGGTGGTGGTACATTAACTCTAAAATCTAAAGAAATTCATTTGGGTAAAGGTGGAGAGAGCCTTGCAGATACAGCTAAAATTTTATCTACTTATGGTGATGGCTTTATGCTTAGGACTGATAGTGATAATAAAATACAAGATTTTTGTAAATACTCTAATATTCCAGTAATTAACGGCTTAAGTCCATCATCTCATCCTACACAAATCCTATCAGATGTTTTTACAGTTGAAGAACTAAAAAAAAAACCAATTTCAAAACTTAATATATCTTGGATTGGTGATTGCAATAATGTTCTAAATAGCTTGATTGCCGCAAGTGTGAAATTTTCTTTTCAATTAAATGTTGGTTGTCCAAAAAATTATAAACCTAAAAAGTTTGTTATGGATTGGGTTAAGAAGAACAAAAGGAATATTAATATTTTTCATGACCCAAAAAAAGCAGTAAAAAATGCTGATGTAATTTTTTCAGACAAAGTGATTTCTCTGAACGATCGTGTGAATACAAAGCAAAAAATTAGAGAATTTAAAAAATTTAAAATAGATGAAAAATTATTAAATAGTGCAAAAAAAAATGTAATTTTTCTTCACTGTTTACCCAGAGGAAATGAAGTTACAAATGAAGTATTCCTAGGAAAAAAATCTCATGTCTGGCAACAAGCATCGAATAGAGTTCATGTTCAAAAAAGTATTTTGTTGTACTGTTTTGGTAAATTAAGGTAAAGGAAGTGGATTATCTGAATTTTGATTTAAGTAAAGTATAACAGATGCTCTATCCTTTTCTTTTCTTAAACCCGCAAATGCCATTTTAGTACCTTTTATGTAAGATTGAGGTTTTCTTAAATAACCGTTCATCTCTTCAAAAGTCCAATTTTTATCATAACTCGCCATTGCTTTCGAATATTTATAATCACTGATCGCTGCAACTTGTCTTCCTAATACACCATAAAGCACTGGTCCAATTTTNTTTGCACCACCTTTATTTACTACATGACAGGCAGTACATTTTTTAAAAACCTTTTCTCCATGTTCAACTGTACCAAGTGCTAAAAGAGCTGAAATATCAACTTCTTCAACCTCAGCAGCTTTCACACTTTGAGAACTATTTTCTGTATCAGGTAATTCAACTTTGTAACCAGCTTTCTCAGGCTTTTCTATAAAGAATACATAGTCAGCGATTTTACCTATGCCGATAACTAATAGAGCCACAAGCAGCACTGCAGCAATAATTTTATTTACTTCAAATGAGTCCATGATTTTTAATTAATATGGTCGTATAACATGATAAACTTAAAAAATACTAAATTTAATTTTTAATTTTGCGTCTGAAAGACGCATAATACTTAGAATTTATGGCAAAAAGTATAATTTTAATTCCTTCTAGGCTCGGAGCTACAAGACTACCTAACAAGCCTCTTCTAAAAATTAATAATAAATCCATCATTATGCATGTTTATGAAAAGGCAATTGAGTGTGGAATTGGAGATGTTTTTGTAACTACTTGCGATGACGAAATCATAAGTGAAGTTCAAAAAAATGGAGGAAAATCAATACTTACAAGCAAAGAACATAATACTGGTACGGATAGAATTGCAGAGGCTCTCGAGAAAATTAAATTAGAAAATGAAGTTGATTACATAATTAATTTGCAAGGAGATGAGCCGCTAATTGATATATCTGATATTAAAAATTTAAATTTTCAAACAGTAAATANTAATTCAGATCTAGCAACACTAGCATGTAAAATAGATACATCTAAGCAAGAAAAATATAGCAACTCAAACATAGTNAAAGTTGTGACCCAAGAAGATTTGCAAAAAAAAAGTATTTCAAAAGCGGTCAAGTTTGAGAGAATTATTGACGCTAAAAAAAATAATTATATATACCAACATATAGGTATTTATATTTACAAAAAATCTATTCTCAAAAAATTTGTAAAATTAAATCAAACTGAGAATGAAAAAGTTAAGAAACTTGAACAATTAAGAGCTTTAGAGAATGGCATAAATATTGATGTTGCTTATGCAAANACAATACCAATCGGAGTTGATACAAAAGAGGATTATGTAGAATTAAAAAATTTAATGGAATATAAGAAATAAAATATGAAAATTGCTTATCAAGGAATACCTGGAAGTTACAGCGAAAGCTGTGCAAAAAAAATGTATCCAGATTGTGAAACTATTTCTTGTAAAACATTTGATGAATGCTTTGAAAAATCGAGTGAGAATAGTGAAATTAAAGCAATTATACCAGAGTCAAATAAAACCACAGGCAACATAGGTGTTGAGTATTTNATNTTCAAATATAGNTTAAATATNTATGAAGAGCATTTTTTNCCAATAAAACACAATTTACTTGGANTAAAAGGNTCTAAAATAAANGAAATTAAAAATGTATATTCACATGCACAAGCATTGAGTCAATCCTCAAACTTTATTAGAAAGCATAATTTAAATGAAAATGTNCGAGCTGATACGGCTGGATCTGCNAAGTATATTTCAGANGATAAAGATAAAACTAAGTCTGCGATTGCTTCACTACTGAGTGCTGAAATTTATAATTTAGAAGTTTTAAAAAAAAATATTCAAGATGACGAAAATAATGTAACAAGATTTTTACTAATGGGAAAAGATATCTATCAACCAGANTTTAATAAGGGAGATTTTTTAACATCATTTTTATTTAAACTAAAAAGTAAACCTGCTGCATTGTACTCTGCACTATCAGGTTTTGCATTAAATGGAGTAAATTTAACAAAATTGCAAAGTTTTCCTGAAAAGAATTCTTTTTCCTCCTTTTTTTTTCTATGTGATATTGAGGGTCATATAGAAGAGGATAAAATTAAAAACTCATTAAAAGAATTAGGTTTACATTGTGAAGATATGCACGTTCTAGGTGTTTATAAGGCTGATAAAATTAGAAAAAAATAAGCTTTAACTTTATTGTAGAATAGAAAAAATTATTGGTATAATAGTTTTGGGGGCCAATCAGGTGGAGTTACCATGAACTCCCCCAGGCTTGAAAAAGAGCAAGGGTAATGAGTATTTTCCAGGTTGGTTGGTCTCCTTTTATTAATGACAAATAATTCAAAAGTACTAGCTTTAAAATATAGACCTCAGATACCTGAAGATTTAATTGGACAAGAAGTTGTAATTGAAACAATTATCAATGGGATTAAATCTGAAAAAACACCAAATGCTTATCTTTTTACTGGTATCAGAGGAGTAGGTAAAACTACTATTGCAAGAATCATAGCCAAAGCACTTAATTGTAAAAATGGAATAGACAATCTTTGCAAGGAAAAATTTTGCGAAAATTGTAGCTCGATAATCAATTCAAATCATATTGATGTTTTAGAAATGGATGCAGCGAGCAAAACAGGAGTAGATGATGTAAGAGATTTAATCGAATTTTCTAGATACGGTCCAACATCTGCAAAATATAAAATATTTATAATTGACGAAGTTCACATGCTTAGCAAACAGGCTTTTAATGCTTTATTGAAAACACTTGAAGAACCTCCAAATTACNTGAAATTTATTTTTGCNACAACTGAGATAAAAAAAATACCAGTGACTGTAGTTTCAAGATGTCANAGATATGATTTNTCGAGAATAAAGTCTGATCAATTATTTGATTTTTTAAAANATATAGCAAAAAAAGAAAAAGGTCTAATTTCANACGAAGCATTAAAACTTATTGTAAAAATTTCTGAAGGTTCTGTTAGAGACGCTCTTTCACTGTTAGATCGTGGATTGATGAGTAATATTGATGGTAGTGAGTTTACACTTGAAAATGCTCAGAAAATTTATGGGTATTTTGATAAAAGTTTCTTAATAGAATTAATTGAGTATTTATTTAAAGGTGATGAAAAAAATGTGATTAAAAATTACAGAAAATTATTTGATGCAGGGATTGAACCAAAATCGTTTTTAAATGACTTTCTTGAAGTACTTTATTATATAAAAAATATAAATTCTATAAGGCTTGAGGGTAAGATTTTTAATCTTAATGATGGTGAATTTAAAAAAATTTTAGAGATAGCTGAAAAAACAGATCCACAAGAAATAATTTTATTTTGGCAATTTACAATCAAAACTATCGATGAATTAGAAATTGTCTCTAATCCAAACTTATCTGTTGAGATGTTTTTAGTAAGATTAATTTATCTGAAAGGTTCCAAAATTAAAGAAGATATAAATAATGAATCTTTAGTTTCCTCAATTAAGAAAGAAACTGTAAAAATAGACAAAACAGTAGAAACAGTAAATCAGATTAAAAATGTATCACAACAAGATAAAATAGATCCAAAATTAGATTTGAATAAAGAAAAAAAAGAAAAGACTGAAATTAGTTCTTTTCAAGAGTTAATTAATTTATGTAACGAAAGAAAAGAAGTGAAATTAAAATATGAACTAGAAACCAACGTAAATCTTGTATCCTTTGAGAATTTTAGAATGGAAATTTCTTTTAATGACAATCTAGACAAAGATTTTATTAAAGAATTATCACACAAACTTTTTGAATGGACAGGCAATAGGTGGATAATAACTCTTTCTCAAAAAAAAGGAGAAATTTCCNTGAAAGAAAAAGACCAAATAAACCAGAGGCAAATTTTTGAAGAAGTTAAAAAAAGTAATATTTATAAAAAAGTTTTAGAAATTTTACCTGATGCCGAATTGATTGATGTAAAAAAAATAGATAAAGAGAGTAATGACTGATTTTAGTAAGATTTTGGATAAAGCAAAAGAGCTTGAGGCGAAAATGAAGGAAAGCCAAGAAAAAATTAAACAAATTGAGGTAGTAGGNAGTTCAGGTGGAGATGCAATAAAAGTTACACTTAACGGTGATGGCGAAATGANAAATATTGAAATAGGTGACGAAATTTTAAAGGAAGAAAAGGGTATAATTCAAGATCTTATTACAGCTGCACATAATAATGCAAAATCTCAGCTGAAATCCAAAACTTCTGAGGAGTTATCAAAAGCAACAGGTGGATTTGGAATACCTGGATTTAAATGGCCACTNTAAAAATTAATGCAAAATATTTCTGAGATTGAAACACTTATCAAACTAATTTCTAAACTACCTGGACTTGGTCCAAAATCAGCTAAGAGAATAATTCTCAAGTTAATAAATAATAGACAGGAGATTTTAAAACCTTTGGCCTCATCTTTAAACGAAGTTTATAAAAATATAATTAGATGCAAAACCTGTGGCGCTTTAAGATCAAGCACATCAGAGTGTGAAAATTGTGAAAATATAAATAAAAATTATAATAAAATTTGCGTCGTAGAAAATATTGCAGATCAATGGGCAATTGAAAGTTCAAGTATCTTTCAAGGATACTTCCACATATTAGGAGGTACTATTGATAATTCAACAAATCAAAGAAAAGAAGATCTGTTAATAGACTCATTAGTTCAAAGAGTAAAAAAAAATAATATTGAGGAAATAATTTTAGCAACATCAGCTACAGTAGAGGGTCAAACAACAGCCTTTTATATACAGGATAGCCTAAGAAATATTAATGTAAAAATTTCTAAACTTGCCCAAGGTTTGCCTGTTGGAGGTGAAATTGAAAATTTAGATGACGGAACACTAGTTTCAGCGTTTAAAAATCGCAAAAATCTAGGACAATAATTTAATTTTTCTTGATAATTCTGTTTAAATGCAGAAGTGGTTCGGTGTAACCAGATGGTTGAGATTTACCATGAAAGATAAGTTCACAAGCGGCTTTAAATGCAATTGATTTGTAATATTTTGGTGACATATTTTCATAGTATGGATCATTTTTGTTTTGATCATCAACTACCTTGGCCATTTTCTTCATGATTTCAAGCACTTGCTTGTTTGAACAATATCCATGGTGCAACCAATTTGCGATATGTTGTGAAGATATTCTTAAAGTTGCTCTATCCTCCATTAAACCTACATTATTTATATCTGGAACTTTAGAACAACCTACACCTTGATCTACCCATCTCACTACATAACCTAATATTGTTTGAGCCGAATTTGATATCTCATTTTCTATTTCCTCAACAGACCAATTTGGCCTATCAGCTATTGGTATATCTAAAAGATCATCTAATTTTGCTGAAGATCTTGATTTTAGTTCTTCATGTTTTTTGAAAATATCAATTTCATGATAATGTAAAGCATGCAATGCTGCAGCTGTAGGTGATGGCACCCATGCGCAATTAGCACCAGAATTTAAATGGCCAATTTTTTGCTCCATCATGTCTTTCATTTTATCTGGCATTGCCCACATTCCTTTACCGATTTGAGCTACACCAGAAAAACCACATTTTAAGCCAATATCNACATTATTATTTTCATAGGCTTCAATCCATTTTGACTTTTTCATATCTCCTTTTTTAATCATTGGACCTGCCTCCATNGAGGTATGCATTTCATCACCTGTGCGATCTAAAAATCCAGTATTGATAAAAAAAACTCTATGTTTTAAGGTTCTGATACACTCTTTTAAATTTGCAGAGGTTCTTCTTTCCTCATCCATAATTCCACATTTAATCGTATTCTTCTCTAATTCTAAAACCTCTTCCACTTTTCCAAAAATAATATCAGTAAATGCTGTTTCATCTGGTCCATGCATTTTAGGTTTAACTATATAAATTGAACCTGATCTAGAGTTGCCTTTACGTTTTAAATCATGAAGGCAAGCTGCCGATGTAATAAATGCATCTAAAATTCCTTCAGGAACTTCAGATCCATCATTTAATATAATTGACGGGTTAGTCATTAGGTGTCCAACATTTCGAACCAATAACAAACTTCTTCCATGAAGTTTCATATTTTTTCCTGAGTTAGATATATAACTTCTATCTGGGTTTAGTTTTCTTTTTAATTGTTTTCCTTGTTTTTCAAAAATTGAAACTAAATCTCCCTTCATTAATCCTAACCAATTTCTGTAACATGCAACCTTATCTTCTGCATCAACTGCGGCAACACTATCTTCATGATCGCATATAGTNGAAATTGCTGATTCTATTATAATATCACTTATTCCNGCTGCATCTTGTGCTGCGCTAAACGCTTTTGGATTTATGATAATTTCTAAATGTAAATTATTATTATTTAATATAACGGCAGTGGGCTTTAAAGCTTCTCCTCTAAAACCTGTAAATTTTTCGTTTTGTTTTAAATCAAATAAATCTTTATCTTTTTTAATCTTTAAATTTCCACCATGAACTTCAAATCCAGAGATTTCTCTCCAACTAATATCATTTATAGGAAAATGTTTATTTAAAAAATCTCTAGCATAATTAATTACTTGCTCACCTCTTAGAGGGTCATATTTTTCACTTCCACTCTCTTCAGACTCAATTACATCAGTGCCATATAAACTGTCGTACAAGCTCATCCATCTCGCATTAGCTGCATTTAAACTATATCTAGCATTCATTATCGGTACAACCAATTGAGGTCCTGCTATACTTGAAATTTCAGTATCTAAATTTTTAGTTTCGATTTTGAATTCTGAACCTTCCTCCTTGAGATAGCCGATATCCTTAAGAAATTTTTTGTAGTCTTCTAAATTAAAATCTTCAAATTTATTTTTTTTGTGCCAAAGATCTATTTCTTTTTGGATGGTTTCTCTTATTTCTAAAAGCTCTCTATTTTTTGGAGCGAGTTCATGTACCACCTTATCAAAACCATCCCAAAATTTTTTAGGACTAACATTGGTACCTAGTAACAGTTCATTATCTATAAAATCAGCAAGTATTTTATCAACAGATAAATTATTAATCTTAATAAATTTTTCTTTCATAAACTAAATAAATTTTAACCCCATCTGTTGATTAACCTGAGAGCTTTACTCCGTCGGTGAGAAATATTCTCTTTCCAGATAATTATGTTTAAATGGTCCTTTTGCCTGAGAGTTTCCGGGGAAGTTGCTCCTTCGGCGCTATAATAGTCTCTCCCATAAAAACATAAAATTTTAAGACATTTTATTGCCTTTTTTGGATATAATAAAGCTTTTAAATGAAAAATTACCTTAATTTTGAAACAGAAGTAAAAAATTTAGAGGCTGAACTTGATCAATTAAAAGATCCATATAATCAAGAAGGATTGTCTGAAGTTGATACGTCTAAAATTTCAAAAGTTCAAAAAGAGATTGATGAAAAGTTAAGTGAGATTTACTCAAATTTAGACCCATGGCAAACAGCTTTAGTTGCAAGACATGAAGACAGACCCAAAGCTAAATTTTTCATTGATAATTTGTTCGAGGAGTTTGTGCCTCTTTCTGGCGATAGATATTATGGAGAAGACAAATCTGTCATCTCAGGATTTGCTAAATTTAATGGGAAGTCAGTATTAGTTATTGGTCAAGAAAAAGGTGAGAATTTAGAAACAAGAATTGAGAGAAATTTCGGCATGATGCGACCAGAGGGTTATAGAAAAACAATAAGACTAATGAAGTTAGCAGATAAGTTTAGAATTCCTATAATTTCATTTATAGATACACCTGGCGCATATCCAGGAGTTGGAGCAGAGGAAAGAGGTCAAGCTGAGGCAATAGCAAAATCCATTGAATGTTGTATGGAACTTACTGTACCAACTATTTCTGTGATAATTGGCGAGGGCGGATCTGGTGGCGCCATCGCTCTTGCATCATCTAACAAAGTGCTAATGTTACAAAATGCAATCTACTCAGTAATTTCTCCTGAAGGATGTGCAACAATTCTTTGGCGAGATCCAAAAAAAACTTTAGAGGCATCAAAAGCAATGAAACTTTCATCTAAAGATTTACTTAGTTTAGACATAATAGATGAAATAATTCCGGAACCAATTGGTGGAGCTCACAGAGATAGAGATTTAATTTTAGACAACGTTCGATTGTCAATAGATAAAAACTTAAATTTTTTTCTCTCTATGGAAAAAGATGAAATATTAAACCACAGAAAAAATAAATTTTTGTCNATTGGTAGGAATAAAGGATTTACAACTCAAACAGGTTTAAATGAAAATTTAACAATGAAAGAAAGCAAGTTTGATAAAATTATCTCTAAGTTCAAAAGTGATATTAAATTAACTTATATTTCAATAGGAATCTTAATTTTTATATTCTCCTTATTTTTTATTTTATAAGGATCCACAACAATGCTTATATTTTTTACCTGAGTTACAAGGACAAGGTTCATTTCTTCCAATTTTTTTCGCTGATAGTTCGTTAAACTTTTTGTTTTGTTCTTGTGAAAAATTATTATCTTGTTCTTGGCTATTAATTACTTTTACATTTATCAAAAAAGTAATTAATTCTGTTTTTAATTTGTTAAGTAAATTCTCAAATAATATGAAAGCTTCTTTTTTATATTCTACCAAGGGATCTCTTTGACCATAAGATCTTAGACCTATAACTTGTCTCAATTGTTCTAAATATTGAATATGTAATTTCCAATTTTGATCAATTAATTGTAAGAATATTCTTTTCTCAATTTCAAGCGCTTCATTTTTTCCCAGAAGACTAATTCTTTCCTCTCTTTTTTCTGAAAATTTATCTTTTACTATTTTTTCAAATTCTGCATCTTTTATATTTGAAATTTCTTTTACTCTCTCATCATCAAATGATTTTCCAAAAATANTTTTGAAGCTTTTTGTAAAATCATCCGAAGTNGGATTTGCTAATTTCTTAGACTTCAAGANTTTTAATTCATTTAAGTTTTCATCTATAAAATCATCTGCAAATACATTTGCTTCCTTGCTCTCCATAACATTATTCCTTTGACTAAATATGACTTGTCTTTGGTCATTAAGTACATTGTCAAATTTTAGGAGGGTTTTTCTTATATCAAAATTTCTAGCCTCAACTTTTTGCTGAGCTCTTTCGAGAGCTTTATTTATCCATGGATGATCTATACTTTCTCCATCTTTTAGTCCTAGCTTTTCTAAAATATTATTCATAGACTCTGATCCAAATATTCGCATTAAATCATCCTCTAAACTTACGAAGAAAATAGAATTACCCTCATCACCCTGTCTTCCAGATCTACCTCTAGCTTGATTATCTACTCTCCTACTTTCCATTCTCTCTGTCCCTATCACAAATAAGCCACCTAATTTTTTCACTTTCTCTTTTTCACTTTCATCTTGACCTCCAAGTTTAATATCAACCCCTCTTCCAGATATACTTGTGGTAATAATTATTGAATTTATTTTGCCTGCGTTNGCAATTATTTCTGCTTCTTTCTCATGATTTTTTGCATTCAAAACTATGTGTTTAATTTTTTTTTTATTTAACAAATCTGAATAATGCTCTGATTTATTTATACTTGCTGTGAATACTAACAAAGGTTGTCCAGATTCATTACATTCAACTATTTTTTCAATTATTGCATCGTCCTTTTCTTTTAAAGTTCTGAAAATTTGATCATTCCAATCTTTTCTTATCATTTCTTTATTTGTAGGAATTGATACTACTGGCAAATTATAGATTTCAAAAAACTCCTCAGACTCAGTTTGAGCTGTTCCAGTACAACCAGATATTTTTTTATAAAGTTTAAAAAAGTTTTGGTAGGTTATAGACGCCAAAGTTTGATTTTCAGCATTGACTACTAACTTTTCTTTTGCTTCTAAACTTTGATGGAGCCCATCTCCAAATCTTCTGCCTGGAAGCTGTCTTCCAGTTTGTTCATCAATTATAATAATTTGATCATCTTTGACTATATAATCACGCCCATTTTGAAATAAATGATTAGCTTTTAAAGCTTGATTGACATGATGAACAAGATGTAGGTTTTCAGGATCATAAAAGTTATTATTTTTCAAAATACCAGCGTTTGAAAATATTTTTTCAATATTATCAATACCTTTATTTGTGAGTAGAATATTTTTATCCTTTTCATCAATATCAAAGTCATCAGACTTTAATGTTTTTACAAGTTTATCAATTGCAATATATTGACTGGTTTTATCCTCTGCAGCCCCTGAAATGATTAAAGGAGTTCTAGCTTCATCAATTAGACAGGAATCTATCTCATCAACGATAGCAAAATTATGCTCTCTTTGAACCATATCTTTTTTTGAAAATTTCATATTGTCTCGAAGATAATCAAAACCTAGCTCACTATTAGTTGCATAAGTTATATCCTTCATATAATTTTCTTTTCTCTCTAGATCAGATTGANCAGTATTAATAAAGCCACAACTTAAACCAAGGAATTCNTATATCTCNCCCATATTTTGACTATCTCGTTTAGCTAAATAATCATTTACAGTTACTATATGTACACCTTTTTTTTCTAATGCATTTAGGTAAGCTGCTAAAGTTATAGTCAAAGTTTTCCCTTCACCTGTTTTCATTTCTGCAATTTTATTTTCATGGAGAGCTACACCACCAATTAATTGGACATCAAAGTGTCTTTCATTGTGAACTCTTTTTGATGCCTCTCTAACTANTGCAAAAGCCTCTGGCAATATTTGGTTTATCNTTTCACCATCATTTAGTCTCGAAATAAGTTCAGATGTTTTTTTTGGAAAATCAGAATTATCAATATTTTCAAANTTTTTTTCTAAACCGTTAATCTGATTAACTATTTTGCCAATTCTATCGAGCTCTTTTTGATTTCCACTTTTAATTATTTTAGATAATAGATTTAACGGATTAAACATTTTAATGTACAGTAATTAGTGAATATATAGTAATTTTTTAGAGAAATTAAATATCATGGTTTTAGGCATAAACAACTTTTTTGATGCTAGAAATAAAAACGCAAAAGTTGCAGATTTTCAAGATTTAGACCATTTAGATGGAGTATCTGTATCTGCAGTTTCGGCAAATTTGTATGATCAAAAAAGAGATGACCTCGTTTTATTTTATTTTAGAAATGGAGCTAATCATTCATCTTTGTTTACAAAATCAAGTGTTGTATCAGAAAATATAAAGTGGAATAGAAAAATTAAGTCACAAAAAATACATGCATTATTAATAAATACTAGAAATGCAAATGCTCTTACTGGATCAGATGGATATGATGCATTAAAAATACTTTCTATAGAATTATCTGAAAAACTGACGCTCAAACAAAAACAAGATGAAGAGTATCCAAAAATTATTCGTTCTGACAGTATACTTTTTGCTTGTACTGGTACCATTGGAGAAAAATTTCCTTTAGAAAAAATAAAAAATTCTCTTCCTAACTTAGTCGATAATATTAAATATAATCAAAATAAACTAATATGGATGAAAGCAGCCTCAGGCATTAAAACAACAGATACCAAACCTAAGTTAGCAATGTCAGAGTGCAAAATAGGTAACACACCAATAAAGGTTTATGGCATTGCTAAAGGCTCTGGGATGATATTTCCTAATATGGCGACAACATTAGGTTTTTTATTTACAGATGCAAACTTATCATCATCAATTTTAAAAAATATACTCAAAGATACTATTGAAACTACTTTTAATGCAATTTCTTGCGATGGTGATACCAGCACGAACGACATGGTATCAATTTTTGCAACAAATAAAGCAAATAATTCTGAAATTAAAAGCCATAAAGAAAAAAAATTACATGATTTTAAAGAGTCAGTTCACGAAGTTTTATTAAACTTGGCTAAAAGAGTTGCAGCAGATGGCGAGGGAGCATCAAAATTTGTGACTATCAATTGTCAAAAAGCAAAAACAGTAGCTGATGCAAAAAAAATTTGTTTTTCAATTTCAAATTCAGCCTTGGTTAAAACCGCAATAGCTGGAGAGGATCCAAATTGGGGGAGGATCGCTATGGCAATTGGAAAAACTGAAATAAAAATTGATATTCAAAAATTAACTATTTTTTTTGGCCCTTATAAAATT
>FUFK010064424.1_pt1 | contig 17160 bp, 17 predicted proteins | sample 1021851 | NCBI WGS metagenome assembly FUFK01 (sample SAMEA51879418, study PRJEB19060) | metagenome | reverse complement strand
AATNGTCATNTTGGAGTTTTTGTAAAATATATTTTTGATGTTGAAGATGTATCAACACATAAAGTAAGATTTAATGTTGAATCACAAAACAACACAGATTTTAAAGCAGATAGTAGTGCTGGAAGAATGATGGCAACATTTNTTAGAGTAGGAGATACACCATGACCATAAAAGGAGAAAGACCAAATCACATTGAAGATTATTTAATCACTGTTCGTAATGGACAGTGGTTTGGATTTTCTGATTATACTAATAAAATTTATGCAAACTTAATTGTGCATGATGGTGGTAGTAAACCTACCGAAAAACAATGTACGGATGGTTTAAAAGCATTGCAAGATGCTTGGGATGCGGCAAACGGAGGATAGATGGCATACATAGGACAAGGAATTAAGCAGGGCACATTTAAGGTACTAGATACATCTGGTAATACTTATAATGGCTCTAACACAACTTTTAATTTAGGCACACAAGTTGGTTCTGCGGCACAGCTTTTAGTATCTCATGATGGTGTAATTCAAAAAGCAGGAACAGATTATACTTTAGCTACAGGTGGCACACAGATTACATTTAGTACAGCACCTGCAAGTGGTGCTTCTATATTTATTACAGAAATATCTGGTGCAGTGGGTGGCACAGTTACACCTTCTGATGCGTCAGTAACAACAGATAAATTAGGAGCAGATGCAGTTACTGAAGCAAAAATAGCAGATGATGCAGTAGAAAGTGAACACTTAAACAATAACATTATTTCTGGTCAAACAGCATTAGGTGCTACCCCCGCAGACACAGATGAATTTTTAGTAAGTGATGCAGGAACAATAAAAAGAGTAGACTACTCTTATATTAAAGGTTCATCTACTATTGGTGGATTAACAGATGTTAATATGGATGGTACAAATTTTACTGATAGCATATTAATTCAAACAAATACAGATGGCTCTGCTCCAACAACTGGAACATTATCAGATGCTATTGGAAATGTAGGTATAGGTAAAGACGTATTTAAAGCATTAACAACTGCTGATTATGCAGTAGGCATAGGATATGAAGCCTTAGATGTTCACGAATCAGGTAGTTATCCAATAGCAATAGGTGCTTTTGCTTTAAGTTCTTCTACAACTTCTGATAGTATTGCAATAGGTGGTAGTGCTTTAAATGCTTGTGATACAGAACAAGATAACCTCGCTATAGGATTTCAAGCTATGAAATTAGCTAACAGTGGTTCAGAGGATAACACTGTTGTTGGTAATTTTGCAGGAGACGCTATTACTTCTGGTGATGGTAACACAATAATGGGTCATCACTCTGGTGGGGCTTTAACTAGTGGGAGTGATAATACTATAATAGGGCAAAATGCTCATTCAACTTTAACAACAGGAAGCAGTTGCGTGGCTCTTGGTTCGGGCGTTAATGTTAGTGCTTCAGATGCACTTAGACAAATAGCTATAGGACATAACGTTACCACTTCCGCAAATGACCAATTTAGATTTGGTTATAGTAGTTCAGATGCAGTATACAACCAATTTGCAACTAATGCTTCTTGGACTAGAGCATCAGATGAAAGAATTAAAAAAGATATAAAAACAAATGAGGATTGTGGTTTAGATTTTATTAATGATTTAAGAACAGTTACATTCAAAAGAAGAGCACCCTCAGAGTTACCAGAAGATTTTAAAGATTATGATGCAGATAATCATGAGCCAAAACATAAAGAAAAACTTTATGGAATGATTGCTCAAGAAGTTAAAACCGCATTAGATAAACATAACATAACTGATTTTGGTGGGTGGGAAGAAGACGCAGATGGGATGCAAAGATTATCTCAAGAAATGTTTGTATATCCATTAATAAAAGCTGTTCAAGAGTTATCTGCAAAGGTAACTGAATTAGAAAAAAAATTGGAGGATAAGTAATGGCACACGCTGATGATGCAACAAAAACATGGGTAAGTGCAATACCTACAAAAAATGCTGATGGTAATGTAACTGAGTGGAAAATTCAATATAGATACACTTTAACTGTAGGTACTGAAAAAGGAAATGTAATGCAAGCAAATNGTAAATATAATGATGATTTTATTAAAACTTTTCAAAAAATATTAGTGATAGAAAATCCATCAAAAGCACCAAATGCTTACACTAAATCTGAATTATTATCTTTTAAAAAGAACTCAAAAGCACCAGAAATAGGAACACATTTAGATGAAATGTTTAATAAAAAATATGCAGAACATATTAAAACTAACACAATAACAACAGATACTAGCTTTGATGTTAGTGGCTTAGACGATTAATGTCTAAGTTATCTGTAAGAAATACTTACTTTACACCAGTTAAAAAAAGAACAAGCATAGGAGACTCATCAAGGAGTAGACCTAAAAATAAAAACACAAGGAAGTTACATAAACGAACTAGAGGACAAGGGAGAGTATAATTATGCCACATGAACCAGGACACACACAAACAACGCAAGTACCTGCAGTGCAATTACCAGTTGGTGTTGTTCCTAATCCGCAGGCAGGCACATCTAAAGATGTTTTAGATTTAGTAAAACAATCTGTAAGAGACCCTAGACTTGCCACAGGAGCACAAATAACTCCTACTATGCAAACTGCTAATACAGCAGAATTAATGTCAAATCAAGGTGTAACAACAACTGCTCCAACAATTACAACCCCTACATCTGCAATTACACAGGCAACAGCAACTACGCCTGGAACAGCAGTTCAAATAGCTGACCCTGCATCTCAAACTGCGGCTCAGTATACAGCTACAACTGTAGGTACGGCACCTCAAATGACTGCCGCTCAAGGTACAGTAACACAACCTATGACAGCAGAGCAAGGTCAAATAACTGCTGATGCAACTGTAGCAGGACAGTTAGGTACATTACAACAACAAGTAACTGATGCAGTAAATCAAGGTAAAGAATTACCTGCATGGGCTTTAGGTGCACAAAAACTTGTAGAATCTAATTTAGCTAAAAGAGGACTTGGAGCTTCTAGTATGTATGCAGAGTCTATGGCTCAAGGTATATTACAATCTGCTATACCTATAGCGGCGGCTGATGCTGATACCTACAAACAAATGATTTTTCAAAATCTTAATAATAGACAGCAAGCGGCAGTAACAAATGCTCAGTCATATTTTCAAATGGATATGGCTAACTTATCTAATTCACAACAATCAAGTTTACAAAATTTAGCATCAAGACAAGCACAATTATTTACAGACCAAGCGGCATCAAATGCGGCATCACAATTTAACGCTACAAGTCAAAATCAAGTAAATGAATTTTTTAGTAGTCTACAAAAACAAGTTCAAACAAATAATGCTCAAAGAAGTGATGCAATGAATCAGTTTGCTACAGCAGAAACTAATAAAGCAAATGCTATAAATGCACAAAATGCAACAGCTATAGCACAAGCAAACGCAGATAGAGAAAATGCAATAAATCAATTCAACTCACAATTAAAAGATAATCGTGAAAAATTTAATGTAGAGAATCAACGTATTATTGACCAGTCTAATACTACATGGAGAAGACAAATAAATACTGCAAATACTGCGGCGGCAAATGCGGCAAANCAAACTAACGCACAAAATTTATTAAATACATCAAACTATGCATTATCATCACTATGGCAACAATGGAGAGATGAAGCTACATGGACTAACGAGTCTGCACAAAACGCATTAGATAGAGCACACAATTTAGCACAAGCGGCATTTGAAAGACAAACAGAATTTGATTTAGCTGACCAAGCGGCAAGAGACAACTTATTTAACACAATTGGAAGATTTTTATCGGGGGTATTTAGTTAATGTTTGGAAATATATTTAAAAAAATTGTACCACTAGCTGTTACAGCAGGTCTTGCATATACAGGTGGTAGTATGTTAGGTGGGGGCACAGGTCAAGGTATTGGCCCTGTAGGTTCTAATTTATTTTCTACATCAAGTTTAAAAGAAAAATTATTAGGATTTGCAAAAAAAGAAGCACTTAAAAGAGGAGCAGATGCTGTCTTTGGTGGCGGTGCTGATGATTTTCAATCACCATATGCAACTGCAAGCGTAAACTTTGATGAATACAGAATGCCTATAGGTAATGTATCTGCAGGTGGCGTAATAGGGTTTCCAGGTAATATAAAAACTGCAGACCCAGAAGTTATTGCGTATCAATGGAAACAACGTATGACCTCATACATAGCATAGGAAGTAAAAATGAGCACACCAGAAATAACAACAAGTACAAGTAATCCGTTTGATGCACCAATTCCTGGACAATCATTAACAGACATTCCAGGCAATTATCCTTGGGAGCATCCACCACAATTTACGGATTTAAATGAAGCGGCAGAATTTGTTTGGGATAATTTACATGAAGAAAATAAATTAGAACAAATTTTATTATTATTAAAAAGTGGCGTATCTGTTGAAGGACTAACAAGAGGTATGTTATTTACAGGTTTTATAGATGGTAAATGGAATGTTGATTTAGCCCTATTGTTAACTGAAATAGTATTTAACCAAGTACTTGCAATAGGAGTAAAAGCAAAAATAAAAAATATTAAAATTTTATCTAGTGATAACTCTAATGCAGAATTTAGAAAAGANTATGGTAAATTAATGATGTCCAAAAATAAAGAAAAGAAAAAAGAACAAGGTATAAAAGAAATAAAAGAAGATGTTAAACAATTACCAGAAACTGTAGGTTTAATGTCTAGAGTACAAGGAGAGTAATATGGGTTTAATGAGCGTTGTAAATTCTTTAGCAAGTTCACCTCTTGGTAAAATAGCAGGTGGATATTTAGAAGGTGAGATAGATAAACAAGAAGCTGAAGCTGAAGCAAAGAAAACAAAAGACGCAAGATATGCCGCTATTACAGATGGGCTTGTAAATAATTTATTAACAATAGAAGCTAATGTAATTGCAAATGCTACTAAAGAATCTCAAATTTATGATGAAGGTAAAAACTGGGCAATAAGTAAATTTGGAGAAGGTGGATTAGCAGTTATTGAAAGAATGAGACAAGATGGTTTAATTAGTGGTGCCAATAGTTGGAATGATGTTTTAGTTAATTCTAATAATGTTTATGGTGCAGGATTACCAGAAGGGTCTGAACCTTGGTATATGCAACAAGAATGGGCAGATTATGCAGAGCGGTTTAAAGATTATAAAGCACCAAATGATTANTANAGAGGTATAATAAATCAATCACAAAATCAAATAGGAAATATACTTAAGAATAATGGTATAGGCGATTATACATTTGATTTATTTTCTGGTGCAAAAACAGCAGGAACAGCTCCTACTGATTCTAGACCTATGACTATGTCAGATGTTGGTGCGGCTACTATGGGTGCATCTACAACTGTACAAGGTGAACCAGGAACTCAAGCAACTAATGAAGGCACAGTTGATATAACTAGTTTAGGAAGTGCACCAGTATACACTAACAAAGGTATAGCAGGTTATAATGCTAATACATATTCTAAAGCAGTAGCATCATCTATAGAACAAAATTATCCACAATTTGACCAATTATTTATTCTTGGTATGGATGGTAGTATGACATTTAACAAACAAGCTTTTGCAGGTGATACTAATAGAGTTCAAGAAGTAAATAATGCTATGAGATATATAGATAATACTTTGTTAGAATCTAGANANTTATATCAANNAGGTAAATTAAACAACGATGCAACTTATGGNCAATANAGNCANTTCTTTAATACAAAAGATTTTGATGAACAAGGTTTTGTTCGTATGGCATCAGATGCTTACTTTGATGTTATTAATCAACAAAAAGCAGAATTAATAAAGATAAATGTTCTTAAAAGTGATTTAAGAGAGCAGATTAATGATGGTACTTTAAATCAAGTATATCTTGCAGAACTATCTGATTACTTAGATGATGTGTTTCCATATAAACCAGGTGACCCTAACTCTTGGGAAAATATGTATNTAAACGCTGTAGCATTAGAAGATAGTCCATTTAAGCGTGCATATAATGAAGCTGTTACAGATTACTTTAAAGAAAAAAGACGTATAGGTGGGTATAATCATACTATGCAATTTATTAGTCCTGCCGACACAGTTCAAACTAAATTTAAAGGTAGTCAAATATTAAGTAGTATTCCAGAACAAGATAGAACAAAACCTTACGTTGAATATTACAAACAACAAATTACAAATTTTGTTGATGGTGATTTTGGGCCAGAACCAATTAATTCTTATTTAAACAGAATTGCACCAGAAAATTTTGCAGATGTAAAAGTTTTACAACAACAGTTTGGATTTCAACAAGAACAATTAATTCAGCCTATGAATGAAACATTTGATTTTCCAGATACATATAAAGATGTAAACTCTGAAGCTGTAGCAACAGTTAAAAAACAAAGAACTAATGTTGTTATTCCTGGACTACCAACAGTTGCTAGTTCTATATTAGCACAATCAAATATGACAACTGGAGCACAAGTATTATCTTGGATGCAAAGTTTAAATGGTGATGTTAATGCAATAAGACAAGCTGTTATAGGTATGATTGTAAATGACATACAAGCAGGTAATATTGATAATATNCCTAGTGCACAAATTATAGATTTAGCAGACCAAGTTCTTTTAGATTTAGGACAGTTTGCAGGTGATGAATTTGATAACAGAGGTTCTGATTTAGAAGGTGAAATAGTTGCTAAAAATGAAAACTTAGCTACTATTGAAAATGATAATACAGATATTAACGAAGCAATAGATAATGAAACTGCAGACTCAAATAATAAACTAGAAGAAGAATTACAAAATAACTTTGAAACTTTACCTAATACAGGAGGAGTTGGAAGATGGCCTTGGCTATTTGAAAACGGACAATTTAACCCAGAATTTGAACGAATAAATCAAAAACAAATAAATGAGTGGGAAGCTTTAGGTAAATGGGATAGAGACCAATATATAAAAGCTAGAGTAGAATTTAGAAAACAAGAAGCAGAAGAAAGACGAGATGACCAAAAAGAACGTCTAAGTAATATTTTTCAAACAATAAAAGATTTCGCACTTCCAGATAAAGATAACAAATAGGAGTCATAATGGCTGACAATCAGTACTTAGAAAATTTTCTAAGCGGTGTTAAAGATATAGAAGAACAACGTAAAGAAAAAATTAAAAAGGATGAGTTAATCCAACCTATAGAGTTTGATGCACCAGTAGTGCCAGAAACTATTATGGCTGACCCAAATCCAGACGCTGAAGACAACAAACAAATGCGACTAATGAATGAGAGATGGGCTGAGTTTGCAAAAAGAAAACATCCAGATGATGCTAAAAAACAACAACAGTATATAGAAAAAAGTAGACAACGTTATGACACTATAAATAATTATATGAAACAACCTGTTGGCGGTATATTTGATGCTGTAAACTCTGGATTAAATTTTACTGTTAACAGATTTCTTGACGATGATTCAAAAGTATTACTCCCAACAATAGAACAACCTAAAGACACAGGTTCAGCCCTTGTTCGTGGAGGTGTTCAATTTATGATTCCTTATCTAGGATGGTTTAAAGTTGTTAAAGGTGCTACAACAGGTGCTAAATTAATAAAAGCAAAACCTAAAAACAGATTAAGTTTTAAACAAGATTTAGCTATTGGTACAGGTGCAGGTGCTATTACTGATGTAGTTCATTTTGAAGCTAACGACCCAACATTATCAAATCTGATACAAGCATATCCCCACTTACAAAACCCAATAACAGAATATTTATCAACAGACCCAGATGACTCAGAAGCTGTAAATAGATTTAAAAGAGCAGTAGAAGGTATGGGTCTTGGTAATGTATTTGCCATAGTGTTACGAGGTGTTGGTCATGGTTTTACAAAAGTAAATGATAACATGGCTGAAAAAACTATTAGACATGCTATAGATAAAAAATCTAGACCACTAGCACCAAGAAAAAATAAAAAAGGTAAAAACATAAAAGGTAAATGGCAAGCTCGTGTTAATGGTAGAACTGTAAATGTAACAAAAAGACGAGAAGGTTATACTATTGAAGTAGATGGTGTTGAACATAGTGCTGTATATAAAACATTAAAAGAAATAAAAGCTGACATAAGAAATGTAGAAATGCATTCTTTAAATGTTGAAGAAGGATTAAAAGGTAGTGCAAAACTAGAAGTAGATGAAAAAAATCCTTTTTTAAAATTTATGAACGTAGAAAGACGTTCTGTTGGTAGAAGAATAGGTGATTGGTTTAATGGATTACAAATACGTTCTTATCTTGCTATAAAAGGTTTTGACCAATACCATGGTATAAAACTTGTAAACAAAGCACTAAGTGAAAAAGGTTTAGATAAAGGTGGCTTTGAAGATTTACGAATGTACAAAGAATCTAGATTACTTGCGGCTGTATCTGGTTCATTAGAACATTTAATGAATAATGGCACATTTAAACGCCAGGCTGATGGAGATTTAGTAAAAGTTGGTAAACCTTTAAAAGAAATACTTAAACCATTAGAAAAAGATATTGAAGATTGGTTGCACTATGTAGTATCAAAACGTTTAGTTAATTTAAAAAGGTATGACCCAGATTTAAAAAAATGGGTAAAAGATAAACAAAAGTTTAATGATATATTTCCTAATAAACAGGATAGAGCATTAGTTATAAAACAATCTAAAAAAGGTAATACTGTAACTGCTGATGGTAGAACTTATGATGAAGTATTAAAAGAGTTTGACCAATTTAACAGAGAAGTATTAGATTTTGCAGAACAATCTGGTATACTTAGTAAAGACCATAGATTTAAAATAGAACAATCACCACACTATATTTCTTTATATCGTGATTTTAAAGGTGATGAATTTGGTTTTACAAAATTTTCTAGAGGTGTAGGTAATGGTCTTGTAAAAAAATTAAGAGGTGCACCAGTCACAGAACCTGGAGTAGAAACAACTGCAAAAGGTTTTATGTGGGATGAAGCTAAACAAAAAATGGTTCCTGCTAAAGCTGATGTATATCCATTTAGAGATTTTCTTGAAGGTTATTTAGAAAATATATTTGGTATAGTAAAAGCATCACATCGTAATCACACTGCGGCTATGATGGGTAAAGCATTACAAAGATTTGTAGATGATGCAGAAAAAGATTTTATAGAAAAAGGATTATCTAAAAAAGATGCTAAAAAACAAGCTATAGAGTATATAGGTAGAATATGGGGTAAAAAAACTTCTGCATTTAAATTAGATAAAAGCACAGTAGATTTATCTTCTAAAAATGTTCGTGCACAATTAGAAGACATGAACTTAGATTTAAAAGATGCTAATTTAGATGATTTAGTATTTTACTCACCATCAAGAATTAAGTTACAAGATAATCAATTTATATTTTCTAAAAATGTAGGTGATTCTAGAGAATTAGAAATGTGGGAAATATCTAACCCTTTCTTAGCAGAATCTATGATGGCTATGGGAGATAGAATTGTAAAACACACATTTAAAGGATTAGGGCTTGCAAGAGGATTTAAAACTTTATTAACCAGAGGTGTTACATATGACCCTGGATTTTTTATGTATGCAAACTTAATTCGTGATTCTGTTGCATCATCTATATTATCTAAAGATGGTTACTTTGGAATAGGTGGTGGTGCTATACCTATAGTATCAACAGGAAAAGGTTTGCTAAATCAAATAAGAAAAAATGGTATAGTAAAAGACCCACAAGGTAATGCTCTTAAAAACTACGATGGTACAGATATGAGATACCAAGACTTATGGCGAGAGTTTACTTTAAATGGTGGTGGTTTTGATTCTACACTTATGCGTTCTAATTTACAAGAAAATAGAGTTAAGCACATATATCAACAAATGGGCCTTGATTACAAGTTTGTAATTAATCGTTCTAAATATATGCAAGCAGGCGGTGTAAAAGGTGTAAAAAAAGCTATTAATGGATTTGATGATTTTGTAGGTGCGTTTGAGTATGCATCTCGTTTTGCAGAATATCATAGATTAAGAAGAAGAGGTGTTAGTGCAAGAGAAGCATCTTTTCAAGCAAGAGAAATTGCTACAGATTTTGCAATGCATGGAACAGGTTCTTTACTTCACTTTTTTACACAAACAGTTCCGTTCTTAAATGCAGGATTACAAGGTTTATATAGAACATTAAGAGCAGGTGAAGGATTAACCAAAAGTCAAAAACAATTGATGGCGGCTAAGATAGCAACTGCTGTGTTATTACCAACAGTATTCTTTAGATATATAAATAGAGATAATCCAGAATATGCAAAACTTACACAACATACTAGAGATATGCATTGGGTTATACCTAAATCTGGTGGAGGTCATTTCTTAATACCTAAACCATTTGAGTGGGGTGCAATTGGAACTATATTAGATAGATGGTGGGATGCATTTGGCCCATCAGAAATAAAAAATCCTTTGACAGGTGAAAGAATGACATATCTTGAAAGTGATGAAAAATTTACAGGATATGATTTTGCAGAAGTATTTACAAAAATAATGTCAGAGCAAATGAGGTTAAACATTATGCCTCAAATATTTACTCCATTTACAAGTCTTGCAACTAATTCTAGATTTACAGGTTCACCTATAGTTCCTCAGTACATGAAATCTTACTTACCAGATTCTGCACAAGATTATCCGTGGACAAATGCAATGTTATTGACTGCGTTTAAAAAGAATCCAGAGTGGGGTGGTTGGCAAGGATTATCACCAATAGCTATGGAACATATTATAAAATCATACACTGGCACAATAGGTGCATATGTAATGGATTTTATTGTTGACCCTGCATTTAGAGAAGAAGGATTAGATTTAAGTGGTGGGCTAATACCTCCTAAACCAGACGTTACAGGATTTGGTTTTGGTACATGGGATAATGCACCATTAATAAAACGTTTATTTGTAGGTGAAACACCAAGACACACTAAAAATATTATAGATTCTTATAAATTAAAAAATGAAGTAACTAAAAGAGTTAATGAATTAAAAAAATTAAAAGATGAAGGATTTTTTGAACAAGCTATTGAGCTTGCACAATCCCCTGGCATGCAAGACATATTGGCATTAGACAAAGGATTACAAGGTCAGTTTATTAAATTACAAGAAATAGCTAAAGCAGAAAAATTAGTTTTTTCTAAAACATTTGAAGGTGATTCAAAATTTAGAGGTGAACAATTAGAAGAAATTAGAAAGCAAAAAATAAAATTAACTGATGAATTAATAGGAATGTTGGAGGCATACAATCTTGACTACATCATACCAAGAACAGTCACACTACCATTTAGTGGCTCACAGTTACAATTACCTAAAAGACCACAAGGTCAAAATATTAATATTGGTTCTACTAATATTACTACCTCATCACAAGCTTTTGGAAACTCAATTACAGAGATGTTGCATGGAAACTAGTATTTACATAAATAATAATCCAGGAAATATAAAATACTTTGGTGATGGTGGAGTAGAAGGTGTTGATTATTACTTAGGTAAAGGTAACACAGGAATAAAATATAGAAAATTTAAATCAAAAGCAGATGGGTTAAGTGCAATTTTAGATACAGTCTATAAATATGGAACTACCAATGTTGATGAAATAATGGGTAAGTATGCTAGTGATGATAAAAGCGGAACAGCTATAGAGGATTATGGTGCTGAACTACGATTTGCATATGATGTGGCTAAAAATTTAGATTATGATAATGCTGAACAATTAAAAAATTTTGTTCAAGGTATAACACATTTTGAAAACTCTGCTAATTCAGAAGATTATGCAAATTATTATACAGAAAAAGATTATGAAGATGCTGTAAAATTATTTCAAGAAAAAAAATTATTTGAACAAATTGATAATGTTGAAACAAAAGGGGAGGGCTTTGAAATGAGAAAGCTAGGTCTATAATGAGTATGAAAGATACAATCTGGTTTGTTGGAGTTGTATTAGCATTAGGTGTCACATGGGGCATGACATCACAGCGTATATCTGCAATGGAAAAAGATGTAGATAGAATGGAACAAGCCCTTGTAATGTTTACAAAAATGGAAGTAAGACTAGCTGTAATAGAAGCAGAATTAAAAAATATAAATAAAAAACTAGATAACTAGGAGGAAGTATGAATAAATTAAAAGAAATGTGGAATGGTTTAAGTAAAAAAGGAAAGATAGCCGCAAGTGCGGTAGCCGCTATTCTACTTTTAATTATCTTTAGTAACATAGTATAAAGGAGAAAAAATAAATGTTAGGTGGGTTACCAGTAGAAATGATTACAATGCTAGGCTCTAGCTTATTAGGTGGATTTATGTCCATTTGGGGTCAGAGCATAAAAGCAAAACAAGATGAACAAAAATTATTATTAGCTAGAGCTGATAATCAAATGAAACATATTGAGAAAGCTAGAACATATGACAACAAAGGCTTTCAATGGACTAGAAGAATTATTGCATTAACTGCTGTATTCTTTATTATTGGTTGGCCTAAATTAGTGCCAGTATTTTTTGATACAAGTGTATATTTAACTTGGACAGAATTTACTAGAGGTTTCTTATTTTTAATAGAGCAAAAAGAAATAGTATTAGATAAAGAATTTTTTGGCGTAGTAATTACACCTTTAGATACCCACCTAATGTCAGCAATTATTGGATTGTATTTTGGAGGTAGTCTTGTTAAAAAATAGTCTAATTATATTATTAGTATTACTTGCAACAACAGCATTAGGAGATTCAAATAATGACAACAACGCACAAACAAACTCCTCGGGTAGCAACACGCAAATCACAGGAGGGTATACATCGACTACAACTAACAACAACGATGGACAAACAAACACGACAACAAATACAACAACCAATAACAGCACTACAAATGGGTCAGATATACCCGTTAACTCATCTAACGCACCTTCATATTCGGCAATGTCTCAAGACGTTTGCTCGATGGGTGTTAGCGGGGGCATTAGCACTGGCGTATTTGGGCTTTCTGGCGGTAAACATGTAAGGGATTTAAATTGTGAGCGTATTAAGCTTGCAAAAGTGCTTTTCGACTTTAATATGAAGATTGGTGCGATTAGTTTGCTCTGTCAAGATGAACGAGTTTTTATGGCCATGATTATGGCAGGCACACCCTGCCCATTTGAAGGAAAGATTGGGCAAGAAGCTATAGAAGAATGGAACAAGTATGACATTGAGAGACCAGATTATGATACATATATTTCTAAATTAGAAACAAGGTCAAAGATAGATGAAGAACTTGCAGAAATAGCAAGACAAGAAGAAGAGAAAAGATTAGCAGAAGAAAAAGCTAGAAAAGAAGCAGAGCTTGCTACATTAAAAGAACAAGAAGAAGTAGATAATATAATTATTGAAACAGACTTAGAAACACAAGAAAGAAGAATAATTAACGTACACGGAGAATGAGATACTTATACTATGGGATATGGCTTTCAATAGCTATATCTTTTTTATGTATTTATAGCATTGGTAATACACAAACTGTAACTACAGGTAATCTACTACCTAATGCAAATGATGGTGTAGATTGGGGTTCTAATAGCACAGACCAAATAAATCCTGGTGCTAGTTCTGGATATGTAACTAATAATAGTAATTTAAATGGGTTTGATATTACATGCCCAACAGCTCAAGCTAATTGTGGATACAAGTATAGTGTAGGTGGTGACTTTGAGGTCACAGGCACTGCAACAGTAAGTGCTGATGATATAAAATTATATAGCAATACTATAACACAATCAATGCTAGATAATGGCGTTACATTAGATAGTCATGTAGATGTTGCAAATTGTGAAAGCACACAAGGTAACTGCGAATCTAAAGGTGGTGCAAATGATTCTCATACCACAACTGTAACATTAAAAGATAATAGTGGTAATACTTTATCAACTGTATCACAAACAAGAACAGAAGTTACAGGTTTTCAAGGTAACTGTAATGGATATCCAGGTTCATCTGGTGCTGTAGCCACAGCTTGTGGTCAATATAATGACAGGATAATTTATTTAGGCGTAGGTGCAAACAATGTAGATTGGTCTTGGACTGGTACAGATAGTAATTATAGTAATCAATCTAGACAAGGGCCAAATTTGTTAGGTGCAAAACTAACAATGACCTACAATAATACAGAATACAATCCTATTGATGAGGATGTAATAGAAGATATTGAAGATATAGTAGAAAATATACCAGATGATTTTGATTGGATAAACGAAGATATTACTGAAATCCCAGATTTTTCTATACCAGAAGAAGAATTTACTATACCTTTTGAAGAAGATTTTTATTTTGAAGAAATAGTTATTGATGACTTACCCCCAATAGAAGAATTTGATATGGAGGTTTTTCAAGAAATGCCAGATATGGAAGTGGTATTTTTTGAAGAAGAATTTTCTGAACCAATAATGGTAACAGAAGAAATATTTACAGAGGAATTTGAGGAGGATTTTACTGAATTTTTAGAAGAAACTGGTATGGAAGAAGAGTTCATGGAGTTTCTTGAAGACGAAGGCATAACTGCTGAAGAATTTTTTGAAGAGATAACTGAGGAGGAGTTCAATGATGAGCTTACTGAAGAATCTTTTGAAGAGTTTGAGGAGCCATTGGAAGATATCTCAACGGAGGAAGAAAGCGTTCCAGAGGTTGAGGAGAATGAAACAGAAACAATGGAAGAAGTTACTGAGTCAGAACCAGTAGAAGAGGAAAAAGAAGTTGCAACAAACGAAACAACAAAAGAAGAAGAACCCGATAGCACAGAATCTGAGGACTCCGAAGTATCAACAGAAGATAGTGGAGAGCAAGAAGATATACAATCGAAAGAAGTGGACACCAAAGACAGGGTTGCTACAGATGTTGCAAAGGTAGAAACAAAATTAAAAAAGAATTTAAAAACAATAGCTAAACAAATAGCTAAAATAACAAAAGAAACAACTCAAAACTTAACAAAAGAAGATTTATTTTTTAAGAACGACACTCTAGATGCTTATACTAAAACACAGTTTTATAAATCAAAAGACATATACACAGACCAAGGTATAGATTTATTTAATCAAATAGATTTAAGCATTTATGATAAAAATATTTACAGTGGGGTAACTCTTGCAAGTTACACACAAAACGACCCTGTAGAGGTACATAGGGTACAGCTACAAAAAGCACAAAACAAAACTAATCAATTAGAATTAGAATTGGAGGCTATGAAGAATGAAAATAATTGAAAAACTTAGTACATATGCGGCACTGCTTGGAGTTATTGGTGCTATTGGTGGTGGTTTTTACACCTGGGGCCAGTTTAATTCAAGGCTTGATGCCATTGAAGCTACGCCTCCAGTAAATTTAAAACCATTAAAAGAAAAAGATAAAGAGCTAGAAGCAAAGATTGATGATGCTTTATTATATGCAAATGAATACAAAGTAGATTTAATTGACAGAATTAAAAAGGTAGATGATAAAATATTACCTACAGATTTAACTTTAGTATTTAAAGAAATAGGTAAAGTAAAAGAACAAATAGCTATGTTAAATATACCAGACCCTGTAGAACTAACACCTATCTATGAAATACTTACAGGTATAGAAAAAACTATAGCAATCTTGTCAAAAGAAAATGAAGTGCAAGACGCAAAGATAGACGAATTAAAATTACAATCTGCAAACCCATTAGGAGGTTAAATGGCTATTGAAACTACAGGATTAATGCGTCAACAGTTGATGCAATCCCCTACTAATATTGCACCCCAAACACCTATGGATGGCACTGTTACAAGAACATCTATGGCTAGAGATTTAATAAGTGCAATGAATGATATAGATTTTAGACAACTAGTTGAACAGTANGCGGCAATATCTGGACAAAGTGTTGCAACATCAAGACCANTAACAAATCAAATGATGCAAAATCAAAATAATAATTTAGGTGGAGATGTTATGCAAGGTGAAGCTAGAACGCCTGTATTAAATCCAAATCAAATGCCAAGTCTACAGGGCATGTATTCTAATATGCCTGTAATTCCAAATAATTTTAACAATGCACCTGGTATTGATGACGCCCAAAGAGAGAATATGGGATTAATGCAACCACAACCTATGGGAGCATAATATGCCACATCCAGGTGGTTTTCATGGAAATGTAGTAATAGGTACAACTCCTGGTACAACTTCTGGGCCTGCAGGTATGGGTGGCCCACCGCCAAAAACACATAAACAAAAAGTAAAAGATTTCTTTAGTATGACACCTAAAGAAAGAGCAGATAGATTTAATAAAAATCAAAAAAAATATAAAAAAAGTTTTGAAAGTAGAAATCCTACAACAGATAAATTTGGATTTCCAAAAAATCAAAATTATAGTAGGTATGGTGCAAGCTTAGACAACATAGATGATAATAGAACTAAAGAACAAAAAAGTATAGACGATAGAAAATTATATCGACAATATCAAAGTCCACAAACAGTATTTAAAAATAAATTATCAGAACATAATGCCAATGAAAAAGAAAGATTATCTGGTCTAGGATATTTTGCTCGTGTTAAAAATGTAAATAATTATTTTAATAATAAAGCAATAAATGCAAAAAAAATGTACATACAGCCAAACGCATCTTGGTGGGAAAGAACATTAAAAAGTAATGCAATTGATGCATGGTATTCTACAGGCAATATAGCAGTAGGAACAATGGAAGGTGCATTAGGTCTTACATTAGACCCTGCGGCTAGTTTTATAGCAAGCACAGTTGCAAATGGAAATGATTTGTGGAGGACAATAAATGGATTACCTTTTAGTCCAGAAATACATAATCAAATAGCAACAGATATGCAAGAACATATTATTGGTTCAACAATGGCATATTGGGAATCAACAGGTTATGGGGCCATGAGAACTGTTACAGGTAAAGTGCCAAGTATGTCTGCAACAGCTAATTTTGTATCAAAAAAGATACCTTTTGAATGGAATAATGCTACAAAAGTTGTAAACAATATGATGAAGCAGAAAAAAAATAAAGCTTCTAATATGATTATTGATGGGGATTTTAAGATTGTAACAGAGGCGGCTATAAAAAATCCACAAGTAAAAAAAGAAATAAAAACACTAGCTATACAATCTTGGGAACAATCTAACATGGCTAATTTAGGTAGCATACA
>FUFK010061415.1_pt1 | contig 17162 bp, 18 predicted proteins | sample 1021851 | NCBI WGS metagenome assembly FUFK01 (sample SAMEA51879418, study PRJEB19060) | metagenome | reverse complement strand
CATGGAGAATATCCGCATGACATCAATTTCCAGCAATTACAGCAGACCAGCGGAAGAGAAGCGGTCATATGGATCGATAGAAGAGCATAAACAGACTGGTCCGACAGATGAAAGCGCGGCCAGCAAGCACACGTTTATTGCTCTAACCAATGCCGTCCGTGTTTTTGAGTTGTCGCTGGATCACATGCACGAAATCGGAGCGTATTTCGTCTCTGATGCAGGGGGTCGAACGTTCCATGTGAGGCGTATAAGCCAATCTGGCAGCCTGATCATATTCGAGGGTATGTTCGATGGCCACCCAATCCACCTGGTGAAACATTATACGCAGGTCAACATAGCTTTGACTGCTTTACCAAAAATAAGCGCGGAGCCAGTACGTATTGGATTTGTTGTGGGTAACTAATATTTTTCAAGAAATCTACAACGCTCCAAAAACTATGGCTGAAATGTAAATATTATAGACTTCTGCAGAAGCGGAGTGTTGGACGCCATGTTGCGCTACGTTGCCGTTAAAACAAACATGCTTTCGTCATAAGACAACCACATCAGGTTAGAGATACCTGACAGTAGTGGTTCTATGTGAAAGTTTTGACTGCCCGAGCGATAACAATTTCCTCATTCGTTGGTATGACGAGCACGTGGGTCCGGCTGAATGATCCGTTGATGCGCCGCTCGTTCGCCTTGTTGCGCTCGCGGTCGAGCTCGATCCCGATCCAGTCCAGCCCTTCGCAAACCCGTTCACGGATGTAGCGAGAATTCTCACCGATGCCACCGCAGAACACCAGGGCATCAATACCACCGAGTGCCGCGGCCAAGCCGCCGAGTTCCCGCCGGATACGGAAGACGAAATAGTCGATCGCTTCCATCGCCTCGGGCGTTGCAGCCGCCTCCAGCGTGCGCATATCGTTCGACAACCCCGAGAGGCCGAGGAGGCCGGACTTGCTGTAGAACAGCTCGCGCACCTCATCGATCGTCTTCCCCTCCTGCTGCACGAGGTAGAAGACGACACCCGGATCGATCTGACCGCAGCGTGTTCCCATCGGCAGGCCGTCAAGCGCCGTGAACCCCATGGTAGAGGCGATGGAGCGACCACCGAGCATAGCGCACATCGAGGCGCCATTGCCGAGATGCGCAACGACGACGCGACCGTCATAGAGCAACGGAGCAATGCGCTTCAGCTCGCCCGCGATGTACTCGTAGCTCAGCCCATGGAAGCCGTACCGACGCACACCCTTGTCGTAATACTCGCGCGGCAGGGCAAAAACGTCGTTCACCTTGGGCTGGTGCCGGTGGAATGCCGTGTCGAAGCAGGCAACCTGGATCGCTTCGGGAAAGGCCGTCAGTGCTGCCTCGATGCCGGCGATGTTGTGCGGTTGGTGGAGTGGGGCGAACGACGACAACGCGCGCAACTCATCGAGCATCGCGCGTGTGACCAGCACGGGCACGGCATAATGCGGTCCGCCATGAACAACGCGGTGCCCGACGGCCGTCACGTTCAACTCGCCGAGATGCTCCTGCAGGAACGTGAGCACGATATCGAGTGTACTCGTGGGAGCATCCGTCTCCCGAGCATCGAGATCACGGCTCTCGAACAGCTCGCCTCCGGCCTTCATCTTGATGCGCGGTCGGTCGCCGATCCGTTCGATCAGGCCGGTGGCGAGCTCCTCGGGCTCGCCCCGTGCGATATCGTAGACAGCGAATTTCAGTGAGGAGGAGCCTGCGTTGAGCGTCAGGGCAATCGATCGGCTCACTGCTGCGCAAGCTCCGCTACCGTGTTAGAGGAGACGCGCGCGTGATGTACCGCGGCGACCGCACAGGAGGCCAAGCGCGCCTTCTCGCCGTCGGCCCGCGACGTCATGATGATCGGCACCTTCGCGCCCATGACGAGCCCCGCCCCCTCAGCTTTCGAGATGTAGGTGAGCTGCTTGGCGAGCATGTTGCCGGCGTCGAGCCCCGGCACCACCAACACCTCGGCCTGACCAGCGACGACACTTGAGATGCCCTTGGTTCGCGCAGCCTTGAGGTCGAGCGCGTTGTCCATGGCCAGTGGCCCATCGACGATCCCACCCTTGATCTGACCGCGCTCAGCCATCTTGGACAGCAGCGCCGCATCAACGGAGGAAGGGATTGCCGGATTGACCGTCTCGACCGCCGAGAGAATACCGACCTTCGGCTCGGGGATCCCGAGTGAGACGGCGAGATCGATCGCGTTCTGCACGATATCGACCTTGGTCATGAGGTCCGGGGTGATGTTGATCGCGGCATCGGTGACGAGCAGCGGGTGGGTGAGCCCTGGAACGTCCATGACGAAGACGTGTGTCAGGCGCCGACCGCGACGCAGGCCGTTGTCTTTGCGCAATGCGGCGCGCAGGAGATCGTCGGTGTGGAGGTGCCCCTTCATCAGCGCCTGGGCACGACCTGCAGCGATGAGGTCGACGGCCTTGTTCGCGGCTGCGATGTGCCAGCTGGTGTCGACGATCTCGACCTGGGTGATGCTTCTGCCGATCTCACGCGCTGCCGCCTCGATCCTGGTCCGATCGCCGACGAAGATGGGGGTGATCAGATGATGCTCGGCCGCGAGCAGCGCGCCGCCCAGCGAGTTCGGCTCCTCCGGTGCGACGACGGCAACGGTGAGCGGCGGCAGCACCCGGGCGCGCTCGAGCAGGGCATCGAAATGCCTGTGGCGCTGGACCACCAGCCCCGGGAGATCGAGATCGTCAAAGCTGAGCTTTACCGAGGGCGCCTGAACCAACGCCTCGCCGCGCACCAGCGTCGCCCTATCCGAGGGTCGCTCGACGATGGTCGCAAGCCGAACCCTGCCATCGTCGTGCTTCTCGAGCACGGTGACGCGGGCGACGAGGTCGTCGCCCGCGCGGGCATGGCCCAAGAACTGCAGATCTTGCGCGCGATAGAGCGTGCCGGGCCCGGGCAAGATGTTGCCGAGCACCGCCGAGATCAACGAGCCGACCCACATCGCTGGTGCGATCGGCTCGTCTTTCACACCATCGCCATCATGGTCGTGTTCGGGCAGGTGCATCGGATTATGGTTGCCCGATGCGGTGGCGAAGACGAAGAAGTCATCCGCCGTGCAGGTCCGCATCAACTCGGCCGAGTCGCCCGGCCGGATCTCTGCGAAAGTCCTGTTCTCGCGGTTCATTCAGCGGCGGCTCCAGTCTGGGACGCGGTCTGTCGATTATCCGCTCGAGCCCAGCCAGCCAGCTGATCAGGCGGCTCATCCCTGCCGTCCAATGGGTTGTCGAGCACGTCCTCGTTGATCGGCGGCACCTCAAGTACCGCGTGGAGCCGCTGGAGCAGGCTGAGGGTGGTCGGCGCCATCTCACTGAGCCGCCCCGGGATGTAATGCACGAGCCTCAGCGCGAGCTCACGCTCCGCATGGCTCGGCAGCAGATCCAGAAGCGTCTCGATCGCCTCGGTGGGCGCAAAGCGCACGATCAGGGTCTGCTCGTGAATGATCCGTGCTCGCTCGGCGGTGGTCAGCGAGCGGAACGGCTCGTTGTCGACGAGCATCTGAGCCGATCGCTCAAGCCTGTCGCGCCGGACGCTTCCCGCCGACTGTGCCAACAGGACGAGCATGCGAACGACCGCCTCGACAAATCCGCCAGCCCGCAGGTGACCGAGCGCGATCGCCACCTCGGGCAGCGCGCGCAGCTCCGCCGCGCTCTCGAGCGTACGATGGAGATCATGTGGCTTGCCGTAGTTCTGCGCCCAAGGCGAGTGCCACAGCGAGAAGAACATCTGCTCGTAGGCCATGTCGCGCATATCGCGGAAGAGATCGAGCGACTGAGCGAACATGTCCGCCATCATAGCCTCGGCCGAGGCGAACGGATTGCCTACCGGGAGCTCGCGTCGGCTGGGCTTGACCACGTCGGCCATCATGCGGAGCGGGGCTGCCAACGGGTTCTGCGTCGACATCATCCGACGCTGCAGTCGCAGGGGGTGCAGCGCGCGGCTCGCTTCGGCCATCGGGGCCGTGACCATCGCCTTGACGAGGGGCCGGACCAGGACATCGTAGGCCTCCGCCTGCGCGGTGGAAAAGCGGTCCACGGCGGCGAAGGGCCTTTCGTCGACACGACCATCATCGATCCGACGCACATCGTCGAGTGTTCGCTCGTAGAACGCAACCGTGAACTGTCGGTCGATCCCGTCTCCTTGCGCCGCCTCGATCTTCATCTCGTAGAGGCCCGGCGGCAGGCTCTCGATCGTTCGCATGACCGAGCTGACCTCGGTGTGCTCCTTCTTGGCGATTTTGGCCGAGACGAAGATGCCGAGGTGGCCGATCTCGTCATTGAGCATATAGATGATGCGCTGGCCATGGATGCGCATCTCATCGACGTCGGCGTAGGTATCGACAAGCCAGTTAAGCGCCTGCTGCGGCGGGGTGATATTGTCTCCGAAACTCGAGAACACAATGATAGGCGCACGTATGCCTTTAAGATCAATGGGCCGACCTGGCTCAAGCTGCGCAGTATTCTTGACGAGCTTGTTGCCGACGAAAAGCTGCTCGACAATCCAGCAGATCTCTGGCTCGTTCATAAGAAACATGCCGCCCCACCACTTCTCGAACTCGAGGAAGCGCTCGCGGCCGATGTCGATACTGGTGAAAAGATCGTAGTATTTTACGAAGTAATGACGACTGGGATTGAGCAGCTCGAAATTGTTCACGAGGTGCGCCCCATCGAACACCCCACCGCCGATATCCGACCAGAACATCGACTGCCAGGTTCCACCGATAAGACCGGCTTTGTAGCGCATCGGGTTGGTGCCGACCTCACCGGACCAGGCTGCTACCGGGGCACCATTGAGCACGACCGGGCCGCTGAGGTCGGGATTGGTCGCTGCAAGCAGCAGCGCAGCCCAGCCGCCCTGGCAATTGCCGATGATGGCTGGCATCGGGCTCTCGGGATGACGCCGCACGACCTCACGGACGAACGCCGCCTCTGCTCGGGCCACATCGGCCAACGTCTGCCCGCTCTCCGGATCACGGCGGAAGCCTACGAAGTAAACCGGGTTGCCACGCGCGAGCGCCACACCGACCTGGCTGTCGAACTTGAAGCCACCGATGCCGGCGCCGTGCCCCGCCCGCGGATCGATGATGACATAGGGACGCTTGCTGTCCGCTACAGTGACGCCAGCGGGTGGCACGATGCGCAGCAGCATGTAGTTGCAGGGCCGCGGTAAATCACGGCCATCCATCACCACCTCGTAGTCGTAGATCAGCACGGGAGGGCAACCAGCGCCCTCATGTGCGATGAAGATGTCCCCACGCTCACGCAGCGCGTCGAGGGTGAGGACGGTCCGCTCGGCGCGATCGTGTAGATATGCAGCCCAATCCTGAGACAGCGACCCAGTCATCGCGGAGTTCACCATCCCTTCGAAGCCGATGTTCAGGCGCTCGAGGTTTTTCAGGCTTCGCTTGTTTTGCGCGTTTGAGATCGCCGACCATTGCCGCGAGGCGGCACGCAACAGAAGCTCGCTCGCAGCTGCGCCTTGGGCGAAATACTCCATCATCTCCTCACGTCGCACAACGGGACCTTGCAGAAAGACGTCGCGCCGGGCGCCGGCCAAGGAAGACGCGAGGGCCGTCGGCTGCAGCTCGTCCATGGCGCTCCCCGACTTCATCCAACGATGCTGTAGCCCCCATCGATCAGGTGAATGCCACCGGTGACGTTGGCTGCTTCCCTGCTCGCTAGGAAGGCGGCATAGGCACCAACGTCGTCGATGGTCGCGAGCATGTGGGTGGGCGCCTGCTCGGCTGCGTTGTTGAGAAGCTTGTCGAACTCCGCGATGCCAGATGCTGCGCGGGTTTTGAGTGGCCCGGGCGACAGCGCGTGGACCGAGATACCTTTCGGGCCGAGCTCTGCGGCGGTGTAGCGTACGACAGCCTCCAGGGCGGCTTTGACCGGCCCCATGATGTTGTAGTGCTCCACGACCTTCTCGGAGCCGTAGAAGCTCACCGTCATGCAGGTCCCGCCACGCTCCATCAGCGGCTCCGCGCGCTGGAGCATGCGCAAGAAGGAGTGCACGGAGACATCCATCGCCTGTGCAAAGCCTTCCGCCGAGCAGTCCACCACCCGTCCATGCAGATCGTCCCGGGGGCAGAACGCAATCGAGTGCAGGAGAGTGTCGAGGCGCCCCCACCGCGCTGTGATCTCCTCGAACAGCGCGTCCATCTGCCTTGGCTGGCTGACGTCCAATGGCATGACGATCTGCGCGTCAAGCTGCTCCGCCAGCGGGCGGACGTACGCCTCGGCCTTCTCGTTGAGGTACGTGATCGCCAAGTCGGCGCCCTGTTGGCGAAGCGCCTTGGCGCACCCCCAGGCAATCGACTGATCGTTCGCCACCCCGACGACGAGTGCACGACTTCCCTTCAATGAGAACACACCATCCTCCGCCAAGCGTGGCCCTTTTGGGCCCCGGCTTTCCATGGCACTGCAACATAACTGCGTGAAGCTTGCGCGACGCAGCAAAGGCAGAGGGATCAAGACGAGGAGGGGGCTTGGCCCTCAAAGCCACCTCTTGAGCCACGAAGGCACCGGCTGAGGCGTGCTATGAACCGCCAGGTCACATAACTTTTTGAAACTCTAAGGTGGCTGGCGAAGCCGTCCGCGCAACAAAAAACCCCGCGCCGATGAAGGCACGGGGTAAGAGAGAACTGGGTATGCTCCTTGGGAGGAGTGATGCGCACGGTGCATAATGAATGCCAAGCTGCAACAGGCTCAGGTCTCATTTCCTAGCGTAATTCCAAAATAGTGTGCGCCACCACACCTGCGTGAAAAGAATTTTAAGCTGGCAAAGTATACTAGACGCGGAAGAACATGCGCCTATGACAGGGGCATGACGCCCGTGAGCCGCTGCCTTCACAAGGTTGATCATCTCTCCGCCGTGCCGGACAGCACCGTCGCGGAGCGCATCAACGCCGCACTTGATGAGTTGGAAGGGGCCTACCGCAAACCCTGCGAGCGCATCGTGGCGCTGGAAATGGTTCTGCACGAGGTCCGTCAGAACCGAAGGATCGGCGGCACGCCCTTCGCCCGCTTTGTCCATGTGAGCGTCGAGCGTCGTCAGGAGAAGCTGTCGCGCTGCGCCTGACGACGCTCGCAAGCTATCAGTGGGCGGGCTGCTCCGCTGCCCCTGCCTTCCGGTCCTTCTTTTTCTTGCGCAGTTTGGTGGCCTTCACCGGCTCGTCATCGTCTGGCGCACGCTCAGTGATGGCAAAGCCGTGCAGGTCCCGAAGGTGCTCGGAGGCATCGCCATGGCTCTCAGTCAGCGCGTAGAAGGCCGCGCGGACGACTTCCTTCTTGGTCGCCTCCGGGTGCTGCTCGCGGACAGCGGCGAGGAGCGCCTTGGGTTTCATGCCGCTGGCGGCGACGCCGCGCAGGGTGTTCGCGAGTTCTTCAATCGAGGCCATATCGCACCTGTTGCCCCTTGTGCCGATCCGCGGGGTTGGTCTTCGATGGCCCTCTGTAGCATGACAAACAAATGACGGTCTGCCCCTGCGGATTGTGGCGGGAGAGGCACGCTCTTGTGTGGTCTGTTCCTCTATGAGGGCGCCAGTTCCTTTGTGAGACCGGGAACCTACTTGCGGCGCGTTGCGGCCTCTGCCGCACGCGTCGTTTTCATACGCCAAGCCTCTCCGTACCCGCCCTTTCCGGGACTGCGAGCGGTCAGCAGTCAAGGTTCTTGAGCGGGTCGGGCTTCTGTCCGTCCGGCAGGATCTCTTTGATGTGCCGGTGCACCAGCTCGGCCGAGAAGGGCTTGCCGATGAAGCGGGCCCCCTCCGGCATGTCGTCGGGCCCCGGCTTGACGTTGCCGGAGGCAATATGATCCGCCCCCACTGAAGTGGTCCGCCCTGAGGTATGGCTTTTGAGCCAGNTGAGGACGGACAGATGGGAACGAAGNGGCANAAGCCGGAAGACGTGGTCGCCAAGCTGCGGCAGGTGGATGTTCTGGTCTCGCAGGGCCAGAGCGTGGCGGAGGCGATCCGGGCCATCGGCGTGACGGAAGTGACCTACTATCGCTGGCGCAAGGAGTACGGCGGCCTGAAGAGCGATCAGGTTCGACGGATGAAGGACTTGGAGGTTGAGAACCAGCGGCTGCGCAAGGCGATTGCGGATCTCACCCTCGACAAGCTGATCCTGCAGGAGGCCGCTCGGGGAAACTGACCAGCCCCGCGCGCCGACGCGCCTGCATCGCGCATGTCATGAACGTCCTAGACGTCTCNGAGCGCCGCGCCTGTCGGGCGCTCGGGCAGCATCGCTCGACGCAGCGCAAGGTGCCGCGGGGAAGAGAGGATGAGGCCGCGCTGACAGCCGACCTCGTGGAACTGGCTCGCCAGTACGGGCGCTACGGCTACCGGAAGATCGGTGCATTGCTGAAGGCNGCGGGCTGGTTCGTCAACGACAAGCGGGTCGAACGGATCTGGCGGCGCGAGGGGCTGAAGGTCCCGTCTCGGCAGCCCAAGCGCGGCCGCATCTGGGACGGGGATGGTTCCTGCCTGCGATTGCAGGCGGAGCGTCGCGATCACGTCTGGTCCTACGACTTTGTCGAAGCCCGCACGCACGAGGGCCGCAAGTTCCGGATGCTGAACGTGGTCGATGAGTTCACGCGGGAGTGCCTGGCGATCCGCGTCGCACGCAAGCTGAAGGCGGCGGACGTGATCGACGTGCTGTCCGACCTGTTCATCCTGCGCGGCGTGCCCGGCCATATTCGCTCGGACAACGGTCCGGAGTTCATCGCCAAGTCCGTGCAGGCCTGGATCACCGGTGTCGGCGCCAGAACAGCCTACATCGCACCCGGCTCGCCATGGGAGAACGGTTACGTCGAGAGCTTCAACGCACGACTACGGGACGAGCTTTTGAACGGTGAGATCTTCTACACGCTCAAGGAGGCGCAGATCGTGATCGAGAGTTGGCGTCNACACTACAACAGCGTGCGCCCGCACGCCTCGCTCGGCTACCGACCACCGGCCCCGGAGGTGTTCGTGCCGGCCTTCACCGCTTGGCCGGCTGCGCTCACCCGGTCGGCTCCGCCGGCCAAGCGACCCGTGGAGCAAAGGCCGACCCTGCACTAACTTAGAACTTGGACCACCGCGTGGGGGCCGATCAGCCTTCTCTTGGAAGACAAACGGCATTGTAGCAGACTTCATCCTGCCAGGAGATGAAGCACATGCGCTCCGCGTGTCGTTCGATCGGCCCTGCATCGTTCGTCTATTAGATGAAATGTCCTTGAGTACTGAGGACGACGACGCACCAAGCGAAGGTTTGATACCCGAGAACTTTGCTTACCGAGTGGAGGGTGCACAGTTCGCCCGTATTCAATCGGATGCATGGAAGGAAATCTACAAGCCGGTCTCGCACTATCTGTTTGTGACGGGCTGGGGATGTATGGACGTTTTAAGCGGCGGTGTGCCCGTGTTTTTGCTGGTAGACCGGCCGGGCTAAACATCCGCAGTGGGTCGGTTGCAGCTGCACCCCGATGCAAGGAAAACCGTCCTTCTTCTCACATGCATGATCGCACAACCAGAAGACCGCTCGGGGTTGGAAGCAGTCATCGCAATAAAGTTACGGTAAGTTCGGGCTATAAGGCGCTGATGCAGCTTGTCTCAAACCTCCCGCCCAGGTCTGCCGCTTTGATGCTGGCCTGTCTGAGCCTTCTAGCAACGGTGGTCCATTCCTCTGCATTGGATACGGCGACACCCTACCGTGCCAAGCGCCTGTTCTACGGATGCTGGACGCGAACCACCACGTATCCCAAGCGCACGCGTTGGCCGACCTCAACCTCGACGTGGTGCTTCGAACGTGGCCGGATGCTCGGCGGCCTGTCGTTCGATGCAGGTGATGGTTGGGATTACTGCGAACGCTGGCATGTGCGTGGACAGCGCCTCGCGGCTCCCAGTGCATATGACGACGAGAGGGAATGTACCTACGCTTTCTCGGGGGATCGACGGACGCTGATCCTCAAAGATTGCACTGGGGCTGGGGATTGGCAGCGAGATGACGCCAGCACCGAGACCAACAGAGGTTCATGGAAATGCCGAATGCAGGGGCGCCCTGAGGCCAACGAGCAGCCGTAGCGCGCGATCGCCTCACGACCGCTATGGGTCGATAGCAGCGGCCCCCGGCTGTAAGGAAAACGGTCGTTTTTCTCACATGCATGATCACACCTGAGACCCGGAACCCACTCACGGCGCGTCGTGGCCTCTGCCGCACGCGCCGTTTTCATGTCTCAGGCGCAGCCGCCGGACGCTCTTTCTAAGCTGATGTCGGCTGCCACGACCCCGCTCCGATCGATTACCGCTTCACGAAGCCGATGTCGGCGGCCACAGCCTTGAGCCGGTCCGGTTCCCGCTCTCTCCGTTCGCTGTAGCGGTCGACGAGGTAGTCGGCCCGCTCGCGGGTCAGCAGCGTGAACTTCATCAGCTCCTCGCACACGTCCACCACGCGCTCGTAGAGCGGCCCCGGCTTCATCCGGCCGGCGTCGTCAAACTCCTTGTAGGCCATCGGCACCGACGACTGGTTCGGGATCGCGATCATCCGCATCCAGCGGCCGAGCACGCGAAGGGCGTTCACCGCGTTGAAGCTCTGCGAGCCGCCGGACACCTGCATCACAGCCAAGGTGCGGCCCTGGGTCGGGCGCACGCTGCCCTCAGACAGCGGCAGCCAGTCGATCTGGCTCTTCATCACGCCAGTGAGGTTGCCGTGCCGCTCCGGCGAGACCCAGACCTGGCCTTCGGACCAGATCGAAAGCTGCCGCAGTTCCTGCACCTTCGGATGGTCCGCCGTCGTGTCGTCGGGCAGCGGTAGGCCGTGGGCGTCATAGATGCGCACCTCGCCGCCCATGGCTTCCAGCAGGCGGGCGGCCTCGTAGGCGAGAAAGCGGCTGAACGAACGCTCGCGCAAGCTGCCGTAGAGGATCAGGAAGCGGGGCGCGTGGGTGAACGGCTGCGCCGGGTGCAGCCGTTCCGCTGTTGGCACCTCGAAATGCGTCTCTGAGAGGTTCGGCATTCCATCGTTGAACGGCTGCTGGGGCTTGTCCAAGGCAGAGCTTTCATCTACTTTTCAATAATAATTGAGATACTGAATCAATGATGGACAGCCCGCAAGCCGTGGCGGCGTTCGCCGCCCTCGGACAGGAATACCGCCTGAGCATCGTGCGCGCCCTCGTCACCGCCGGGCCGGACGGCCTGGCGGCCGGCGTGCTGGCCGGCGAGGTCGGCGTGTCCAGCACCAACCTATCCTTCCACGTCAAGGAACTGAGCCGTGCCGGGCTGATCCAGTCCCGGCGGGACGGGCGCTCGATCATCTACAGTGCGACTTATCCGGCGCTGTCCGACCTGATCGCCTTCCTGATGCGCGACTGCTGCCAGGGACGGCCGGAGGTCTGCACCCCGGCGGTGGAAGCCCTGGTGGCCTGCTGCACCCCCACCGGAGACGTCGCCCATGCCTGATCGCGTCTACAACGTGCTGTTTCTGTGCACCGGCAACTCGGCCCGCTCGATCCTGGCCGAGGCCATGCTGAACAAGGACGGGCAGGGGCGCTTCCGGGCGTTCTCCGCCGGCAGCCAGCCCAAGGGGCAGCCGCACCCGCTGGCGCTGCAAACCCTGCAGGAAACCGACTACCCCACCGACGGCCTGCGCTCGAAGAGCTGGGACGAGTTCGCCGCGCCGGGGGCGCCGCAGCTCGATTTCGTGTTCACCGTCTGTGACAACGCGGCCGGCGAGGCATGCCCCTTGTGGCCGGGCCAGCCGGTGACGGCGCATTGGGGCATCGAGGACCCGGCCGCCGCCGAGGGCTCGGAGATCGAGCGCAAGCGGGCCTTTGTGACCGCGCAGCGCTATCTCAAGAACCGTATCGCGGCCTTCGTTGCCTTGCCGCTCGGCAGCCTCGACCAGGTGGCGCTGTCGTCCAAGGTCCGCGAGATCGGCCAGCAGGCCGGCGCCACCTCGCCCCGGCCGGAGGTCGCATGATGGACGTGGTGATCTACCACAACCCGGCCTGCGGCACGTCGCGCAACACGCTGGCGATGATCCGTAACGCCGGCATCGAGCCGCACGTGATCGAGTACCTGAAAACCCCGCCCACGCGGGCGCTGCTGGTGCAGCTCCTCGCCCGCGCCGGTCTGGCGGTGCGCGATGTGCTCCGGGAAAAGGGCACGCCCTACGCGGAGCTGGGTCTGGGCGATCCGGCGCTGACCGATGACCAGCTGCTCGACGCGATCGAGGCGCATCCGATCCTGCTCAACCGCCCGCTGGTGGTCACGCCCAAGGGCGTCGCACTGTGCCGGCCGTCCGAGGCCGTGCTGGATCTCCTGCCGGCGCAACAGGGCGAGTTCGTGAAGGAGGACGGCGAGCGGGTCGTGGACGAGCACGGCCGACGCGTGGCCACCGCCTGAGCCTCAACCGATAAAAAGAAACGATCCCGATGCTCGCGCTTGCCATTTTCCTCGTCACCCTCGTTCTCGTCATCTGGCAGCCCAAGGGTCTCGGGATCGGGTGGAGCGCCCTGGCCGGCGCGGCCGTCGCCCTCGCCACGGGGGTGATCCATCCCGGCGATATTCCGGTGGTCTGGCATATCGTCTGGGACGCCACGTTCACGTTCGTGGCGCTGATCATCATCTCGCTGCTGCTCGATGAGGCCGGGTTCTTCCACTGGGCGGCCCTGCACATCGCCCGCTGGGGCGGCGGCCGGGGCCGGCTGCTCTTTCCGCTGGTGATCCTGCTTGGGGCCGCCATCGCGGCGGTGTTCGCCAACGACGGCGCGGCGCTGCTGCTGACCCCCATCGTCCTGGCGATCCTGCTGCGCCTCAAGTTCCCCCCGGCGGCAGCGCTGGCGTTCATCGTCGCCTGCGGGTTCGTGGCCGACTCGACCTCCCTGCCGCTGGTGATCTCCAACCTCGTGAACATCGTCTCGGCCAACTACTTCGACGTGACGTTCGGGCGCTACGCCGCCGTGATGGTGCCGGTGAACCTGGTCTCGCTCCTCGCCACGCTGGTGGTGCTGTGGGCGTATTTCCGGCACGACGTGCCGGCGACCTACCCGGTCGGCGAGCTGGAACCGCCTCGAGACGCGATCCGCGATCCGGTGGTGTTCAAGGCGGCCTTTCCGCTGCTCGGCGTGCTGCTGCTCGCCTACTTCATCACCGCGCCGTTCGGCGTGCCGGTCTCGGTCGTCACCTGTGCCGGCGCGGCGGTGCTGCTCGGCCTGGCGCTGCGCGGGCGGGTCATTCCGATCCGCAAGGTGCTGACCGGCGCGCCCTGGCAGATCGTGCTGTTCAGCCTCGGCATGTACCTCGTGGTCTACGGGCTCAGGAACGCCGGCCTGACCGACGAGCTGGCCAAGGGCCTGGTCTGGTTGGGCGGGCAGGGGCCGTGGGTTGCCACTGTCGGCACCGGTTTTGCGGCGGCCATCCTGTCCTCGGTGATGAACAACATGCCGAGCGTGCTGATCGGAGCGCTGTCGATCCAGCAGGCCCCGGATCTCACACCTTTGACCCGCGAGCTAATGGTCTACGCCAACGTGATCGGCTGCGATCTCGGCCCGAAGTTCACGCCGATCGGCAGCCTGGCGACCCTGCTCTGGCTGCACGTGCTGGCCAGCAAGGGCCAGCGCATCACGTGGGGCCAGTACATGAAGGTCGGCCTGGTCATCACGCCGCCGGTGCTGCTGGTCTCGCTGCTGGCGCTGGCGGCCTGGCTGCCCGTGCTCGGGACGCAGTAGCCTGGTGGGCCGGGACAGGCTCTGGCCGGTGTCTCGGCCCTAGGCGTGGTGCAGATCCTTGCCTGGGGCTCCTCGTTCTACCTGCTCGGCGTCCTCGCCGCGCCGATCGCACGGGAAGGCTTGACCCAGGGTCAAAGCTGCCTCCACAGCCGTCATCGTACCGCCTCGATCGCCTCCCGGGCGTCGCGATGATCCTCTGTTGACGCCTCAGGTGTCTCCTGCTTGGCCGAAGCATGCGGAGCCCGGCACAGCTCAACCCAGATCGGGAAATGGTCGGATCCCACGTCGCCCAGGCGCTCCATGCCGCTGAGCAGGAAATGCTCGCTGTAGAACACGTGGTCGAGGGGCCAGCGCGCGAACGGATACCGAGCGTGGAAGGTGGAGAACAGACCCCGTCCCTGACGGGGGTCGAGCAATCCGCTGATGTTCTGGAAGAGCGCGTTGGTACGCGACCAAGCCACGTCGTTCAGGTCGCCCGCTACGATCGTCGGCCCCCTCGTCTCGGCGACCTCGCGCGCAACCATCACCAGTTCGGCGTCCCGCGGCGCGCTGCTGTGCCCGGGGTGGGGAGGACGTGGATGCAATCCGTGGAAGGTTACGTGCTCGCCATCAGGCAGGACGATCGCCGTGCGGAGCGAGGGGACATCCTCCTGCAGCAGGTGCCGGACCGTGGCATCGCGGAGCGGGAAGCGTGAGTAGAACAGGAGGCCGTAGGTATTGTCCTGCGGCTGCTCGACCCGTTCGGGGTATCGGTCCCGCATGGGAGCCATCGCCTCTCGCCAGCTCTCGTCCGTCTCCAGCAACAGAACGAGGTCGGGTGACCTCGAAGCGACGAGGTTCAGGGCTGCGCCGTAGTCTCGGTTCGACTGGAGTACGTTGAGGACAAGAAGGCTCATCCGTTCGCCGGGATCGCACGTTCGCGCAGCCTTCGCCTGAGTAGCCCAGATCGGGGTGAACGGCAGGATATGGCTCGCCTGCAAAACAAGGGCCCCTACCATCACTAAGGCTAGGATCAGCACGCCTGCGTCACGTTCGAGCGACAGGAGCCCGACGATACAGGCGAGCAGCGCGATCGCGAACTGGAACCGTGGGAAGTCGAGTGTGCGGATGAAGCCGAGGTTCGTCGGGACGAGGGGAAGTAAGCTCGCCGCGATCAGCATCACCGCGAATGCCTTCAGGACGATGGGTAGATAGCTCAAGTCCACTCCCATCTTCGAGCTTCGGGGCGTTCGTCCCGGCCACTGGATCCGTCAACCGTCGAGGACGACGCGCAGCTTCTCCGCCAGTTAGCCGATCTCGAACGGCTTCGGCCGTAAGTGCGTTCCGGCATGTGGCGGGCAAAGCCTTGCATTGCTCATGCTGCCATCAGTTCCGTAAGCGCCCCTTATGTGAAGGATGACGAACAAGAACTGGCTCTGATTGCGACATGTTACCGAGGCTGAACTGCCCCCCTCCGAAGAGGGAGGGAGACAATTTAGCCGCAATACGATTGCAGTATTAAAATATAATTCTTCAGTAAGTTCTATATAACATCTCTATTACTTAGTAGTATGATCCTATCTAATTCGTTACTCGGCGTGAGAACACTAGATCCATCAGAGAAAATGATTTTGCTGATTTGTATTTGATCTACATGAACACCTTTCTCCAGTGTATAATAAGCTTTACCTGTATCATAAGCGATTTTTATCTTATCTAAGTTGATATAAATACTTGATTTGTATATAAAGTGCTTGATTTTAGTGTCCAAGTCTTCAACGTAGTCTCTTTTTATGTTATTAAATCCGTCCTCCATGCTAAATGAATATACGTCTACCCCAATCAGCCTTGTCATCTCGCCTCTCCAATCGATGGCTGGAGCGTCCGCTCCAGGAGGAGGTTTGTGCACGGCTGACAAGCTGTCAAATTTATAGGTATATATACTTATTATCCCAGATATCTCCGATAATTGGGCCCATTTTTATATAAATTCATTCTATAGGATTATATTCTATGTCGCAAGGGCTCGGTCTTCGACCGTTTGACAGCGGACGAGCTAACCGGCTCGTCTATTGGTGGCATCCGAGCTTGCGACACGTTCATAGCGTCTTTGGCAGAGTCGCCGCGTGGGAGCGCCACCTGCAGCGTTGCGGCGATACCCTGGGCCTGGCGCCTCAGCCCCTGCCCCAGGATGGCCGTCAATCGCCTGAACCGATCCCTCCATCTCAATGCGTCGAGCGCGCGCGAGATCGCCCGTTCCGATCCGTTTGGACGCGGGATCGGGTAGTAAGCCGGCGCACGCAGACGCTCGCCTATGCGCTGCCGCAACGCCTGGGCGACCAGCGATGGTTCACGGTCAGGAAGTGGGGCGATCCCGGCGATGGCCTCTCGCCAAGCGCCCTCATGCCTCAGCCCCATCCTGCCGCCGGGCGGCACGGGGACGTCGTACGACCGGACCGGCGCGCCACACCAGCCGCGCAGATCGGATCCGGCGAAATCGGCGATGTTTGTCTTGCCGCCGCTGCTCGCGCTCTCCGCCAGATAGGCTTGTCGGATCTCGCTGTGGCCGAGTGGGGTGAGCTCTGCCCGGGCAGCGCCTCGGCCGCTCGTCAGGCCCCGTTCCTCTGGTCGGATGCCAGAGCGCGCCGCCTCCAGCCGCTCCCGGATCCGGTCGGTGTCGACGAACAGCCGCGAGCTGCGCCGGTGCCGGGTCATCGCCACGTAGGTCGCCTCCGCCCCGGTGCCACGCAGGTCAGCCACGAACGCCTCATCCACCGTCACGCCCTGCGACGCATGGGTGGTCATGGCGTAGCTGTGCTGCAGCCGCGGCACCCGCGGCTCACCCGGTTCCCGGAACCCGACCAGCGCGCTCGCCCGGACGCTCAGCCGCGCCCCGCTTTTCGCGAGCCGCAGCGTCAGCATCGGGTCGTCCGGGTCCCCTGAAAGCGCCTCGATCCGGGCGAGGTCGGCGTTGCGGATCATCTGCCCCTCGACCTCGACACTCTCCCCGAACATCACCTCGTCGCCGACCGTCAGCGACACGGGTTCCGCTTGGCTGCCGCCGCGCGGGATCGCGGCGATCTCCACGTCTGCTCCCTCCGGCAGCAGCCCATCCTGCTTGAGCCGGTCCCGGATCCGGGCGTTCAGCGCGCGCACGTCCTTGTTCCAGCCAGTCAGCACCGCCCGCGTCCGCTCCGCTCCTTCGGGGTCGCGGCGGCTCACGGCATAAGCGTCAACCAACGCCTGGATCGTTGCCTCGCGGTCCCCTCCCCAGGTGATCGCGCCGCCGCGGTCGTAGGCTTCCAGCGCGCGTGCGGTCCGGCCGGCGGCGAAATCGATGCTCGCTGCCCGCATCCACGCTCCCTCCGACTCGCTGCGCCCGCGCTGCCGCTGGATCTCGTCCATCCGGGCAGCCCCCAGCGCCCGGACCAGCAGCCGCATCGGCG
>FUFK010038862.1_pt1 | contig 17165 bp, 23 predicted proteins | sample 1021851 | NCBI WGS metagenome assembly FUFK01 (sample SAMEA51879418, study PRJEB19060) | metagenome | reverse complement strand
CTTTGGAAAACATGTTCCGCCAAAGCCATAGTCACCATCAGGTCCAGGTACCTTTGTATGTGAATTACCAATTCTAGGGTCTGACAAAACACCGTCAAGAATATTTTCGTATTTCATATCAAGTTTTTCACTGAGCAGTTTTACTAGATTGAAAAACATGACCTTTGTAGCAAGAAAACAATTTGCACTATACTTCACCAACTCTGACTCATTTGAGGACATCGTATAAACAGGAATGTTAGGAAAGCAATTTTCAAAAAGTTGTCTAACCATGACTAAACATTTNTCGTGNCTGTGTTCTGGTAAACCAATCACGGTTCTATCTGCGTTTACAAAATCCTGATTTGCATTAGCGGCAGTCAAGAACTCTGGGCAATGAACCAGATTTTTTAGATCATATTTCACAGCCAACTCATTCGTTGTCCCAACAGGCACGGTAGACTTTAGTATCACAACTTGATCCTCTAGAAAATATTTACCTATTTCTTTTAGGCAATTTTCAACGATACTCAAGTTTGCTTCACCACCAGTCTCCTCAACCATTGGTGTAGGTAAACAAACAAAGATATATTTACATCCCATGACTTCTTCTAGTGTGTTTTTAGACAATTCTGGTTTCAGATCGTACACCAGAGGAAGTTTATTTGCAAAGCCATACGCTACAGCCCCACCCACAAAACCATTACCTATAATTCCTATTTCACCTTTCATCTTATCCTCTCTATTTGAATTGTGAACCCATCATGATTTCTGTGAGAGCGGCAACAAGATTAATTTCTTGATCAACCACAAACGCAGACTTGTATTGATACTCAGCCAGGATTAGAATCACACTAGGCACTGATCCAGGTTCTACAAACTCTGATACCTGATCATAGATCTTTCGAAAGATTCGTGTTTGGTCATTGTCNATATTATCAACAACCCACTTACGCATTGATTTGAAGTCTTTCTTTTTCATGTGATCCATAAGATCGTTGACCGAGACATCAGAGAAGTTGACCAAGATACCTTCGTCGATTGTACCTGACTGACCATATCGTTGCACCTCATTCAATACACGCCGCCAGTCTGGTGCATGACGTTGAACAAGTTTTACCAGAACACGATCATCGTACTTGATACTCTCTCCATCAAGAATATTTCTCAGGCGAACAAAGAAGTCAGCACTCGCTTTCTTCTTGTCGCTGGCGTTGAGTTTGAAGTCAATCACGGAACAGCGAGAATGCAGAGGTGCGATGATTCGGTTCTTGTAGTTGCATGTGAAAATGAAGCGACAGTTTCGACTGAACTCTTCAATAAATCCACGCAACGCTGGTTGTGTTGATTGTGGGTTTAGATAATCAGCCTCATCGAGAATAACAACCTTACTTTCACCACCAAGCGAAACCGTGCTTGCAAAGTTTTTGATCTTTGTGCGAAGAGTATCGATGCCGCTCTCTTCGGATGCATTGACGAACAAATACTCTTGATTCATCTCATCGCAAAGGGCGCGAGCAACAGTGGTCTTTCCGCAGCCTGCACCACCCGCAAGCAGTAGGTTCTGCATCTTGCCACTATCCACGATAGATCGAAAAACATCCTTCACCGCAACGGGAAGGATGCAATCTTCGATCTTTCTCGGTCGATACTTTTCGACAAACAAAGATTCTTCGAATTTACTTTCCATACTTTGTATCAGGCTCCAAAGCAATCCAATAGGTTACGGGAAGTGTTTTGTGTTCAAACTGTGCAACTTGACGCTCACAGATACTTACCTTGTAATCACCAGGAAGCAACTTAAGATTTTCAACTTTGAACAACATCGAATAACTTTCTTCATCGGCACACTCACCGACAGTCACGCTGTAATCGTTTGACGTAGGATCTTTCTTGTCAAACACACGAAGTCGGCTTTCACCATTACCTGTCTCAACAGCGAGATCAGGAAGGGCAAGCGTAGATGCCGCCTGTGTCAACTTACCAAAATTGGTTTGTGTGAGATCAAACTCAATCACAAATTCTGGAAGATTGATGTCTTTGGTAGGCACGGTAAGCAAAGACGGATCGGCATAGTAATACTTGACCGAGTTCGTTTTGCCACTCTCAGAGATTGTCACATACTTGTCTTCAAAGTTGAAGATTGGATCGGTGAACAAATTGACCGTCGCAAGAAACTTGTTGAGATCCCACACACCAAACTCGACAGGAAAATCTTCTGTCACATGAGACTCAACCAAAACGTTTTTCACAGGCGAGATAGTCTTGACCATGTTGCCTGGTTTGATCAAGACATTTGAATTGATACTCGCAAAGTTTTTAAGAATAGCGAGCGTGTCATTAGAAATTTTCATTCACATAAACTCCTTTAGTTTCACACATCATACAGTAGAAAAATTTCTTGTCAATCAGTTTTTAGGACTTTCTAGTTGAGTTCTTCCTTCAATATTAAGAATGTTGCCACTCCCAAGAACACAACCTTGCAAAGCCTGCCCAACACGAAAAGCACTTGTGGCCAGATTTTGCAAATTTCTTCGAAGCACATTTTTTTGTGCTTTGCTCAAGGCTTGTTCTGCCATTTCATCAATGATCCATTCACCATCTTTTTTTGTGGCAAATAGAACATCGTTCAGTAGCATTTGTTCTGCCTGAATTACGATTTTATCATCATTTACGGGCATGTCTCAGCCGATCAAATGTCTGGATATTTGATTGCTTCGAGTTTTTTTGCGACAAAGGTTTCTGAGAAGGTTTCGCTTGCCTCGCCGTTAAAATCTCCGCTCTTACCATTCACGACACCTTCTTCATAAGCCTCTTTGATAAGTTGACGAAGTTCTTCGTATGTTTTGTTGACTGCATCGGTGACGTTCTTCGAAACAGAACCTCCACCAAATCCAAAGCCTCTAGTTGTAGATACCATACTTCATTCCTTTCATAATTATTATGTGTAAAGTATACAACTATTTATGCGTTTTGCAAAACTTTTCTCAGGCTTTTTCAATTAAGGGTCTAGACCAGGCAGGTCATCAAATCTTGATCCTGTTGCAGTGCCAAAGTTATCAAAAAACGATGGATGACGCTTCATCAATTTTAAGATAGCCTGGTTATTCGTCAATTCACCAGCCTGCACTCGATAAAAAAGATCATCAATTGACGCTCCTATTTTATCCACAATATCGGAAGCGGTTGGTCCTAGGTCCTGATAATAGTTGTCTACGTCTGTGTTGAGACTATTCAACAATCTATCAAAAAGAATATCTGCCTGCTTCTTAAATGCGTTAGCATCATTAGGTTCTGGAAGTTTACCACCAAAGTTTATCAATCCTCTTCTTGTTGCTTTACCACCCTTAAAAAGATTCTTGAAGAATCTAATGGCACCACCCAAACCCTCATCCAAGGCCTGGTAGTAACCCTCTTGGTATGCTTCTTTGATAAGATTTCGCTGTTCTGGTGTCACTGATGTTTCCTCACTCACTTAGGGTAGGTCGTCGAAGCCAATTTTACCTATGACACCTGGTGGATCAATAAATCTCTTAAAGTCATCAAACAAATAACCGATGCCAAACTCGTCAAGAAGTTTCATGATTTCATCATCGGTGAATGGTCTTCCTAAAAGTTTCTGTCTTTCATTAAGGACTATCTCAACTGCCTTCATTAAACTTTGTTCGATACTAGAATCAAAAACTTGTTCGGGGGCTAGATCGCCTCTCAAAACGGACTTGGCATTTTTTGTTATTTGTTTGTCCATTTTCTTTGCAAGATTTTTGGCAGCAGACACGCTATCACCGACCGCATCACCACCTTTGAACAGACTCCTCAGAAATCTAAAGAAACCACCCACACCTTCATCTAAGGCCTGGTAGTAACCCTCTTGGTATGCCTCTTTAATTAGTTGTCTTTGTGATGGTGTCATTTTTTATCCCATTGGTGTGTCAATATCAATGTCGTCTGCGTCATCTATTTGTTTTTTAAGGCGATCAATCAGATCATCAAGCGGGACATCAAGATTATCATCTACCACATCAGTTGTGCCTGGTAACTTACCTTTCCTGATCGACTTTCGAATCTTGTTACCGATATCACCGGCCTTTGGTTTCGGTGTTTTACCAAGGCCAAGTCTAGAAGCCAATATATTCTCGTCTGTCACGGCTCTAATCAATGCTTTTGCGATTGCTGCTAGATCGTCAAGGCCTTCATTCATATGATCATACGATTCGTGCATTGATTCCTTCTTAGGCTTCTTCTTGAGTTTACCTTTGATACCTTTTTTAGCACCCGCAGGAACTTTTGCCCAGAGATCTTTATCGGCAGTCTTTTGTGTTTTACCACCTGTCAAGAAAGAGTTGACGCGAGCGAATGCCCATTGATGTTGTCCGATACCAGGTCTGTGGCCACCTGTCCAAGCAGCCATACCTCGATCATACACCTTTTTCAAAATGCCGTATGGGACACCAGTTTGTTTTGATTTATTTTCAAGGCCTTTAACCTTCTCTGTGATTAGAAATCTGTAGTTCATCAATCGTCGTCCTTTCCGAACATTTTGTCGTATGCCTTAGTATATTTAGACTTCTCGCCCTTGCCAGCATACTTCTTATCAACTTCTGTGGGCTTGTATCTGCGAGGGTCGTCTTTGTCATATTTTTTACGGGCTTTGATCTCGGCTGCTTTTTGTTTTGCATCAGCCTTTGTCATTCTCGAAACATACTTTTTCGGCAGTCCAGTTTCTTTATCTTCTGGTGACTTCTTGATTCTGCCGCTCTTTGTGTAATACTTTGTGCCTTTTGGATTCTTGCCCTTCTTCTTATCATCTTCATCTTCGTTGAGTTCGATCAACCAGAAGTTGGGATCAGTTGATTCGCTCTGCATGACTTGTGATTCAAGATAGTCACCAACCGTGTCAAGTTTACTTGTGGCGATTGTGAGTTTATCTGTGAGCCATGATGGAAGAGAGGCATGAGGATTCATGCAGCAAAGAATTTTGTGAATCTTTTTCAATGAGACAAGGTTCATCATCACCTTGTTTTTTGCTGACGGTACATCTTCGTGGCCACTTTCTTGAATCACTCTTTGCTCTTTGATAATATTCATATCTTTCAAGATAGTTGCCATGTCACCTTGTGCTAAAGAAATATTACCATCTCTATTGAACAGTTTGTATTTCATACCACGTGGGTTTTCAGGGTTGACAAGAATAATGCGTCCGACTTTCGACTTACCGACAATGCGATGTCCGCTAGTCACTTTCAGAACGATAGGCTTACCACCACTATGCATAAAGTTACCAAAGTTGACTTCGATCTCGCTACCTTTTTTTAACTTATCGTATATTTTTTTAGCCTTTTTTTGATCCATTGATTTGACCTGTTCCTTGAGAACTTTTGCTTTGCCATCCACATTTTTCACTGTGGCGATACGCTTTGCGCCTTTTGCTTTGAGAATCTTTTCAAAAGGCCCGTTTGGCAAGGTGACTGTGGTATACACTCCCTTTTTCTGAAAATCGACAGATCCCACTTGTTTTCCTGACGGCCTTTCTGCTGAGGTACGCATCGTTCTCTTTGATCCTGATCCTGGAATTAGATAGATTGCAACTTCACGACCCTTGTCTCTTGTTGGGTGAAACTTGACACTCTTTACAGCGTCGGTGAGGCTATCGAATTCAACTTGTGTTCGAATCTTTTGCTCATCAAGAGGATTATACTCAGACTCTTTGAATGCAATCACTCTTGCATCGACTCCTTTAGCCCCCCGCGCCCGAACATCCTTCTTGACAAGATTTTTTCCTGTCATAGGACCACCTCGCTGTGCCGCTTTGGTTACATAGTGGCTGTCTTCAAGTGGTTCTATAATGAACTCAAGCATTTTATCTGAGTAAATCATGATGAGACCGTCACCCGATTCACCAAACTTTTTCAGATCTCTCATCATACTTCGAAACTGTTTTTCCATACCAAACTTCTTGATCAGAGGCATGTAGTCTCTTGTGTTTCCGAATGTCTTCACAATTGAACCTTGCTCATCAAGTTGCACAGATTCTCTGATGTCCCGAATCACGAACTTTCTGGGCTGTGGTTGTTTTTTCAAAAACTGCTTTGCGTCTGCGACATCTGTAGGACCATAAACAACCTCACCTGTTCTGCGGTTGATAACATAAGTTATTTTTTTCTTTCTACTTTCGTTCACACTTTCTTTCATCAACTCATCGTGGTTTTTGATTGCGTATGCCTCTGCGTCAGATTTTTTCTTGAACAATTTGACCTCTCGACCCTTGATATCAAACACACAATACATTCCAGGATTCTTTTTACTCAACGCAACATGTTTTCTTGGATCCATATCCTTACCCTTCTTATCGTGTTTATCTTCGCTCATGCATTCATCGCATCCACAACCTTCACCGACGCTTTCGACTTTACCCTTTTTGAGAAGTTTCGAAACAGGCTTATCCTTCTCCCAGAACTTGCAAGACCAATAACCAGGTGTGGTTTTGTCGGTCTTTTGATCGCAGTTGTGCCTCGCACGAAAGTTTTTGAGTCTCTCAGGATCATCTCTTTTGATTGACAGATTAGGATCGCCAAACTCGACCTTGATCACATTACCCGTCTTTGGGTTTTTGACATACACACCAAACTTCTTTTTAGAGCCTGACGGCAATCTAAAAGGGTCGTTTAGTTTGACTTCTTTACCTTCGTACTCTGCCATTTTATTTCCTTAAATTGAAATTATCCTGGAAAGTCTGGATCAAAACCATCAAAGTCGTCCATAGCGCCATCTATGTCAAGATCATCTGGATCAAGACCAAGTTCATCAGCAAAATCATTCATTCTTTTTCGTCTTTTCAGATCACCTATCAATCTGTCTAAAGTTATATCTTTGGATAGCATGTCATCGACCTTACCAACATTAATGGTTCCACCAACACCATACTTGTCTTTCATGAGTTCAGGAATGTCTGGAATTTTATAATCAAGGTCATCTACTCGATCTAATCGTTTACTAACATCATCTATCTTGTTAAGAATATCACCGACGCCGGTTGTAGGAGGGACCCTGGTAGCAGTCTTGCCACCCTTGAGAAGTTTCGCTAAAAGTGAAAAGAAACCCTCATCTAAGGCCTGATAGTAACCCTCTTGGTATGCTTCTTTGATCATTTGTCTTTGTTCTGGTGTCATTTTTGTTTTCTTTCAAAAGTTGGGTTGTAAAGTTATAAATCTATACCTGGAATATCAGGATCACCATCAGGGAACCCAGGACCTATTTGGGGACCAGACCCACCCCCAGGTCTACGTCTGATGGGAAGATCTTGAAAAAATGTTTTCATTGCAAATAGAAAATCGTTTTCTTGTATTACACCTTGCCTATACAGGGATAAAATTCTCAGATAATTTTCTATTTGATCCTCTGGTAGTAAGTAAAGTCTATTGTTAGCGATCCATTGAATGATTTCGTCGGTAGACGCACTCATTCCAGGAAATGGACTTCCACTGCCTATGTTCAGGATGCCTCTTCTTTTTCCTCGAAATAAACCTGGGACTCTTTTAGTTTTAGGAGCCTTAGAAGCAGTCTTAGCACCTTTAAACAACCCCCTCAACGCTGAGATAATACCTTTTAAAGATATCTCATTCAAAGCACCATAATAGCCCTCTTGGTATGCTTCTTTGATCATTTGTCTTTGTTCTGGTGTCATCGTGTTTCCTTACCCGATTGGTTCGTCCAAATCAATATCATCTGCGTCATCTAATCGTTTTTTCAAGGCATCAATCGCATCATCGATTGGGGTATCAAGATCTGGGTTTTTTGGATTGAATAGTCCTTTTTTTGACTTTCTGAGAATCTCTGACCGTCTTTTCATCACATTTCCCATATATTTACTTCCCTTTACCTCTTTACCTGTGGCTGGATCAATTATGTTACCCTTTCTGTTGAGGGTGAAACCTTGTTTTTCTAAATTCATTTCCTTAGCGACCTTGGCGGCAAGTCTTTTAAGAAACCGCAACGTAGTTCGTGATGGTGCCTCGTTCAAAGCACCGTAGTAACCCGCTTGGTATGCTTCTTTGATAAGTTGTCTTTGTGAAGGGGTCATACATTATCTCCAGTTATGTCTATTTATGCAAAAACAGCACCCAATCGGGTGCTGTTCTGGTGACTTCACTCTCCGTCACTAGGAAAGCCATTTTAGTGACTTGGCATGTCTCACTCTACCTTTCAGTCATGATCTTCTGACCAATCTTCGTAGTTGCCATCAGAATCGGTAAACTCAATGTGAGTATCCTTGTCGTTGTCATCAAAAACCAATGGTTGAAAACCAAGACTTGCGATCTTTTTAACAAGTGATTTGATTCTAGGCTTGATGTAGTATTCGTATTCATTCAATTCTTCGTCGGTAAACCAACCAACAGGCTTGTCTACCATCACGACAGTTCGACAGACCATCTCAAGAATCAAATCGCCAACATTTGTCACCTCTTCATTTGACCAAGTAGAGCCATCTTCTGCTTCGAAAAGGCGTTCGATTTGAGGGAGCATACGAATAACTTTGTTCATTTGATCTGACGTTGCGGTTGTTCGAAAGGGCACAGTTTTTCTCCTTACTGATAGCCGTTGTAGCGATACCATTCTTCATTCGAAGCGATGGTGTTAAGATTATCCAATGACTCTCGCCCCAAGCAGGTTGAGAGATTGACGGTCACGTCCCCGTCATTGTTGAAGTTAAATGTTCGCTGTCCAGGAATATCTTTTTGACAGCCTGTTTCTTTGCAGCAATCTGTGTCACAGACTTTTTGATTGTTGAATGAGTCACGAATATCTTGAATCCATGGCCAAAGATTATCGAGAAGATAATCATGCTCAACATCATCGGTGATGGTTTCCCAAACGTCAGTATCACGAAGAATCTCAACACTTGAGACGATTGGCGTTTGCATGATGTCATCACACCACGAAAGACGAATCTTGCACATGCTTGCTGGGTTAGAGCCAGGATAGAAGTAGCCAGTGAAAGTCACATCCGACAGTGCGTAAGACACACACTCTTTGTCTGCTGGATCGCAAACATCCATGTAGATTTTTTCTTTGTCAGTCAAGAGTTGTCTCCTTTTGTTTGCTCTTTACTCTCTCAATGATACCCTCATCTGTGCATTTGTCAAGTTCTTCTTTCGAAATTCTTCTGAATCCTTGATGATAGAATTGGCGCCAAAGATCTCTGGCCTGTGATATTTTCCAAGAGGCAGCACGCTTGCCAGAGACTGTTCTTTTCTTTGCTTGTGCAGGCACAGGGGGTTTTCTTTCGAGGATGCTGAAATCGGAAATGATAACCTCTTCGTCATCATCCCACTTCACGAAACCTCGAACTTGGAGTTGTTCCCAGTCTTGGCGATAATTAGGCCCNTGAGGATAATCAGGNCCNGANAGGCNTTCNGNGGTTGCCCAGTATGGCGTATATTTCACAAGGTAATATTCGTTCTTCATGATGTTGTGTAAGCCGGGTTGAAAGACTTTCGTGGCCGTCTACCGCGAGCAGGCTTGAGAACGGTCTCCAAGGCTACGTTGGTGGGATTGTAGGGCATACGAAAATGGTCAGTGGACGACCTGAGGTCAGCCGGTTGCCGATTTGACACCATGACTTGAAAAAGATTTTTGTCTCGTTCTCTATCCATAGAAAGCATAGTACCAGGTCTCCAGCCGTTGACTGGCATTCGACGCCAGAAGTCTCTCACATTTTTCAGTGTCATATATCGAAACTCTGCGCCACCGAAGCGACCCTCTTGCACAAGAATCTTTTGCATGGGTCTATTTTCCCAATTGCGATGAAACCAAAAGATCTTTCTGGCTTCACGAGGAACATAACTGAGTTGGCTTGTTCTATACATTTCAATTGGACCATCAAGATCAAAACCCATCCAAGTGAAGATGCGAGCATCAAGATGCGCCTTCTTGCATTCGATCCGATCTTCAATCGAAAACGACATGAGGCCTTGCATTTTCTCTTCAAGCATTTTCTTTTGAAGGGTCTTTGTTTCGTTCATCAAAAGGGTGGCTCCTCTGCGCCTTGTTTGCCTTCAGTGGCGATGCTCAACAATTGTCCGAAACCCGTCTCGGCAAACTTTCGCATATCGACCAGGCTCTTTGTTGCTGGATACCAAACGTCGATATCATCAGAGCCTTCAAAGTCGCCTTCTGAGTTCGACTTGAACACCATAGTCTCATTGACCTCGTACCGCTCGTCTGTTTGTTTGACTCGCATGCGAGAGGAAGAGACAACAACGTGCATCGGATTCAAGCCATCTGGCTCATAAGACCAAAGAGTCTGGTAGATCCATGACCCTTTATCATCCATCTTCTCATTCTTCAAAGTTCTCACAAACTTCATTGGCTCGTTCTTTGTTTCTTCCATTATTGAATTCGCTCCATTTCCTCAGCGGGTTTCATTCGTTCTGAGTAGTCGGTCAACCACTCATTCACAGGCACCCAACCATGCTTGACGTTTGCCTTCCAGATCTCATGACAAGCACCCGCAGAGGCCTTGTGATAAGAGCCAACAATGTCGAAATTGCCAGGGCTGATGTGCAGTCTCTCATCGCCCCATGAGTAAACCTTGACATCATACAGCATCGTACCCGTTGAGTCTTTTTCAGTCTCCGTGAAAGTCATCACACGAAAAGTGCGAGGGTTGAACATGGCCTGTGTGTATGGATCGACGGGTCCCACTCCATAACGTGGGTAAGCCATACTCAGTTCGTGCCAACCTTCGAGATATNCGAAAATTTTACCGAGTTCTTTTTCGAGTTCAGCAGGATTCTGACAGCCGCGTGGTGGCACATCGGTTGTCAATTGATCGTTATCTCTTTCCCATTCAGGTCTTGAGTATTCTTTCAATCGGGTATACTCTGACTCTGAATGCCAACGAGATCTATCGTCCGAATTGAATTCACGAAAGTAGTTCTCGGCGGCTTCTTCAAGAAAGGTCGTGTGAAGGTCGTGTTCGTTCAAGAGTCACCCTTGTTTGAAAGCATGATGTAGAGAAAGGCAGAGAAGCCAAGAAGGTTCAGTGAAAGAAGGATAGTCTCGATCTCTGAATTTGTCAAGGCAAAAGTTTGAGGGGCCGAAGTAAAAATGGGGAAATCCAGTCTTGGGGTTGGAGCGGCTTTTTTTGCCACGATTTTTTGTTTCCGCCCTATGTCAGTCCATAGAGTTGCTCGTCGAAGTGCTTCGGGAGGGGCTCGAACCCTCAACTTACCGGTTAAAAGCCGGTTACTCTACCAATTGAGTTACCAAAGCCGAGTGCGTTTTTCTCGCAGACGCACCCCTGCGGCGATGAAACTTAGGCCACAGGCTCAGGCTGTGGGACAGACTCGGCAGCAGGTTCGCTTGCCATGACCTGTTCTGGCTCAGCAGCCAGTTCAGGGATCGAGTAGACGCCCTTAGAGACGCGACGATCAGAGTCTTTCATAAGCCATCGAGGAAGAGTATGACCCGTAGCCTCTCGAACAGCGAGGCAGTCAGCACGGGTCATGGTGTCTTGGCTGAAGCCCGCAGTACGAGCAGCAGCGACAAAGGAAGTGATTTGTTCAGTAAGGGGTTGTGAGTTGCGTGGCATATTAAATGCTCCTTCTAAAAGTGGTGTGAAAAAGTGTTCAATACAAACCGGGTTGTGCGTCCCAGTAATCGTGTGGATCAGAGTAGTCGTCTTCGAGTTCGTAGACTTCGCCAAAGTAGGCATCGTCAACATCGTCTTCGAGATCTTCGTCCTCTGGATCATAGTTCATTGGATCGTTGGCATCGAGGGACATCTCGTCGTCGAGAGTCTCGTATGGGTTGTAAGAATGTCGGTCGTAGTTGCCTTGCATAGTTAGATTTTACCCTCGGATTGGTCTGTGTCAAGAAGATTTTCAGAATTCAGAATATAATTTTTCTGAATCCACGTGTCGGATGCTGCTTCGGCTTCTTCGCGGGTGGCGTAAACGACCACCTTTTTGAGGCTTGCAGAGGACTCTTGGCGAGTCAGAAATTGAACCACATAGTGGCCAGAGTGGCCATCGTACTCGATGGCCGCGTCGGCTTTCATCGTCACAGGAGCACCCCCATGACGATGAGCCAACGGTTCTCTTGAAGGGTCTGGTTGAGAAGTCGCCAATACATTAGAAGGGCGACTCCTCAGTGGCTACCCACTCGTGGCGAGAGAAGAATTCTTTCGCCTCGTCGCTGGCGTTGTCGAGGTCGATACCCCAAGTTTTGGTATCGGGCTCCCAGCGGGCGCCGAACGACTTGGCCTGATCTTTTTGATCATAAGGCACGCGGGCAGAGATTTTGCCTGAGGCGACACGCTCAGACTCAGTGGGCTCAGATTGAGCCGGAACAGTCTGGGCATCAATCTTGGTGTAGAGGTCGCGGAACGCCTCTTTGGTTTCTTGATCGAAACGGGCAGTAGCCATCTCGACTGACTTCATGCGGTCGCCGAAGATAGCGAACGCGCCGACGACATGCTCAAGGCGTCGAGTGGTGATGATCTCACCTTCGCCGCTCTCGAAGTAAAGTTCTCGCGTGGTCTCAGCCCACTTCGAGAGGCAATCAGCGAAGTTCTCATCGTCGCAGCCAAGATTTTTCATCATGCCGCGAACGATTCGGCGCTCAGTGATGCGAGAGGGATACTCTTGCTCAAGGCACACTGGGAAGCGGTCGAGCGAAGCCTCGTTCATAACGTTGGCGCCGATGAATCGACCAGTCTCGTCGCCTTGCCCCTTAGTGTTGGCAGTAGCGACAACGGTGAAGCCAGCAGCAGGCGTGATGATTTCATTGATTCGCTTGATCAAGAAGGGCTTGCCTTCGAGGACAGGCTGAAGACACATGGTCTTCGGCGTGGCTTGATCGTACTCGTCAAGAAGCAACACAGCGCCGCGACGGGCTGCGAGGGTGACAGGACCATCTTTCCAGATCGTCTTGCCATCTTCGAGGACAAACGAACCGAGAAGTTCATCTTCATCGGTCATGTTGGTGATGTTGACGCGGAAGCATTCGCGTCCGAGAGCCGCACAGGCTTGCTCGATCATCGTGGTCTTGCCGTTGCCAGAAAGACCAGTCACGAACATCGGGTAGAAACGGTTCGAAGCAAGAACCGTACGAACATCGTCGAAGTGACCGAACGGAACATAGTTCGGAATCTTCGCAGGCACAGTCTGGCCCGCAATGGACGACATGACCGAGACGGTCGCATCGGACTGAGCCATCTCAACAACGGGAGCAGGGGCAGCAGGGGCTGGAGCAGCCACTGGTGCAGGAGCAGCCGGCGCAGGCGCAGAAGCCTGGTCGGCAGTCGGAAGCATATAGACGCCTCGGGATGCTCGATACTGCTCGTCATTGAGCAACCAGCGGGGAAGAGTCACGCCGTGTTTAGCGGCGACATCTTTCACTTGCTGGCGAGTAAGAGTAGAACCCGACCCGAAGCCCTCAGCCGCAGCAGCAGTCAAGAATTCGGATCGATCAACAACTTTAGGCAAGGTTGAGTCTCCTTCAAGAGAAAAGCGAGAATGTCGGGGGCGACAATCGCCCCGTCACATAGGCCATCTTACCATCTGTTTTGCGATCTGCAAGTCGATTTAGACGAATTTTAGCATTTTATCCAGATTTTTTGGCATGTGCGTTTTTACGTCAAAAATCGTGTTTTTTTGCGTCAAAAGCCAGTTTTTTTGGCTTTTTTGACGTTTTTTACTTGTTTTTTGTCAAAAAGATGGTACCACGCGGGCGCCCGCGCCCGTTCATCCCTCCCCCTTTTTTGACGCTCTCTGTTAGGGGTCTGTTAGGGTATCCAAAAAATCTGGAGAAAATGTCGATTTTTCGCATTCTGCACTTGCCAGCGTCGATTTGCATGGTATAATGGATGCGTGACTGATCGACAAAGACATTCGAAAGATATGCTCGCCCGCTTGCTTGCGGGTGAGAATTTGACGGTCGTGCATAACGGTGAAGCCGAGACGGCATCGTTCGATCTCCAGAATCGAACGCTTACGATGCCCGTCTTGGCTAATATGACCCCTGAGGTTTACGACCTGTTCGTCGGCCACGAGGTGTCTCATGCTCTTAATACTAAACTCGACGAGTGGAAACAAGGTGTCGAGCAAGTCTCCGGTGGCGTCAAATCGCTGCAAGGTCTCGCTCATTCCTGCCTCAACATCGTCGAGGATGTTCGTATTGAGCGCCTGATTCAAGCCCAGTTCCCTGGGCTTCGTCGTTCGTTTGTGCATGGCTATCGGGCCCTTTGGGCGCAGGACTTCTTCGGTGCTTCCGAGAAAGACTTGTCGCCTGAGGGCATTCACCTTCTCGACCGACTCAACATTCACTTCAAGGCTGGCGCCCAATCGGGCGTCCAGTTCTCTGCTGATGAGCAAGCCTGGCTTGATCGTTTCGACGATCTTTCGACCTGGGCTGATGTTCAGTCGCTGGCTCAAGACCTGTTCGACTTTTCGAAGCAAGAGCAAGACCAGCCTGAGACCCCTCAAGATTCATTCGAAGGCGACGATGACCAGGGCGAGTCTGCCCCTGGCTTCGAGTCCGATGACCAAGACGATCAAGAGTCTGGTTCGGGTGACGATGAGGGCGACACTGGCGAGCAAAGCGGCGACGAGTCAGGCGAAGGCTCCGACGAGGGCGAAGAGACCAAGGGCGACGGCTCGATGGATTCTGCCGACGAGGCAGAAGACGACGGTTCGAATGCCGAAGGCGAGTCTCGCCAGACTCAACCTGACGACCCTGAGTCTTCCGAGACTGACTCGGGCAGCACCGAAGAGAATGGCTCAGGCGCTTGCGACGAACCAGGCTGGACTCAACGGCACTTCAATCAAAAATTGAAGGACATCGCTTCTCAGTCTCAGCGTGGCACTGGCAATATCGAATTGCCCGAAGCCAATCTTGATCGCATTGTCGTGCCGTGCGAAGAATTGCACGCCAATCTCTTCCAGCACTGGTCTTCTCGCAAGGTTGACCTCGCTGCTGGCGAAGCGGCTTGGGACCGCGTCAACAAAGGCGCTGTTGGCACGATGGTCAAAGAATTCGACATTCAAAAAGCGGCTGACGAGTGGCGACGAACCGAGACGGGCAAGACTGGCCTTCTCGACATGAATCGTCTCCACGAGTATCGCTTCAATGACGATATTTTCAAGACCCGCACGACCGTTCGTGATGGCAAGAATCACGGCTTCGTGTTCTTCATCGACTGGTCTGGCTCGATGGATAACGTCATGGCTGATACGCTCGACCAATTGCTGAATATGATTTCGTTCTGCAAGCGTGCTGGCGTTCCTTGTGACGTTTACGCCTTCGCCGACAAGCGTGTGCATCGTGACCCCTGGGCCGATGCCGAGCAGAGCGGTCATGATTTCAAGAATTGGGTGTCGGCCTACAGCGGCTCTCGTACTCACCGCTTGTGGCATCTCGCTTCGACTGACCTCAAGGGTCGCAAGTGGCAGGCGATGTTCCGCAACCTGATCGCTGTTCGTGATTCGTTCATGGACACCGAATGGGGTGGCTACGCTAAGAACTCCTACATTCCTCGCTTCAATGCGGCTCGCCCCTCATACTTGGGCTTGACTGGCACTCCTCTGCAAGAATGCATGGTCTGTGCCGTTTCTCTGGTCGCTCAGTTCCAAGAGCGTCACGGCGTCCAAGTCATGAATACTGTGTTCCTGACTGACGGCGACGGCTGCGATTCCTTGTATTACAAAGGCGATCTCGGCTACGAAAACGATGCGGTTCTCGTCGATCCCAAGACTCACAGGCAGTACCCCGTCAACTCTAAGGGCAAGTCGATGGGTCGCGAGGCTTACAAGAACATGGATGATGCTCTGCTGGCGCTGTTGAAAGACCGCACTGGCTGTAACCTGCTCGGCGTTCGGGTCACTCATGAGTCTCTGACTTCGAAGAAGACCAAGGCTGCCCTGAATGATGTCGTGAACGATACTGACAATGGCTTCACCTGGGACATCCCGTGTGAGTTCCGTCAAGCCCTCAAGAACATCGATCCCAAGATGGCTGCCAAGCGTGCCAAGAGCATGCTCGACTTCGGCTTCTGCGAGTCTGGCTGGTCTGGCTTCGATACCCACTTCATCGTCGCTGGCAAGAACCTGAAAATCGACCAGACTGACCACATGGGCAATCTGGGTGCGAACGGCAAGAAGGTTACCCTGCGTTCTGCCAAGTCGGCGTTCAAGAAGTCTCTTGGGGGTAACAAGGCTGCGAGAATGTTCGCTAGCCAGTTCGTTGCTGCCATCGCGTCCTGAGAGAAACTCGACAACTGAATACAGTCACGAAGTCCGGCAGAGATGCCGGGCTTTTTTTAGGTTTTTTGACTTTACGATCCACGGCCCGTGCAACCGACTCGGTGAAAAATTGAGGCGCCTCTGAGGTCAGATGGTGATTGGCTCAACTAAATATTCACAGGTGAGTCTCCAACGGACACCACGCTGGAATCATTTTTATTGGCGTTTTAAAAAGGGATTCCATACTAAACACCCCTACTTACCCCCCTACATTTACACAAAGGATTTACATTATGCATCGAGTAAAAGAAGAAGTAAAAACACTCAAAGAGAAATTTGAAACACCACTCAATTGCCTTGAGACAGGCACTATTCGTTCGTATCATGAGAAGCATGAAAGCACTCGCCATATCTCTGAAACTCTTGGTGATGATGGTCACTTGAAGTCTCTTGATATTGAACCGAAGCACATTGAGGTGTCGAAGAATATTTGTGGTGATGTCAAGAATGTTTCATGGATTGAATGCGACTCTTTGAACTATTTGAAAGAAGATGAAGACGAGTATCACTTTGTTCTTCTTGATAGTGTAAACGATCCATGGCACATCATGAATGAGTTTAAGTTGATTGCGAATCGTGTGCATGAAGGTGGCTCGATTATGGTTGATGATGCAGGCACTGATGCGTATGGCAACTATCAACCAACAGGCGAAAAATTTCAAGCCAAGAAGGGCTGGGCTGTTTGTGACTGGTGCAAATCGAATGATGTAGATTGGCAAATTGTTGTTGGTGGTCACTCTTATCAGGTGTTGATTCCCGTGACGAAGAAGAACAAAGATAGATTTCAGCAATTCAATAAATAGGTTGTAAGGCATGAAGGAGCCAACATGAACTTTAGACAACAATTACAAGAAGCATACGAAGCAGGATATAGATCTGGCT
>FUFK010041642.1_pt1 | contig 17166 bp, 19 predicted proteins | sample 1021851 | NCBI WGS metagenome assembly FUFK01 (sample SAMEA51879418, study PRJEB19060) | metagenome | reverse complement strand
GGTTTACAAATTTAGATTATGTTTATAACAATGNCAGAATTNGCNNCGCTTAAAAAACGTGTCTAGGACTGCAGTTTCAAAGAAAGTTAAGTCTGGTAAACTTGATGGTGCAATTGTAAACCATAACGGCAAAAGATTGGTTAACAAAGAGGAAGCATTTAGATTATGGGATTTACAAGCACCACCTAGTAAAGATACAACTGTAAGAAAACAGNTAAAACAGGANATAGATGCAAAANCAGANGATGAAATACCAAGTTATGGAGAAAGTAAGGCAAANCGNGAACATTTTTTAGCAGAATTAGCAAAATTAGATGTAGAGCAAAAGAAAAAGGATTTAATTGCTGTTACTGAGATAAAAAAAAGCAGTTTTGAAATAGGTAGAGCTATTAGAGAGAATCTATCTAATCTTGCTGATCGTTTGGCTAGTCAAGTTGCAGGTGAGACTGATCCACAAATAATACATAAGTTGTTAACAGAAGAACACAGGGCTGCATTAGAACAGTTGGTAAAAGTATGAACGCTTGGCAAGAAGGCTTTTTAAAAGGGCTAACACCACAAGAATCATTAACTGTTGATCAATGGGCTTGTAAATATCGTGTCTTGTCTAGTCGTGGATCTAGTGANCCTGGNAAATACAGAGTAGATAGAACACCTTTTCTACGTGAACCTATGCAAGAGTTATCAACAGAAAGTTCTGTACANAGAGTTGTAATGATGTTTGCTGTACANCTNGGTAANACNGAAACTATGAATAATTGGATTGGATATTGTATAGANCATGCCCCTGCACCTATGCTTATGTGTCAACCAACNTTGCAAATGGCACAAAGGTTAAGTAAACAGAGATTAGAAAGTATGTTACAAGATACACCTTGTCTAGCAGAAAAGATTCCACCGCCTAGAAGTAGAGATAGTGGTAATAGTCAATTTGCAAAAATATTTCCTGGTGGNGTATTAATTCTAACTGGTGCTAATAGTGCTAGTTCTTTAAGATCAATGCCAGCTAAATATATTGGANTNGATGAAGTTGATGCATATCCTGGTGATGTTGATGGTGAAGGTGATCCTGTTGCATTAGCAGAGAAACGTGCTTCTACATTTACCAAAAGAAAAATTTTATTAACTTCTACACCAACAATTAAAGATTTTTCAAGAATAGAAGCTGAATATGAAAATAGTGATCAGAGAAAATATTATGTACCCTGCCCCTTGCTGCGGTGCNTTTCAAGTTTTAAAATTTGATCAACTTAGATGGAAAGATAAAGACCCTAATACTGTTAAATATGAATGTGAGGTATGTAATAATCAATTTGATGAAACTGCAAAGACCACAATGTTGCGAAAAGGAGAATGGAGGGCAACAAAACCAGAAAATGCAGGTAAAACTGCTGGCTTTTGGCTGAATGGATTAAATAGCCCTTTAGGTTGGTTTTCTTGGGCAGAAATGGTAGATGAATTTTTAAAAGCTAAAAATGACCCTGCTTTAATGCGAACATGGACTAATACAAGAAAAGCAGAAACATTTTCTTATGAATATCAATCTAAATTAAATGCAGAAGCATTATTAGAAATAAGAGAAAACTATTTACCTGGTGAAATTCCTAAAGATGTTGTTTGTTTATGTCTTGGTGTTGATGTACAGGGTGGCATGGGATCTGCTTCACAAAGATTAGAGGTTAGCTGTTGGGGTTTTGGTGCTGATCCTTCTGGTATTGGTGAACAGATGTATTTAATAGATCATACGATTATTTATGGCGATCCTAACCAAGGTGAAGTATGGAAAGGTTTAGACATATTGTTAACTCAAACATTTGATCATCCAGATGGCGGTAAATTAAAAATTAGCGGTTGTGCAGTTGATTCTGGTGGTTTAGCTACACAATCTGTTTATGATTACTGTACAAAACGTAGAGGGCAGGGAGTAATTGCCATTAAAGGTAGTAGTAGAAGTGGTGTACCTATAATTGGGAAAGGAACTAAGGTAGATATTAATTATAGTGGTCGTGTTCGTAAAAAATCTGGTATAGTGTATATAATAAATACAGAGGATATTAAGGACAAAATTTTTAGTAAGATTAAATCTAAAGATAAAATCCATTTCCACGCAGAAACAACAGAAGAATACTTTAAAGAGTTAACAGGCGAATATAGAACGCTAAAAACAAATAAAAAAGGTTATCCAGTTAGTACATACGAGAAAAAACCAAACCAAGCGGTAGAAAAGTTGGATTGTTGCGTATATGCCTTTAGTATGTACTATTTGCTCTTAAAAACTGTTCCAAAGGGCTTATTTTTCACTAATTACGCTAAAAAGTTGTTAAATCACACTAATTTAAATACAAAAAACACGCTAAGATCTAGACAGAAGGCAAAAAAATCTTCTTATGTCACAAATTGGTAGTTATTTATGAACATTCCTAAATCTTTACGTGCAGGTAGTACATGGACATGGAGGGAAGATAGTTTAGTTGATCCTTATGGTGATGCTATCCAAAGTACAGACTCATGGGNATTNACATTTTATATACGTACTAATAATGCAGGTAGTCAAGGTGTAACTGTTGTAGGTAGTACTTATGGCACAGGCTGGCAATTTGATGTAGCTGCTAGTAGTACAGGTATTGCAGCAGGTGACTATTTTTGGCAAGCAGAAGCCACAAAAGGTGCATTAAAATATGATGTAGGTAATGGTTCAGTAGAAATATTAAAAAGCCTTGTTTATACAGGTGATGTTAGTGCTATACAGGCNAAATCACAAGTTGANCAAGATTTAGATNCTGTAGAAGCTGCAATAAGAACTTTANTANCAGATGGTGTTGTTAAAGAATANTCTATNGGTGGNCGTAGTCTTAANAAATATGATCTAGCTGATTTAACTGCTTTAAGAAGTCAATTAAAGTATCAGTTGAAATTAGAGAAAAAAGCAGAATTAATACGTAATGGTCAAGGTAATCCACATCAAATGTTAGTGAGGTTTAACTAATGGGAATTAAAACAGCATGGCGTGAACTTTGGAAATCTAACCCACGCCCTATAAGAAAAAGAACATTTGCAGGTGCAAAACTAGATAGGCTCACAAGTGGTTGGGTACGTACTACTAATAGTGCTGATAGTGCATTAAAAGGTGACATTAAAAAGCTAAGAAATGGTAGTAGACAATTAGTTAATGATGTTGATTATTGCAAACAAGCCGTAAGAAATGTTGTAGATAATATTGTTGGTACTGGTGTTAAATTGCAATCCCAAATAAGGATGCAGAGAGGTGGGAAGTTAGATACTAAAATGAATAGTGTTGTTGAGAAAGCTTGGAAAGAATGGGGCTATAAAGATAGTTGTAATACTGCTGGCAAATTATGTTTTGACGATATTACACGTTTAGCTGTTCATAGCATGGTGCAGGATGGTGAATGTTTTATAAGAATTATTAGAGGTAAAAAGTTTGGTAGGTCAACTGTACCTTTAGCGTTAGAAATATTGGAAGCTGATATGTGTGACGAAGATTATACAGGCAAATCTACTAATAAAAACCAAGAATGGAGAATGGGCGTTTTAGTCAATGAATGGCAAAGACCTATTAAATATGCATTTTTCAGTAGGCATCCTGGCGATACTATGTTTATNCAAAGTCCTACTTCTAAAGATACCCATGTANTAGTAGATGCTAANGATGTNATTCATTTATATAGAGTAGAAAGACCAGGACAAACTAGAGGTATTCCTTGGATGAGTAGCAGTTTAAATAGGATGCANCATATTGAAGGTTATGAAGAAGCAGAAGTTGTAAGGGCTAGGCTTGGTAGTTCATTAATGGCATTTATACAAAGTCCAGAAGGTGAATTGGCTGGTGATGAAGTTGTAGATGATGATAGGGTTTTTGATATGAGTCCAGGTGCTATCAGATATTTAGCCCCAGGTGAAAGNGTAAATGTACCAACATTTGATGCACCTGATGGACANTTTGAACCATTTCTACGTGCAATGTTAAGGGCTTTGGCTGCAGGTATAGGTTGCAGTTATGAAAGTATTTCTAGAGATTANNNNCAGACAAACTATTCTAGTAGTCGTTTAAGTTTGCTTCAAGATCAAGAAGCATTTAANGCNTTACANTNTCAATTAAGAGAAAATTTCTTATCTATTGTNTTTGATGAATGGTTAGAAGCTGCTGTATTATCTGGAACTTTACAACTNCCAACATATTTAGATGAACCTAATAAATATAAAATGGTTAAATGGTTGTTTAGAGGTTGGGGATGGGTAGACCCCATGAAAGAAGTGCAAAGTGCTAAAGAAGCTATAAGGGCTGGACTTAAAACACAGTCTCAATGTGTATAGCAGAAATGGGTGGTGATTTAGAAGAATTACTAATGNCTAGAAAAAATGAAATAGATATGGCTGCTGAATTAGGTTTAGAATTTGATACAGAAGTTAAGGCTAATACGCNAGAATCTAGTAATATAGAACCAAGACCTAATGAAAATTATGAACAGTAAGCGTGATTATGAAGAGAAATCATTACAGCGTGATTTTACTTTAGAAATAAAACAAGTTGAAAAAGAAGATAGAACTATTGAGTTCCCTTTTAGCTCAGAACTACCTGTTGAACGTTATTTCGGCAATGAAGTTTTAGAACATAGTAGAGAGGCAGCCAATTTAAAAAGGCTTAATGATGGCGCACCTTTTTTATGGAATCACAATCCCGATCAAGTACTAGGTGTAGTAGAAAGGGCATATATTGATGAAAAAAAGAAACGTGGTTATGCAAAAGTGCGTTTTAGTGAAGAAGAATTTGCTGATAGTAAATTTAGGGATGTAAAGAACAAGATCCTACGTAATATTTCTTTTGGCTATGTTATTAATAAAGCAGAAGAAGTAGATAATTCTATTGTTGCTAGAGATTGGGAAGCGTTTGAAGTTAGCCTAGTTTCAATCCCTGCGGATAATTCAATTGGTATATCACGTTCAATAAATGATAAAATTGAAGCAAATCATATGCAAAATAACAATAAAAAGGATAATATTATGAAAGAAGCTAACGTTTCTGCATCTTCTGATGCATTGCCCACTAAATTAAACCTAAAAAACATGACCACTAACGACAAAGAACTCGATTTAGTGCGTTCAGAGGATGCCGTTAACAAGGCTCTTAAATCTGATCGTGCAAGATTTGATCAAATTAGAAAAACTGGCAAGAAATATGATATGAATGACCTTGCTGATGAATACATTAGAGATGGCCGTTCTGTACAGGAATTTAATCAGGCTGTAATGGATCAGTGGAATCCAGAGAAGATTACACCAAAACCACAAGATGCAGAAATTGGTTTAAGTGAAGCTGAAACAAGAAGTTTTAGTTTTATCAGAGCTTTAAACTATTTAGCAAATCCTGGTGATAGAGCAGCAAGAGAAGCAGCAGCTTTTGAAATTGAGGCATCTAACGCGGCAGCTAAGAAAGCAGGTAGAGTTTCTAGAGGTATTACAGTTCCTTATGATGTAATGCGCAGAGATTTAAAAACATCTCCAGCTACACAAGGCGGTAACTTAGTACAAACAGATTTAGACGCTGCTAACTTTATTGATCTTTTAAGAAATAGTTCTGCATTGGATCAAGCAGGTGCTACAACTTTAACTGGTCTACAAGGAAATATTGCAATACCTAGACAGTCAGGCGCAGCAACAGCATATTGGGTTGCAGAAGGTGGCGCACCAACAGAATCACAGCAAGCAATTCAACAGGTTTCAATGGTTCCTAGAACTTGTGGAGCTTTTACTGACATTTCAAGAAAACTATTAATTCAGTCATCATTAGATGTTGAGCAAATGGTTAGAAATGATATCGCAAAAGTTATTGCATTAGAAATTGATAGGGCTGCACTTTATGGTACAGGTTCTTCAAATGAGCCATTAGGTTTACATAACACTAGCGGTATTGGAACAGAATCAATTACAGCTAATAACCCAACATTTGCACAAGTGGTAAACATGGAAAGTGATGTTGCTGCTGCTAATGCTTTAATGGGCAACCTTGCTTATATCACAGGTGCAACCATTAGAGGTGCTATGAAAGTTAAGGCTAAAGATTCTGGTTCTGGTTTATTCCTTTGGGATGGCAACAACACAGTTAACGGCTATAACGCTTATATGTCTAACCAAGTTGAAGCTGGTGACATCTGGTTTGGTAACTGGTCTGATTGTATTATTGGATATTGGTCATCACTTGATCTATTAGTTGATCCTTATACACATTCAACTTCTGGTACTATCCGTATTACTGCCTTACAGGATGTAGACGTAGCATTTAGACACGCTGCATCATTTAGCTTAGGTGCATAATATGAAACTTAAAGTTCTACGGTCTTTTCTATGGGCTGGTAAGGTTGTAAAAGTAGATGAAATTTTTGAAATAGATTCTGTTTATGCAACTGATTTAATTAGTTCTGGAAAGGCCATAGAAACTTTAGAAGTTATTGAGGAAGTAGTAGAACCTCAAGTTAAACCTAAAAAAACTACTAAACGCAAAAAAACTAACCCTCTTTCTGAATAATGACTATTCAAAACTTAGGTTCTAAAACAACTGCTTTAGACCTCTTACCAAATGATGTTGTAGCCGCAACTGGAACTGGTTCTGCTATTGACCTTCAAGGTTATGAAGGCTCAGGTGCTTTTATACTTTCTGCTGAAGCAGGTGGATCAGGTATTACTTATGCTGTAAAACTTACAGAATGTGCTACATCTGGCGGTACTTATACTGATGTAACAGATGGTGCTTTTACAACCTCAGGCACAAATGCGGCTGTATTTGAAAAAATTTATCTTAATGTTTCTTCTTTAAAGCGTTTTGTAAAAGTTTCTACAACAGTTGCAGGTGGATCTGGTGCTGGTGCTTTATGTGTAACAGCTTTAGTATCTGCTAAGTATGGCTAATGTCATTTGCAGATGATTTAACAACAGTTTTTGGTTCTCCCTTTGGTGTTTCATGCACTTCTGGGGGAACTACTGCTAATGGGATATTAGATGAACCAACTGACGTTTTAGCAGGGGATCAAGTTATTTCTGTTGGTTATGTTCTGCATTGTAAAAATTCTGATTTTGGTTCTTTAGTTGCAGGTGATTCTATTACTGTAGACAGTACAGCCTATACTGTAAGAACTAATGAAGCAGGTTTAGATGGTTTAACAAGAGAAATTACTTTACAGAAAACATGACTACTAAACGTGAAAATATATTAGCTCGCTTATTAACTGTTATTACACCAACTACAGGTATTTCTAATAGAGCATATAGAGATAGAGTAGTTGCATTAACAAGAACACAAACACCAAGTATTTTAATAGAAGCTGTAGACGATACTCCAGAACAAAATACAAGTTTACCTACATTAGATTGGTCAATGACTGTTAGATGTGCAGTTATTGTTAGATCATCTACACCTGTTACAACTGCTGATGCTGTAGTAGAAAATATGCATAGCAGAATAATGGCAGATTTAACAGTTAATGGTTATGCAATAGATGTACAACCTGGTGCTGTTGTTATAGAAACATTGGATTCTGACCAACCTACAGGAATTATTAATTGTAATTATATAGTGCGATATAGAACAGAAGTAGACGATTTAACTCAATAGATGGTGTTTCTTACTAAAAACCTTTATTATATAAACATACTGATTAAATGTAACAATGCCTAAGCTACACAGAAAAAGAAGCATATTAGCTAAAGCGGAATCGAGTTATGGTACAGACCCTAACCCAACAGGTAGTGCTAACTATGTACAGGTAATTGATTTAAATATAGAACCTATACAAAGTGATGAAGTTAGTAGAGATCTTATTCGCCCATATATGGGTAACTATGAAGTAATACCTGCTAATACAAGAGTTAATGTAACTTTTGACGTAGAAATGGCAGGTAGTGGAACTGCAGGTACGGCTCCTAAGTATGGGGCAGTATTAAAAGCGTGTGGACTTAGTGAAACAATCAGCGGTGGCAATACAGTTACTTATGCACCTGTAGCAACACCATCTGACAGCGTAACATTATTTGTTAACTATGATGGAGTTAGACATATTGTTAAAGGCTGTAGAGGTACATTTAGTATTAATTGCGAAGTAAATAATATTCCACGTATTTCTTTTAATTTGACAGGATTATTTACAGCCCCTACTGATGATGCTTCACCAACTGTAACAGTAAGTAATCAGGCATCACCTTTAATATTTAAGAACGGTAGTACTTCTGCTTTCTCTATATTTGGTTATGGTGCAGCATTGCAGTCATGGAATTTAGACTTTAACAATGAAGTTATTTATAGAGAATTAGTAGGTGGCACAAAAGAAGTATTAATTACAGATCGTAAGCCTTCTGGTACTGCTGTTGTAGAAGCTGTTGCTTTATCAGCACATAATTTCTTTACAGATTATACTGGCACATCTACTGGCACAAACACTTGGTTACATGGAACTACTGCAGGTAATAAGGTTACAGTATCTTGCCCACAATCTGATTTAGGGCAACCAACCTATGAAGATTCAGATGGTATAACAATGCTATCTTTACCATTTATGGCAGTACCTACAGCAGCAGCTAATAATGAATTTAGCTTAGTTTATACCTAAAGTTGCATAGATTATAAAAAGGGTATACCCTAGTATGTATATACTTGTATTCTTATGCCTTTTGTTATTGATCAGAGTCCTTCTTATAAATGGAAAGTAGAAGTAAACGTAAATAAGGATGGAACTGTACATACAGAAGTATTTACTGCTTTATTTAAAAACATTTCACAATCAAGATTTAAGGAAATGATAAAAATGGTAGAAGATAAGCAGATAGATGATATTGATGTCACAAAAGAAATATTAGTAGGTTGGGAAGATATGGAAGCAGCAGATGGTACACAAGTTGAATTTAGCAAATCTAATTTAAATAAGTTATGTGAAGTAAGAGGTTTTGCAACTGCTGTAGGGTTTGCATTTATCGAATCAAATCAACAGATTTATGAAAAAAACTAGCAGAGGCAGGTGAATATTGGGTAACTGGTTCACTTGTCATAGATAAAACAGCAGATGATGATGCAGTATTAGGCATCACAACAGAAAAGAAAAAAATAGATAATAATTTTTATGTATTAGAGCAAAATTGGCAAACTGTAGAAATGTTTTTACGTTGTCAAACACAATGGCGGGTCGGGATGAGTGGAATTATTGGTTTTGACTATACATCTGTTTTAAAAATGATTAAACTGTATAATATAGAAAATCATACTGCTATGCTTGAAAACCTACAAATTATGGAAGCAGCAGTATTAAAGGCAATGAGTGAGAATAAATAAATGGCAAAGTTTGATTTAGTAGTAGCAGCAAAAACTGTAGGAGCAGGTTCAATTAAACGTCTTGGTAACTCTATGCAAGGGGTTACAGGTCGGGTAAAGAACTTAAGGCTTGCAATGGGCGGTCTTAATAAAACCTTTGGTACTTTTGGTTTAATTATATCTGGTGGTGCATTTGTAGGACTTGTAAAGGGTGCAATAGATAGTGCTGATGCTTTTGGTAAAATGTCAGATCAAACTGGCATAGCAGCTAATACACTACAGGCATATGTAAACGCTGGTAAATTAGCTGGTGTTAGTCAGGAAACTATAGATAAAGGGCTTAGAAGGCTTGCACAATCTATGAGGGAAGCAGACCAGGGTGTTGCTACATACAAAGATAGTTTTGATGCATTAGGTATATCTGTTAGGACAACAGATGGGACATTTAAAACAAGTCAACAAGTATTAGGAGAGGTATCAGATAAATTTGCAACTATGGAAAATGGTGCAACAAAAGCTGCTATTGCTATGGAAATATTTGGTAGATCTGGTGCAAGTTTAATAAATTTATTAAATGGTGGTGCAGCATCACTAGAAGAATTTAATTATGAAGTGTCAGAAAACTTTGCACAGAACGCTGAATTTTTTAATGATCAAATAGCAGTATTAGCAATTAGGTTTGATGGATTTAGAAAACAACTAACAGATGCTTTATTACCTACCTTAAATAATCTTATGGGTGTATTTAGTGATTTATTTTCTGCAGATCAAGATTTTAAAGCTTTATTTATTGTAATAGAAAGTGGTTTAAAAGTTATTAGTGCTTCTGTTTTTACTATAGTGGCTGGTTTTAGATTTTTAAGTAGGACAGTAGTTGACATTTTTAAAATAATTAATAAAGCTAGACAATTTGATTTTGGAGGAGCAAAAAATATAGCTGGTAAAGGTCTTAAAGATACTAGAGAACAATTTAAAAAAGATATGGCAACTTTTAATGAAATATTTACTGATACAGATAATGCGCCAGCAGAATATTTTAAAGAAGGTACAGAAAGTGTTAAAGAATTTAGTACAGAAATTACTAAATCTTTTAGTGGACAAATGCAATCAAAACTTAAATCATTTAACAATAGTATAAAAACAGTACAGGAATCTATGGCAGATGTTGTTGTTAAAGGAATAAAAGGTATGGAGGATGCCTTAGTTAAATTTGTAGAAACTGGAAAGCTTAATTTTAGAGATTTAACAAGATCAATTTTATCTGATATGGCACGTATAGCAATACAACAATCAATAACAAAACCTTTAACTAACTTCTTTAGTGGTTTATTTGGTAACAGTGCAAATGGTAATGCATTTGTTAATGGAGAGGTACAGAAATATGCTTATGGTGGCATTGTAAATAGACCTACTATGTTTCCTATGCGTAATGGCATGGGTCTTATGAGGCGAGGCTGGTAGCAGAAGCTATATTACCTTTGAGAAGAGGTGCAAACGGTAAATTAGGTGTTGAATCATCTGGTGGTGGCAGTACAATTATTAATGTATCTGTAGATGCTTCTGGTACTGCTGTAGAAGGCAATACAGGTCAGGCAAATGAATTTGGTAACGTATTAGCAGCAGCAATACAAGCTGAACTAATAAATCAAAAACGTGCTGGCGGTTTATTATCTAACGCATAATCATGGCTACATTTCCTTCTATTGAACCTAGTTATGGATTACAGAAGCAAAGTAGTCCTACTATTAAGATAGTAAAATTTGCAGATGGATTTGAACAAAGACAATTAGTAGGTATAGCAGCACATCAAAATAAAAAAATATATAATCTTGCATGGAATAATATTACAGAAGCAGATAGTGATACTATTGAATATTTTCTAAATGAACGTGCATTAGATCAGGCTTCATTTACATATACACCACCTAATGAAACACTTACAAAATCAGGTACTTATGCACAAAGCGGTACTACAACAATAACTATTACTATTACTGACCATCAATTATTTGCAAATGATTCTATAACAATAGATTTTACAAGTGGTGCTGCATCTGATGGTACATATTCTGTTGTTGCTCTTACAAGTGCAAATATATTTACAGTAACAGCTAGTGGAAGTGCTACAACTTCTGGAAACTGTACAGTAACTAGATCAGGTGCAAAACAGTTTGTATGCAAAAAATGGACAAAAAATATAAGAGTACCTAATAGGGCAACAATTACAGCTACATTTGAGGAGGTATTTGAACCATAAATGGCTATACCTACTGAAGAGCTACAAAAAGCTAACCCTAGTGCAAAAATAGAACTGTTTGAAATACACCTGGTAGCTGCTTTACATGGCAGTAGTGATATATCAAGGTTTCATAATGGTATAAATATGAACACCACATATAATGTTGTTTTTCAAGGTAATACATATACACGCATCCCAATAGAAGCTAATGGTTTTGAATACGCAGCAACAAGAACTACTAGAGCTAGACCTACAGTAAGAATAAGTAATATATTGTCTACTGTTACTGCACTAATGACACAAGCAAATCTAACAACACCTAAAAATGATCTTAATGGTGCTAAATTTATTAGAAAAGTCACCATGTTGCGTTATTTAGATAATGCTAATTTTGAGTCAGGAACAAATCCATACGGAACACCAGCTAATAATACATATGAAAATCAAACATTCTTTATTGATAGAAAAACTGTAGAAAGTAAAGATTTTGTAGAATTTGAATGTACCTCATCATTAGACTTGCAAAACCGTAATGCACCTAAGAGAATAATTACAAGAAAAGATTTTCCATCTGTAGGTACGTTTGCATGAATACTTGGCAAGAACAGGCATTACATCATGCTAAAACATCATTACCTGATGAAAGTTGTGGTTTAGTTATAGATGTAGATAATAAACATCAATATTATCCATGTAAAAATATATCAATAGAAGGTGCAAATAGTTTTACTATAGATCCAGAAGATTGGGCTAAGGCAGAAGAAACTGGCACTGTTCTACATATATGTCATTCTCACCCAAATGGAGATTTGACCGCCTCAGAGGAGGATATAAAAAACTGTAATTTTATTGGTTTATCTTGGTTTATTTTTGATCCTTTAGATGATGAATGTATTGAACTAAAACCAGAAGTACATAAACCAATGCTTACAAAAGATAAATTTTTAGATAGAGATAGAATAGAAGAAGAAAAAGGACTTAGAAAAATAAAAGTATATGGAAGGTTAGCAGAATTGGTAGGGTGGCATGTAAATTATGCAGATGTTAAAAACATGAAAGATGTATACAAATATTTAGTATGTAATTATCCAGAAATAGAACCGCACCTAAAACAAAATATGTACAGAATAACTATAAATAATGATGTTGTTAAAACAAAAGATGATTTATTAGTACATAGTGAAGGTGAAATTAGAATGATACCTATTGTATCTGGTGCATGGTTTTGGGTTGCTGCTGCATTAATTGGTGGTGGTGCTGCTGCTGCTGCATCTTCTATAGTTGTAGTTGCAACATTAGGTAGTGTTTTATTAACAACTGGCATATCAATGGCTGTAAGTGGTGTTACAAATATGTTATTTCCACAACAGCAACCTACAGTAGGTGATGTACCATCAGGTTTAAGTGAAACAGATGCAAGAGTAAACTACTCATTTAGTGGAATACAAAATGTTAGCAGAAGTGGTGTTTGCATACCATTAATATATGGAGAAGTATTTACTGGTTCTATAGTGGTGTCATCTGGTACTGATACTGCACCTGTATATTTTGGGGGTTAAAAAATGACATTACCACGTAATAATTCAGATTTTAAATGGAGGGGTAATGATTACGCTGCTGTAAGAGGTCAGACAAATATTAAATATTATGACGCGGAAATGAAAGATGGGGAAATTGGTTCTCGTCAATTTGTTACAAGTGTAGACGTTATATGTGAAGGACAAATAGCAGGGTTTCCATCAGCTATAGATGCAGGTCATACATTAGGAACTGATGATTATAAAAGAACAGCACTTAAAGATGTATTTCTAAATAATGTACAAGTACTACAACAATCTGCATCTAATACAGCACCTATTGATAATGATTTTAATTTTGGTACTGTATCTACTAGACCTGCATTTATACCAAAAGTTGGTACACCAGACCAGACAAAAATTAGGGGTATTGCAGAAACAGAAAGGGAAAGACCAGTAGGTGTTACTGTAACTACAACAAACCCACAGGTAGTATCAATTACAGATACAAATACTGATGGTATTAGGGTTACTATTGGTTTCCCTAGATTACAAAAAATTGAAGATGATGGAAATATATCTGGTACTACTGTTAATTATAATATTGAAGTAAAAGACCAAGCAGGTACTACTTTAAAAAAAATAATACCTTCTATAAGTGGTGGTGGTACATTACCAAGTAATACTACTACTGGTGCATTAGTACAAGGTAAAAGTACATCACCATATTTTAAAGATCATATTATTGATTTTGGTACAGGTATATCTAATTCTGATTTTCCACTAACAGTAACAGTTACTAGAGTTACAGCAGATAGTACAGATGTTAAATTAACTAATGCTTTCGAACTAACATCTATTACTGAATTAGTTTTTGAGACACCTACATATCCTAATACTGCTGTTGCTGCTTTACGCTTTGATGCTGAAATTTTTAGATCAGTTCCACAGCGTATGTACAGAATTAGGGGTCGTCTTGTTAAAATTCCGCATAATTCTACTGTCAGATCAGATGGTTCTCTGTCTTTTAGCGGTAGTTTTAATGGTACTTTAAAAACAGCTAAAGAATGGTGTAATGACCCTGCATGGGTTTTATATGACATTATTACGGAAAGTAGGGCGGGTTTTGGTGATTTTGTATCAGAAGATGATGTAGATAAATATGCTTTTTATGACGCTTCTGTATATAATTCAGAATTAATAGACAATGGTCAGGGTGGTACTTCACCTAGATTTAGTTGCAATATAGTTATTCAGACAAGTACACAGGCATATACTTTATTAGATAAAATTGCTTCAATAATGAGGGCAAGTCTTTTTTTAGAAGATGCTAAAATTACACTTACTCAAGATAGACCAACTACAAGTTCTTATTTCTTTTCTTATGCCAACGTAACAGAAGATGGTTTTATATATAATAATGCAAGTAAAACTACAAGAGATACAGTAGTAAATGTAAAATATTTCCAGAATGAAACTAGAACATACGAATATGAAACAGTAGAAGATACTACTGCAAATCAGACAAAATTTGGTGTGGTTGTAAAAAATATAGAAGCAATAGGTTGTAGTGATCAGGCACAAGCCAGAAGAATGGGGTTATGGCATATTTACACCCAGAACAATGAAACGGAAACAGTTGCATTTACAACAACTGCAGATGCAGGTTCATTAATACGACCTGGTAATATAATTACAGTACAAGACCCTGTACGTAGTGGTTTAAGGAGATCAGGCAGAATATCAGCAGCGACAACAACACAAATAACAGTTGATAATATAAAAGATTTACCAACAACACCTTCTACAGGTGATGAATTATCAGTAATTCTTACAGATGGTACACTTGAGACTAAAACAATTTCTACAATATCTGGTTCTGTTGTAACAGTATCTAGTGCATATAGTTCTGCACCACAGGCTAATAGCGTATGGTTATTTGTAAGGGCAACAGTTGAAACAGAAGATTTTAGAGTTTTATCAGTTAAAGAAGATAATAATACATTTACCATATCTGCAATGTTTCATAATCCCAATAAATATGCATTTGTAGAAGATGGTGCAACAATTACTACACCTGTAATAAAAAATCTTGTAGAACTAAAAGATGCACCTAGTAATATTGCAGGTGATGAAAGAATTATTGTTTTAGGTGATAGGGCAGTAAGTAAGTTAATAGTATCATGGCAACCAGTAGCAGGGGTTTCGCAATATTCTGTAAAACATAAATTCAATAATGGCAGCTTTCAGACAACTATTGTACAAAGTCCTATATTTGAAATATTCGATACTGAATTAGGTACGTATGAATTTGAAGTATATAGTTATAATGCATTTTTTGAACCTAGCGTAGAACCTACTACATTAAGTTTTGATGCTGTTGGTAAAACTGCTGTACCTGCTGATGTAACAGGTTTACTTGTAGAACCAGTATCAGATCAATTATTAAGATTACGTTTTAATCAATCTACAGATGTTGATGTATTGCATGGTGGAAACGTAGTAGTTAGACATAGCAACCTAACAAATGGTACTGGTACTTTTACTAATTCTGTTGATATTATTCCTAGATTGCCTGGATCTGTTAGTGAAACGCTTGTACCTGCTATTGATGGTGAATATATTTTAAAATTTCGTGATGATGGCGGTAGGTTAAGTGCAGGTGAAGCATCTGTAGTTGTTACAAATCCTGACCCGCAACCTAAATTACTTACATTTACAGATAGAGAAGATACAGACAGCCCACCATTTGCAGGTACAAAAGTAGATTGTTTTTATAGTGATGAAGTTAATGGTCTTGTTTTAGGTTCATTAGAAACATTAGATGATGTAACAGATTTTGATGCTATTGCTGACTTTGATTTCTTAGGTGCTGTAGATATAACAGGTGGTAGTTATGATTTTGCTAATATTTTAGATTTAGGTTCTACACATCCTTTAAGACTTACAAGACATTTTGTTACACAAGGTTACTACCCTAATGATTTAATTGATAAAAGAACAGCACTAATAGACCTGTGGACAGATTTTGATGCTGCCACCGCATTTGATGTAAACGCTAAATTATTAGTTGCCACTACAACTGCAGCACCTTCTAATGGCTCAAGTTATCAAGATAGTGACTTTTCTGGTAAAACATTTAATACATTTGCTAATGGTACGCACATAGGTAGAGGATTTAAATTTAGATGCGAAATGGATAGTGACGACCCTGCACAAAGTATAGAGATAGATCAGTTAGGCTATACAGCAGAATTAGATAGAAGAACAGAACAAAAGTCTAATTTAAGTTCTGGTACATCATCATCAGGACTTGCTGTTACCTTCGACCATGCGTTTTTCACAGGTGCTAGTGGTACTGATGTTGCAGCAGGTACACAATTACCTAGTATTGGTATTACTGCGAATGATCTTGGTGGTACTGAACGTTTTGAGATAACTAATATAAGTGGTTCTGGATTTACTATAAAATTTATGAATGCTGGAAATGCTGTACAAGATAAAACATTTAGTTATACTGCTGTTGGTTTTGGACGTGGTAGTTAGTTTAAAAGTAGGATATACTTAGATAAAAATTTATTTGTAAGATGGCACAAGTACCTACAGGGGGAAATTATGTAGTCGACAACTCCACAGGGGCGGGTGTGAGAGCCGACATAAATGAAATATTTGATGCGATTTTAACAATGAATAGTGGAGGTTCTGGTCCTTCCTATGCTAAAGCCTACACTTTATGGGCAGATACAACTGCAGGTACGATGAAAATAAGAAATGGTGCTAATAACGCATGGATAGAATTATTTCAACTTGATGGTACGTTAACTCTTGAAGATGGGTCTGCAAGTACACCTGCACTAGCTTTTAGAGATGATCTGAACACAGGTATTTTTAGTTCTGCTGCTGATACTTTCAATGTTGCTACTGGCGGTGTCGAAAGAATGGAGCTAGGAGCTACAACAATATTTAATGAAAGTGGTGCGGATGTTGATTTTAGAATTGAAGGCAATACAGAAGCAAATTTATTTTATTTAGATGCTGGAAATGATCGAATTATAATAGGGCATAGTAGCTCAAGGGCTGTAGGTGGAAATACAAGC
>FUFK010040087.1_pt1 | contig 17167 bp, 21 predicted proteins | sample 1021851 | NCBI WGS metagenome assembly FUFK01 (sample SAMEA51879418, study PRJEB19060) | metagenome | reverse complement strand
GTATGGGAGAAAAACAAAGGCTGACCTTGGCTAGGGCTCTGTTGAAAAACCCATCGATTGTTATCCTCGATGAAGCAACTGCAAGTGTTGATGTTGAAACGGAGCGATATATTCAGAATGCCCTCGAAATGCTAATTAAAGACAAAACCACCTTGATCATTGCTCATAGGCTAAGCACCATTCGCAATGCAGATCAAATATTATTCATGGATAATGGATCTGTCATTGAGAGAGGTACTCATGATGAATTGATGAAATTGGATGCCAGGTATGCAAGATTCTGTCGATACCAGGAAAATTTTATACAGGCAGAAAATATGCTGTTGCGTGTAGCAATGGCACAGACGCTTTGCATTTTGCATTAAGAAGTTTAGATATAAAGAAAGGCGATGAAGTTATAACGACTCAATTTTCATGGATATCTACAGCGTCTTGTATATCTATGGTCGGTGCAACACCTGTATTTTGTGAGATTGATATTCTTACCTATCATATGTCTTTAGATAGTATTAAGCGTATGTATTCAGATAAGGTAAAGGCAATTGTTTATCCTCATCTATTTGGTAATATGTCTGATACAAAAGAGATATTAGAATTTTGTAAAGAAAAAAATATTGCATTTATAGAAGACGCAGCCCAATCATTAGGTGCAAGTCTAAATGGCGTCAAGGCAGGATCAATAGGCGATATATCAACATTAAGTTTCAATGCAAATAAAGTAATCGCTGGGATTGCAGGTGGTGGTGCCATACTTACAGATGATGAAGATAAAGCAGAGATGTTTAGAAAATTAAGAAAACATGGTGAGCGTGAGATATTAGGATATAATTCTAAAATGTTATTAATGAATGCCGAGTTTATTAGTTTTAGATTAAACAGAATGAGAGAACTACAAAAGAAAAGGCAAGAAATTGCTAAAATGTATGATGAACAATTACAAGAATATGTAACCATACAACCATCAATAAAAGGATTAGACCATAACTATCACAAGTATGTAATCAGATTACAAAATAAAAAAATTAGAGATCATCTTAAAAAAGTATTAGACGCAAATGTTCATTACGATTTGCCATTGTCTGAAAACAAAATGTATAAAGATATAGAATATAGAGCAGATAAAATGTTTATATCAAAAATTGTTTGTGATACTATATTGACTTTACCTATAAACCCATACATGACCAAAGATGAGGTAAATAAGATAGTTAATAAAATTATAATTACTTTAGAACATAAGAACCTTGAATTTGTAAATACAATAAAAGTAATATTAGGTGATGATGTGTTTGATAAAAATCTGTTAAGTGAAACAACAGAACCTATTTACGATTATGTAATAGAAAAAATTTATCAAATGCCAGAGTATTTAGAAGATGTGCCTATGAATAAGAAGAAACTAAAAATAGCATTTAATAAATTTTATGAAAACCTTAGCATACATACAAGATAATTATCTGGCAATAGATTTCTTTTTGTCTATGTCGTGTAATAAGAATTGCCACTATTGCACCTCATATACTTTAGAGATGAGAAATCTAACCGTTGATATGGATTTTTTAAGAAAGGTATTAAACTATCTTAAAAACTATAAGGTAAGATGTAATCTATTAGGTGGCGAACCTGGTCTTATAAAAAATTTAGATGATGTAATAAACGAAATAAAAAAATATCCTAATTTTGTTTGTTCAGTATTATCAAACTCATTTGTTAGAAAAAAATATCCACACATATTAGAAGATCCTGAAATACTTTATGTTGAACATAATATACTTGATTGGTATGAACATGAGGTAACTAAACTAGGAAACTATGGTGACTTTGTGCCTGAAAACAATATGAACAATTATAATGTTGTTGTAAAGACACCTAACTATTTTAAATATAGACACAAGTATCCAGAGATTGTAAAAAAACTAGATCACAAGAATACAATGTGGAAAGCATTTAATGGCAGATCAGCAGAATTTACAGACATAATACAGGCCGATGAGATTGATCGTAAGATGTGTGCAGCTTTTCCTATGGTGCCTGTAATTGATTTTGAAAAAAGACATATAGTCCATTGCAGTAAAAAGTTTGCTAACAATACTGAATTGTCTAAAACATTTGAACTAACACAAGAAAACATTGATAAGATGATGAACTTTCAATTATTTAAGTATGAAAATTATTGTAAGACCTGTACCGAATGGGTGCAACCTAAAGGTCATTTTCCTATGAGAAAATATGCAAAGGTATTAAATGTATAGACAAAACTTTTTACATAGACGAGAATTAAGTATTGATCTATCACACAGGTGTGCTTTAGAATGTCCTAGGTGCCAAAGACAATTTGCATTTAGAGATAAAGGCATAAGAGTGCCAGGCAGAGATATAACAATGGACGAAATAAAGAAAGCCGCAAAGTTTTATAATTACTTTAATTTCTGTGGTCAGTTATCAGACGCTGTTCATCACCCACAATTTATAGAGATATTAGAATTTTGTAGAGATAATAAAGTCGGTGTTGAAATACATAATGCGTCATCAACAAAATCAAAAGAATGGTATATAAAAGCATTTAAGGCAAATAGATTTGCTCGTTGGGTATTTGGCATAGATGGTCTGCCTGAACAAAGTCATCTATATAGAAAAAATCAGGACGGCATAAAACTATTTGAGATGATGTTATTAGCAAAACAACATCTAAAACAAAAACCTTTTTGGCAATATATTATATTCAGTTATAATGAAGATAGTATTGAGAAAGCAAAAGAAAAAGCAAAGGCGTCTGGCGTAGAAATGATAATATTAAACTCATCAAGGTGGGCAAGTTTAGATGATCCTTTAATGCCTAAAAAGAAAGAAAATATTTTTATAAGAAGGGAATTGCGTGAAAAAGGTAACACATTATAATAGAAAATTAAGACCTAAATGTTTTTATAATGAGATACAAACCTCTCTTACAAATAGAGGTCATCTTATACCTTGTTGTAATGTTGATCAACCAGATACGCTAGCAGATCCTAGAATGGTAAAGATGTTAAAGGTAAGTAAGTTAGCAGATGTTGATAGAGTAGAAGATATTTTAGAATCAAAAGAATGGACTGAATTTGCAGATAACTTAAANAANAATATNGGTTTAGATGTTTGTTATGAAATATGTGGCGAAACTAAACAACAAAAAACAGAAACATATATAGTGGGTAATAAAGAAGTGAAGGTTGAACATTGAAAAAAATATATTCAGTTGCATTAAATTTACATGATCACAATACCTACGATGGTGTATTTCATAATCAAAGAGAAAGATATACAAGATTTAAACATAACCTGCCATACAAAGCAGAGGCATATGCTCATCAATCAGATATATTAGACCCAGGCGATTACAGATTAAATAAAGCATTTGTTGAAGAATATTTTAAAAAGACAACAGATGTATTAGCATTTACATACACATACGGTGGCATAAGAATGTGTAAAGATATATTACCACAAGGCGTATTAGAGTATGACCATAAAAAATTATTTGATCATTATTACAAAGATGGTTATTATTATATAGATCATCATCAATCACACGCCACATATGCTTTTCTTAATTCAGGTTTTAAACAATCAGATATATTAGCAATTGATGGCATAGGTTCAAAATATAGATGTGTGTTTTACGATAAAGATCAAAATATGCATGACCTATCAGACAAGTTACCTATTGGTTGGTTATGGAATCATATGTCTAACCTAACAGGTTTTGGCACACTAGGTGCTAGCAAACTTATGGGTCTAGTTGCATATGGTAAATATAGTCCTTATTATTATAATGTATTTGAAACAATACTTGCAGGACCTATAACAGAAAAAAAACAACATCACTTTTCAGAAATAAAAGTAAGTGAGTATGGTAAGTATGATCTAGCACATACGCTACAAGTATTTACCGAAGACTTAATTAAAAAATATGTTTATCCATTAAAGACTTGTGATAACTTTTGTATTGCAGGTGGCGTTGCATATAATGGTTATCTAAATGAACAATTTACAAAACATTATGAGAATGTTTATATACCACCTGCTGTTGGCGATGAAGGCCAAGCATTAGGCACATATCAACACGCTGATTATGTTTTAAATAATAATATTCATAAGACCGAAGTATTTGCAGGTAAAGAATATGAATATAATATAGGCGAAAAAGCAGATTATAAAATGATCGCACAATCTATCGCAGACGGCAAGAATGTGGGTTGGTTTCAAGGTAAATCAGAAAGTGGTAATCGTGCTTTAGGTAATAGAAGTATATTAGCAGATCCTCGTAATCCTGATATAAAAGATATNATNAATCATACAATNAANATGAGAGAAGACTTTAGGCCATTTGCACCTGTTGTTTTAGAAGAACATTATAANGAATATTTTGATACAAGATTNCCTAGTCCTTTTATGAGTAGAATATGCCAAGTTAAATCAGATAAGGTGCCTGGCATAACACACAAAGATAATACAGCAAGAATACAGACGGTTAATAAATTACAAAACGAAAAACTATACAATATCATAAATGAGTTTTATAAAATTACAGGTATACCAATGTTATTAAATACAAGTTTCAATAGTCAGGAACCTATTGTTGAAACACCTGAAAATGCTATTAGAACTTTTAAAAGAACAGCGTTAGATATATTAGTTATTAATGATAGGGTAATGTGTAAATGAATTATTTTGAAACACTAGAGAAAAAAAGAAACCATGTTATGTTTTATAGTGATAAGAAGGTTGATAGAGAACTTGTTGAACAAGCATTATACAAAGCATGGAAGACAACACCTAGTAAAAACAATGCAATGGCCTATCAAGCATTAGTATGGGGACCTGATAAAAAAGAAGAAAAAAATAAAATTTATAGTCTATGTACTAAAAGTCATAAGGCTGCTGAAGAAAGAGCAGTTGCAAAAGGATTAAATACTAGAATACAAGACGAACCTAATCCTTTCTATTATCATATAAAAGATAATCAATATCTAATTACAATACATGGTAGAAAATCAACACCTAATAAATTTTACCAAGAGCAAGTTGAACTAGGTCATTTCTATGATCAAGCACATGATACAGAAAATATAATTGATTCTGTTTCTGTTGAGATAGGATTGTTTCAAGGCAATCTAGGCTATTATCTTTTAGAACAAGGCCTAGACATTTCATACAATTCTACATTTAGTAGGTTTATAGAAGACTGGCACAAGTTAGGTTTGAATGTAGAGCAAAGACCTATATCTATGATCTCAATAGGTTATGCAAAGAGATATAGAAAAGCAGAACTTGCTAAACATGGTAAATTAGAGTGGGATAAAAAACCAGATATGAAAGATATAGTAAAGTTTGTATAAATAAAAGAAAGGAATATTATGATTAAATTATTTAGACTAACAACAGGTGAAGACTTGATCGGCACACCAGACGCAGATACCACAACAGACGATTTTCAAGGCATAAAACAACCATTTGTTTTGATACCTATGCAAGGTGAGCCTGGCAAGCCTATGAAGATAGGATTTCATCCTTACATACCATACACAAAAGACAAAACAATTAAGATAAAGAAAGCAAATATTATAACCGAGACAACACCAGACGACAATATGATCAATGCATATCAACAAAATACAGGTCAAATTGTGACCCCTAAAGCAAAGATCATTACTTGACTTTAAACAAGAATCGTGTTATAATATTATATGAATTTGGCGAGTAGTTTCTATACGAATGTTATTGAATATAAGGGTAAGCTTCTTATCCGTGGTGTAAATAACGGCCAATCATATTTAAGTAGAATCAATTATAGTCCTAAACTATATCTGCCAACAAAAGAACAATCTAAATTTAAAACACTAGACGGCACTAATCTAAAACCTAAGCAGTTTGATACTATATCAAAAGCAAAACATTTCTATTCTGAATATTCTACCATACCTGAATATAAAATCTTTGGTATGAATAGATACAATTATCAATTCATAGGTGACGAATACAAAGATGAGATAAGGTGGAATAAAGACTATATAAAAATCTTTACACTTGATATTGAAACTACTTGTGAAGATGGATTTCCTGATCCTGATACTGCAAAAGAAACTATAATTTGTATAACGGTTAAGAACCATAGTAATAAACAGATATTAACTTGGGGCACAGGCGATTTCATTTCTAAAAAAACAAATGTAACCTATGTCAAATGTCAAAACGAAAAGCATATGTTGCTAGAGTTTTTAAAATTCTGGTGTAAAAATCATCCTGATATTGTGACTGGTTGGAATGTAAAATTTTTTGATATACCTTATGTTATGAATCGTATGAGATTTATATTTGATAACGATACNATTAATAAGATGTCGCCTTGGAATTATGTCAATGCAGATAGAATACAATTAGGTAAAAAGAATCAACAATACTGGAATATATTAGGCGTTTCTGTATTAGATTATTTTGATCTGTATAAAAAATTTACATATGTCCGACAAGAAAGTTATAGACTAAATTACATTGCCAAAGTAGAACTAGGCGAATCTAAATTAGATAATCCATATGAAACATTTAAAGACTTCTATACAAAAGATTATCAAAAGTTTGTAGAATATAATATACAAGATGTTGAACTTGTTGATAAACTAGAAGACAAGATGAAACTAATTGAACTATGCCTAACTATGGCGTATGAGGCCAAGGTTAATTATACAGATGTCTATTCACAAGTAAGATGTTGGGATACAATCATCTATAATCATTTACTTAAAAAGAATATTATCATACCACCTAGAGAAGACCATGATAAGGATACACAATACGAAGGTGCATATGTAAAAGATCCTCAATTAGGATTACATAACTGGATTGTTTCGTTTGATTTGAATAGTTTGTATCCGCATTTAATTATGCAATATAATTTATCGCCTGAAACACTTGTCGGTGTGCAACCAAAGAACATGGGTGTTGAAAATTATCTAAATGAGAAGTTTAATTTACAATGGGCAAAAGATAAAAATGTGACCGTTGCACCTAATGGTTCAATGTATAGACGAGATAAACAAGGTTTCTTACCTGAACTTATGGAGAAGATGTATGGTGATCGTGTTGTATTTAAAAAGAAAACAATAGAGGCAAAAAAAGAATTTCAAAAGACAAAAGATCCTATCTACAAGAATGAGATTAGTAGATGTAATAATATTCAAATGGCAAAGAAGATTGCTCTTAACTCTGCTTANGGCGCAATNGGCAATCAATACTTTAGATATTTTGATGTGCGTATTGCAGAAGCGATCACACTAGGTGGTCAGTTATCTATTCGTTGGGTAGAACGAGATGTAAATAAGTTTATGAACAAGTTGCTAAATACAGATAATGTAAATTATGTTGTTGCGTCTGATACAGATTCAATCTATTTAAAATTAGATAAACTTGTTGAGAAAGTTTGTAAAGATAAATCGCCACAACAAATNACAGANTTTATAAACAAGGCNGCTGAAGATAAAATACAAAAAGTTATTGATGATAGTTTTAACAATCTTGCTAAATATGTAAATGCTTATCAACAAAAGATGATTATGAAACGAGAAGCAATTGCTAACAAAGCAATATGGGTTGCTAAAAAAAGATATATGATGAATGTATTTGATGAAGAAGGTATTAGATTTGATATACCTAAANTAAAAATTATGGGTGTTGAAGCAGTTAAGTCTTCTACACCTGAAGTCTGCCGTGGTAAGATTAAAGACGCCATAAGAGTTATTATGAATGATAGCGAAGACGCTCTAATAAAGTTTGTTGCAGATTTCAAAGAAGTATTTAAGACACTCTCGCCAGAGGAGGTTGCCTTTCCTAGAAGTTGTAATTACNTNGACAAATATGTCGACCCTAATTCAATCTATAAGAAAGGCACACCTATTCATGTAAAAGGCGCTCTAATATACAATCATCATATACTAAAAAATAAATTACAAAGAAAATATCCATTAATAAAAGATGGCGATAAGATAAAGTTTCTAATGTTAAGACAACCTAACACGGTCAAAGATACCGTTNTNTCTTTTNCNACAAAGATACCTTATGAATTTGATCTACACAAATATGTAGATTATGAAACACAATTTACTAAAACATTTACAGATCCATTAAGATTTGTATTAGATAGTATAGGGTGGAAGTTAGAACGAGAAGCAACACTAGAGTCATTTTTTGTATGATAGCAAGTTTAATATTACTATATCTAACGGTCTTTATATCGTTTCAATGGGGTCAAAGAATTGCAATGACACCAATAGATACTAGAATATTTTTTATTTTAATTTTATGTATATGGATATTTCTAAAAAGTATAATGTAATTTACGCAGACCCACCATGGTCGTTTAAAACCTTTTCTGATAAGGGCAAAGATAGGTCGCCAGAAAATCATTATAATGTTATGACTCTACAAGATATAAAAGAGTTGCCTGTTAATCAGATTGCAAATGATAATTCAGTATTACTAATGTGGGTTGTTGATCCTTTATTAGATAAAGCATTTGAAGTAATTANTGCTTGGGGTTTCAAATACAAGACCGTTGCCTTTACATGGGCAAAGACAAATAAAAAATCTGAAGGCTTTTTTACTGGCCTGGGATACTGGACACGGGGCAATCCAGAGATGTGTTTATTAGCAACAAAAGGTAAACCTAAAAGAGTATCAAAGAGTGTGCCACAATTAGTTGTAGATAAAAGACGAGAACACAGCAGAAAACCTGATATAATATACAATCACATAGAGAATCTATTAGAAGGTCCTTACATAGAGATGTTTGCTAGACAAACAAGAAAAGGTTGGGATCAGTATGGAAATGAGGTAAATAAATGGAATTGACTTTAGCAATATTATATGTTATAATAATATATGGTTTTATATATTGGTTATTAAAGAAATGGAACAATGAATCAGTTAAGTAAATACGCAGATGAAAATAAGTTGCCTATAATGGATCAGCAGACCTTTGAAACGGTCACAAATGATTTAGGTAAAGAGAAGTTTAGAGAACTATTAGCAGAATATATTGCTGAAGTAAGACCTAAATTTCCTTTAAAACAAATATCTGCTGATATAATGCGTCAATGTTTTAAATCTTTACAGAAACAAGATGTATGGGAGTTTGTAAAACCCATAGAACAATTAGATAAAAATGTAAAAGAAAAATATGACGATTACAAATATAATTTTAAAGAACATGGTCTAGGTATTATAGACGCACCATCAATATACAATGATGTCAGTAATTACTTTCATCAACATTTAAGATTAAATTGTAGTAGTTTTGGTTTCAANGCACCTATGGATGTATGGCAAAATGGCACAGCAAAAGATATATGGCGTTGTTTAGGTCCTATATGGCGTGGTATTAATGGTATGAAACCAGTTGAAGTAGAAGGCAAAACAGAATTAAGAGGTGGTGTTCTCAATGATAAAAGTTATATATCTGCTTTTAGATTAGGCACATATATTGCAACACAATTTAAACCTAATGTTGCAAAGACAATATATCAAATGACAAATGCCAAGAGAGTGTTAGATACATCATGTGGTTGGGGCGATAGACTTGCAGGTTTCTTTTGTTCAGACGCAGAGGAATATATCGGTTGCGATCCTAATCCTAACACATACAAACAATATCTCAAGCAAATAGAAACATATAATAGTTTCTTATCACAACCTAAAAAAGTCACAATCTATAATTGTGGTGCTGAAGACCTACCATGGGATAAGATAGACAATATAGATTGTGCCTTTACTTCACCACCATACTTCTCTACCGAGAGATACAATGAGGGTGGTGAAAAAGAAGAAAATCAATCNTGGTTTAAGTTTGATGAATATTCTAAATGGCGTGATGACTTTTATTTACCTGTTGCAAAAAAGAGTATGGAGAGATCAAAGCATATGTTTGTGAACATCATGGATCCTAATATAAAAAATAAAAGATATTATTCAAGTGATGAGTTAGTTGATAGTTTAAAAGATAATTTTGTAGGTCAAATAGGCATGAGGATTATGCAACGACCTAAATCAGATAAGTTATTTGAAAGTGAGGAAGAAAAAGCAGAATTTATGAATCGAATCTATATTGAGAATGTATGGTGTTTCTCAAAAGAAAAACTTGATTACTTTCGTCACAGCAGACGAGCAACANTATTCTAATAAATATTATGACTATGCCTATTTCAAAAGCAGATTACGAAGACAAAAAAGAATATTGGGACTANCAAAGGTTGTTAGAGTTTAATAGAGAACTATTAAAACAAAGANTAGCAAAAATGCAAGGTNNTGTATTTACACAATTAGGTCCTATGGACACAGGTGATCTGTATGATAAGATATGGACAGATATAAGACAAGANGATTTAGANNAACCACCATCTATGTGGGTGCCAGAAGATGAGAAGTTAAGATTTGAGTGGGAAGGAGAACCACAGAAATTTCCTAGTTTACCTAAACCAAAGAAAGGAAGACCAGTAGTATTGAGAGCGAAACATATTGATGATTTGAATGATTGAATTTGATTATAAATTAGATTATAAAAAACTGAACTTTAGAAAACCTGCAGTAAGAAAACTATACAGAATAGGCAGAGGTGAACAAGGCGTATTACTAGTCAGGCCATATACGAATATCATATGTCGTAGTTGGCGATTTAAAACACCACAAATAGCAAAACAAAGTGCAGAAAAAATCTATTTCATGTATAGAGGGTTTGTTGCGTTAAAAGATTTCGTAGGTATGGATATGTGCCGTAAGTTTTTAGAGATGGGATTTACAAGGGCAAGACGATATGCGAATCATAGAGATGGCAAGAAGTATAAGAACGGCAAGATATTACCACAAGAACCTGACGCCATGACTTGTGATAAGGCAAAATCTGCTAGTATATTTAAGAAATATAGAGATAGGGTCACAAAAGATAAGATATACATAGAGATGAGAAAAAACTGGCGTGAGATAGAAAATGCAAATAGTAATATACAAGAACAAAAAAACAATGACATTTAATTTCAAAAGAGAGCAGCTTGACGAAATACGCAAAATGTGTTATACTTTAGGTATTAAATATTATTGTATAAATTATCAAGGAGAAGACGAATGAGTGATTTTTTAAAAGACATTATAAAAGAAACAGGCAATGAATATGCAAGTCTAGTCGCTGACGGTATGACGGCAGGTGATGTAGATGGTTTTATAGACACAGGATCATACACACTAAATGCCCTATTATCAGGATCAATCTATGGTGGTCTACCATCAAATAAGATAACAGCAATCGCAGGCGAAGCTGCAACAGGTAAAACATTTTTTGCGTTGGGTATAGTAAAACATTTCCTTGATAAGAACAAAGACGCAGGTGTTATTTACTTTGAGTCAGAAAGTGCCTTAACAAAAGATTTAGTTGAAAGTCGTGGCATTGATAGTAAGAGAATGGTTGTAGTGCCAGTTGCTACGGTGCAAGAGTTTAGACATCAATCAATAAAAGTTATAGACAAATACCTAGAACAACCTGAAGATAAAAGAAAACCTTTAATGTTTGTATTAGATAGTTTAGGTATGTTATCTACAACAAAAGAAATGGAAGATACTGCTGAAGGTAAAGAAACTAGAGATATGACTAGATCACAAATAGTCAAGGCTGCATTTAGAGTATTAACTTTAAAACTAGGTAAAGCAAAAGTGCCAATGATTATGACTAATCATACCTATGATGTAATTGGTTCTATGTTCCCACAAAAAGAAATGGGTGGTGGTNNTGGTTTAAAATATGCCGCCTAGTAATATAGTCTATCTTTCNAAAAGAAAAGAAAAAGATGGNAAAGAAATTATAGGTAATGTAATACATTGTAAGAATTATAANNCAAGNNTGANNACAAAAGAAAATGCTATGATTGATGTAAGACTAACTTACGACAAAGGCCTAGATCAACACTATGGTCTATTAGACCTTGCAATCAAACATGGTGTATTTAAGTCTGTATCAACAAGGGTAGAATTACCTGACGGATCAAAACAATATGCTAAAACTATCAATAATGAACCTACTAAATTCTATACTAAAGAGGTTCTCGCTAAGATTGACGAGGCAGCCAAAAGAGAGTTCCTCTATGGCGCAGAATAGATATGTATTCGCTCAACGAGATGTTGATGACTTCTCGTGTATAAAAATTGTAGAAGGTAATTACAAAGATGTAATTTACACCTATGGTAAGGTGCAGTTTGCAAGTGAAGAAAATGCTCAAGGCGAAATGCCTTTAAAATTTACCTATGATGTAAAAGAAAACCCTAACAATGTTGATACAACAAGTATTGATTTTAGAAATTACATAGGTGATATATTAGTAGAAGTGGTAGAAAAACAATTACAAGATGGCACAATCAGATTTAACAAGTAAGTTTATAAAAACATATGACAATGTGATGACACCAGATCAATGTCAACACTTGATTGATAAGTTTGAAGATAGTAGCAATCAATGGGTAAAAACAGAATTAGAGAATCATAGATCATTTACAGAAATAAATGTATCTATGCACGAAGACTGGAAAGAATATACACAAACAATCTTTACAAAGCTTCGTGGTGTATTGACAAAGTATATAGAAGATGTTAATATAGATAGAATAAAACAATGGCCAGAAAAGTTTGGCTTTGAACAGATAAGATTTAAGAAGTATGAACCAGACACAGACGAATTTAAAACCCATGTGGATGTTACCGACTATAATAGTGCAAGAAGATTTTTAGTTTTTTTTATGTATTTAAACAACAACGATAAAGGCGAAACAACATTTCCTGATTATGATGTATCAGTAAAACCTGAAACAGGTAAAGTATTAGTATTCCCACCTTTATGGACTTATAAACATACAGGAGAAAAACCAACAATCAAACCAAAGTATATTATAGGAAGTTATCTACATTATGTCTGATTTTGAAAAAACACTTTTAAGTAATCTAATCCACAACGAAGACTTTACCAGAAGAACAATCCCATTTATCAAACCTGATTTCTTTAGAAATAGAGATGAGGTCACATTATTTAATATCATAAATGCTTTTGTTGTTAAGTATAATGCATTGCCTACAAAAGAAGCAATCGCTATAGAATTATCTAATAACAAAACACTTACAGAATCAGAATTTAAAAATACAAAAGATTTACTTAACTCATTAATACAAGAAGATGTTGAACAACAATGGTTGTTAGATACGACAGAAAAATGGTGTAAAGATCGTGCTGTGTATAATGCAGTATTACAAGGTATCAAAATCATTGATGGTAAAGATAAGAAACATACACCAGAGGCAATACCTACAATCTTATCAGACGCATTAGGAGTTTCATTTGATAGACATATAGGGCATGATTATCTTGCCATGACCGATGAACGATTTGATTATTATCATAGGACAGAGGAACGGCTAAAATTTGATTTAGCATATTTCAATCGTATTACAAAAGGTGGTCTGCCACCTAAAACTTTAAATGTTGCTCTTGCAGGCACAGGTGTTGGTAAGTCTTTGTTTATGTGNCATCTTGCAAGTAGTGTTATATCACAAGGTAAAAATGTATTGTATATAACTTTAGAGATGGCTGAAGAGCGTATCGCAGAAAGAATTGACGCTAACTTATTAGATGTAACCATAGATGATCTCTATGAAATGCCAAAAGATATTTACGATAACAAGACAAAAAAACTACAAGGCAAGATCAATGGTCAATTAATCATTAAAGAATATCCTACTGCCGCTGCTCATAGTGGTCATTTCAAAGCTTTGATTGATGAACTTGCATTAAAGAAATCATTTAAACCTGATATAGTNTTCATAGATTATCTTAATATATGTTCATCAAGTAGATTTAGAGGTGGTAATATATCATCATACTTTTATGTAAAAGCAATTGCTGAAGAATTAAGAGGTCTTGCTGTTCAGTATGATGTGCCTATTGTAAGTGCAACACAAACAACAAGATCAGGTTATCTGTCAAGTGATGTTGGTTTAGAAGATACTTCAGAATCATTTGGTCTTCCTGCAACTGCTGACTTCATGTTTGCTTTAATTAGTAATGATGAGTTAGAAGAACTAGGTCANATNAAAGTTAAACAATTAAAAAATAGATANAATGATCCTGCAGTAAATCGTGCTTTTATTATNGGTGTTGATAGATCAAANATGAGATTATATGATGTAGAACAATCAGCACAAAATNTATCAGATGGNAACCAAGAGTCTGAAAAACAAATAAACAAACCATCAGGTCCACAAGATGTTGATGTGTATGATAAGTTTAGTGATTTTAAAGTATGAGGAAAAGAAAACCATCAATATACTATAAGACAGAAATGGTCAAAGTAAAGAACGAGATACTTTGGCGTGCTGTAGAAATGCCCAGTAAGTTAGTCTTAAAAGAATCTTTCTTTGAGGAAGATGTAAAGAAGGTAGTCAAGTTTCAAAACAAACATAAGACATTTGGCATATTTGGTTTTCCNACTTTCTTTGATAAGAGATCAGATAAAGAAAGACTCGCAGATAGAGGCAAGTCATCATATAAAGTGCCAGCAAGAAGACGAGGCAAGAGATAAATATATGTATGCCAAGTCTAAATGGAATCAATGTTAAGGATGCTGAATTTACAGCAATGCAAGAAAAGGCTACTGCCTTAATCAGCAAAAGATCATTTGTTGATAATATTAATTTTACATCACACCTAGATATAATTAAAGATAAAAAGACCGTGCAAGGTCTAAAAGAAATCTTTGTAAAAGATAGAGTGCAATTGTTTAATTACAAAAGTCCTTTCTCACAAAAGATAGAAGAAAACTGGTTTAAAACATTTTACAAACAGAATGAAAGAATATTAAAAGAGTTTTCTAANGCACAATTTACCGTCTTTGATAGAGATGATAAAGATGGTTTTATGATGTGGTTTATGAAAACAATTAGAGATTATTTTAAGATNAGTAATAAAGACTCATANAATCCTGCNGACATATGGTTNATNNATAANAGAGANGTNAATAGNNAANTCATATTAAAAGAATTAGAAGGACCTAAAGGCACACAAACCNTAGAAGAACTTAATCAGATAATGAGAAAGTTATATAAAGANAGAAAGGTTGTAGGTCTTTCTTTAAAACTTATATCAGGTNNNCANGCNANATACCAAGANGTAAATTTAGATGATAAGTTTTTTAAAGCAGTAGAAAATAAAAAAGGCGAGTTTGATTACAAACTTTTAAAAGTAATGTTTAATCTATCTACATTTGGCAAGGGTAAATCTGGTGGTTTTACAACACAAGATACCGTGCTTACTTTAGGTTTAAGAGGCACAGAAATAGCAAAGTTTCAAGTTAAAAGTAATCAAACATCAAAGTTATCTAATTTAAAAATAGAAGGCACAGGTAAAGGTGACGCCGCAAGACTAGGTAAAGCACCTCTAGGATTAGTAGCAGAATTAAGTGCTGGCAAACCATATAGATCAAAGTTTATAAACAAAGCATTAGATGAACCTAAAAATAAAGCAGAGTTTGATAACAAAGCAAAGATGTTTGAAAAAATGTATAATGAGATGGTGACAAATATGAAACAAAGAGGCATACCTTTAGAAACAAAAATCATGCCTAAAGATTTTATTAAGAATTTTAGAATAGCATTTGAGGGAAGAACNCCTTGGATTGCTAATAACAAACTATTACAATTACGATTCCTACACATGATTTCAAAGTTTAAAAAAGACGAGATCCATGAGTATATGACAGATTTAATCTTCTTATGCCAGAAGATAGGGCGTAGTGTATTTCCTTTCGGGCCGTTCGGCAAACTTTATTAGTATAAATAGTCTAGTAAGTAGTGATTTATTAATGGGATTAGTGCGATTTTTTGCTTGACTTTAGCAGAAAATTTTGATATAATGGGTATAGTGGAGAGATATGTATAGTTTCAAACAATATTTAAGTGAGTCAAAAAATACTCATTTAGAACATTTAGAAGATAGCATTATTAACGATGGCTATCAAGGCGGNNTAGCAACGNAGTAGANTTTCTTAAATCATTAAGAAATATGCTTNNTGGTTCNTCTNGTAGAAAANTAAATGTNTCNGTNAAATGGGATGGTGCACCAGCAGTATTCTGTGGTATCAATCCTGAGAACGGCAGATTCTTTGTCGGCTCTAAATCTGTATTCAATGTAAATCCTAAAATCAACTACACACAAGCGGACATACGAAAAAACCATGCAGGTGGTTTAGTAGATAAACTATCTGTATGTTTAAAAGAATTACCTAAACTAGGAATCAAAGGTGTTGTTCAAGGCGACTTGTTATTTACACCTGCTGATCTTAAAAAGGTAAGCATTAGAGGCGAGGATGCTATCGCCTTTACACCGAACACCATAACATATGCTGTTCCAGAAAATACTGATCTTGCAAAGAGAATTTTAAGAGCTAAATTAGGTATCATCTTTCACACTACTTACAATGGCAGAAAGATGGCTAATCTCAAAGCAAGTTTTGGCGTCAATGTAAGAAGATTTGCAAAGACGCCATCAGTATTCTATGATGACGCTTCATATAAAGACACAAGTGGTGTTTCAACTTTCTCAACTGCTGAGTCAGATAGATATGACGCTTTGTTAAGAATGGCAAATGGTTCTTTACAAAGAGGTAAGAAAGTTTTAGAATTATTAAAAAGACAAAACAATTTATTGTCTGTCGGTGCAAGATTAAAGATATTCTTTAACACAAAAATAAGAGAGGGTGCAGTAATAGGTGGTGTTGCAAAACTACAAAAAGATTTTAGAAAATACTATGCACAGGTTTTAGATGATGAGGCTGCAACAAAGAAAACAGAAAACGCTAAAAAGAAATACGAGATGATAAGAAACGATGGTTTAAGATTTATTGATAGTAATGAGAACGAGATATATTTTGCAATTGCAACATATGTAACCTTACAAAGAGTTAAGAACTTTTTAGTAAGTAAGATGAATCAAATTAAATCTATTGGCACATTTTTACAAACAGATAAAGGTTTTAGAGTGACCGATCCTGAAGGNTATGTTGCTGTTGATAGAATGGGCAACGCAGTAAAACTTGTAGATAGATTAGAATTTAG
>FUFK010041027.1_pt1 | contig 17169 bp, 24 predicted proteins | sample 1021851 | NCBI WGS metagenome assembly FUFK01 (sample SAMEA51879418, study PRJEB19060) | metagenome | reverse complement strand
CCATCGCGTAGAAAATTTTTGAAACAAACTGGTGCTACAGCTGCGGCTGCTGCAATGCCTAGAGCAGCGCTCAAAGGAGCGTCGGCCTTGGCCAAAACAGCAGTAAAAGAAGCGACACGTAAATCACCACCTTGGATAAAAGCAATGATTGGTGCTTTGGATTCTGTTAACACAATAGGTAGAACAGTCAAAAAAGGTGATAGTGAGTTGCGTTTGTTAGACAAAGTTGTTCAAGATTTTAGAACAACAAAAAGATATCAAATAAAAACAGCTGATGGCAATGTAGATTCTGTGAGTTATACAGAATATCCTAGAAGTGGTGATATACATGTAGAGTTTGATATACGTGATGACTTTGCTAACAATCAACACATCTACATAGATAATAGAACTGGTACGACAGAAATAGTGGATGAAAACTATTACATGACCTCGCCAGAGGATTATGCAAAAGACGATCCAATAATTTTTGATGTAACTACACCGTCACAAATGCAACAACTAGAAAAACAACTAGGTGTTATGCGTGGTGATGTAGATGATAGAATGCTTGACTATGCATCAATACCGGAAGAATATGATTACACTACATTGCTTGAAAGATATGTGGACACATACTCACCATCAGGTAATATCTTTAATACGAAAAAAGCAGCAGAACAATTGAAACAAAAAAGAGCATACGAAAACATGACAGAAGAAGAATTTGAAGCACAGTTTAGAGGTGGCACACTACACGGATTTAGACGTGGAGGAGATGTCAGGCCAAAGTTTAAACCTCCAACAGATAGAATAGTGCCAAGACCAAAACCTGATAGGTATCAAGTCATGCCAGAGAATGTTGACTTTAATAGACTAATGAACTCAATACGTTTTGTTGAATCTAGAGGAGATCAGTTTGCATACAATCCTGACACAAAAGCAACAGGAACATTTCAAATATTACCTTCAACTGCTATGCAACCAGGATACGGTGTAACACCATTTAAAAATTTTGATAAAGATCCTTACAATCTTACAGAACAAAGGAGATTTGCTGGTGATTACATGCAAGCACTTTTAGATCATTACGATGGTGATTATCAAAAAGCCCTAAGTCAATATGGTGGTGATTCTACACCTGGATATTTCAACAAAGTAATGGATGCATATTACAGATATGAAAAGGGTGGTCTAGCAAAGAATGCAACACACGACGACATAGTTAAATACATAAGAAAGAATCCACAAGAATATGTTGGTGGTGGTTTGGTAAAAAAACTAGCACCAAAGGTTATAGGTAAACTAAGAGAGTTTGCACCTAAGATAGAGGGACCAAAAACACCAAAACAGCGTTTTAGTGTTTTTGACGAAGCAGGATTACCTGTAAGAGATTTTAAAACATTAGAAGAAGCAGAAGATTTTGCAAAAGACGAGCCACTTATGTCAGCTGGTAAAGCTAAAGCAGATGATACAGCTGGTGCAATGTTCTGGGGATCGAGAGAGAAACTAATAGATGCACCGTTTGAAACTGCAAAAGGATCAGAGTGGTTNGCATATTTAAAANGACCGTTTGCAAAACACAATCCTATAAAAGACATGGAGTTGAATGATACACAACTATCAACACACTTATCTAGAAACGCTAACAACAAATTATCTAAAGCAGATGTTGTAAAAGATTTTGATGAAAAGTTAGCACCTGAAATTGACGTTATAGTCATGGGTGGTGGTTCAAGATATACTAGTAGATCTTTACAAAATATGTTAAGAACAGATTTACAAGGATTTAGACCTGGACCATTAAGAAATGTTTTGGGAGATTTACAACTTAGAGTAAATCCATTAGGTGAAGCCATTAGCAATAATGATAAACAAGGTATACTAAAAATAGTAGGACAAATAGAAGACTCAGTTCAAAAAAACTTTGGTGTGCCAAATGCAATTACAGAAGGGTTTCCACAAAAATTTCCGTTTGAGTTAAAAGAACCATTACAAGAAATAGCACAACTATCAGGTGTACGACTTTCAGGATTTAAAGATTATGCAAGAGAAGCAACTTACAGAGGACAACAAACACTTGGTGGTGGGTCTAACTACCGTGAATTTTTATTTAAGTATAATCACAAACCTGGTTCAGTACGAACTAAAGAACCTACATACACCTATGCACATGATTTTGGTTTAACATCTTCACAACGTGCAGGTGGTTTTGTACACATGCGTACTTCTGATAGAACAGATGCATTTGGTAGAAGAATATTACACATAGAAGAAATACAATCTGATATGCACCAACCAGTAAACGCTGCAGCAAGAAGAGTAAAAAAATATCAAGCAGATCAAGCAGCAAGAGGAGAACCACTATCAAGCACAAGAGCTTATAATGATGATGTAAGACAATCAAGATATTTTCCACGTGCAGATATGGCAGAAGATGTAAGCACAACCGCTAACGAACAACAAATGATGTTGATACAAGCAAAAATAGATGACTTGTTACAATTACCACAGACACAACAGACACAAACTAGAATAGCTAGATTAAATAGAGAACGTGCAAAGGTGAGAAAAATTATTGCAGATGAGGGAAAAAGATTAAGAGAAAGCAGACAAACTAGTGACATACCTCAAGGACCTTACAGTAAAACAGAAGATTATAACGAGTTTGTTATGAAATATGCACTGAGAGTTGCACAAGAAGGTGGTTATGATGGTATATCTATATCTACACCACAGATAAAAAATCTAAGCACATCACAAGGAAGCAGAGATTACATGGGCAATATCACAGCTTACGGTCCAATAGCACAGGGTGCTATGAAAAAGGTNNGTAAGAAAAGTGGTGCAAAGTTNATGAAAACTGTTATAACNGATGNCAGTAATAGGGCNTNNGANGTTCCTACCTTGATAATTAAAGATAATCCTGCAGCACAGGATATAATTAGCAAAGGACTAGGAGCATACAAGAGAGGGGGATTAGCTGTAAATGGCTGACGATAATAAAAATAATATAGATAAAGCACTAGAAGCACTTACAGGTGCATTGGATATAGAACCAACTGGTGAAGAAATAGAGGTAACACCTAAAGGTGTAGAATTTGAATCTGATATTGAATTAATGGAAGACGGCAGTGCCGAAATAAACTTAGATCCAAACGCACCAATAGATAAAGCAAACATACCACATGATGCTAACTTAGCAGAATACATTGATGAAGAAGAATTAGGTAGATTCGCAAGTGATCTACTAGCAGAATTCGAAGCGGATAAAGACTCAAGAAAAGATTGGGAAGATACCTACATCAAGGGTCTTGACATGTTAGGCTTCAAGTATGAAGACCGAACACAGCCNTTCGAAGGAGCGTCCGGGGTCGTACATCCCTTATTAGCTGAATCTGTTACACAGTTTCAAGCCCAAGCATATAAGGAACTTCTCCCCCCAAGCGGCCCCGTACGAACTCAAGTAATAGGATTATCCACACCTGAAGTAGAAGATCAGGCTAAACGTGTACAAGAATTTATGAACTATCAAATCACAGAGGTGATGCAAGAATACGATCCTGACATGGATCAATTATTATTCTATCTACCTCTTTGTGGTTCTGCATTTAAAAAAGTTTACTATGATGGTTTGATGAAACGTGCTTGTGCAAAGTTTGTTGCAGGTGAAGATTTAGTAATAAACTATATGGCAACAGATTTAGAATCAGCAGATAGAATTACACATGTAATTAAAACAAGTGGCAATGATGTACGCAAACAACAACTACAAGGTTTCTATCGTGACATAGAACTAGCTACTGGACAAGTAGATACTGACGATGTTGCTGATAAAATAGATGATTTACAAGGATCACAAAAAAGTTATGGCTCTGGAGATGATGAGCACATAATATTAGAAATGCATATCAATGCTGATGTACCAGGTTTTGAAGATACGTCTGGTGTAAAATTACCTTACATTGTTTCTATTGATCAATACTCGCAAGAGATATTGTCAATCAAAAGAAACTACGCACAGAACGATCCAAACTTTATGAAGAATCAATACTTTGTACATTACAAGTTCCTCCCAGGATTAGGCTTCTATGGATTTGGTCTGATTCACATGCTNGGTGGATTATCAAGAACTGCAACAAGCGCTTTGCGACAACTNATTGATGCAGGNACTCTTGCTAATCTACCAGCAGGTTTTAAAGCTAGAGGCATGCGTATACGTGATCATGACGAACCATTACAACCAGGTGAGTTTAGAGATGTAGATGTAACAGGACAATCAATAAAAGAATCATTGATGATGTTGCCATACAAAGAGCCATCAGCTGTATTATTTCAACTATTAGGNTTTGCTGTAGACGCAGGTAAATCATTTGCTGCAATAGCAGACATGAAGATGGGTGAAGGTAATGAACAGAACCCTGTAGGCACAACACTAGCATTGATAGAACGTGGCACAAAAGTCATGAGTGCAATACACAAAAGATTACACTATGCACAAAAAATAGAATTCAAATTACTTGCAAAAGTATTTCAACTATATTTGCCACCACAATATCCGTACATGGTTATTGGTGGCAATCAAATGATAAAAGCTGCTGATTTTGATAATAGAGTAGATATTCTACCTGTATCAGATCCTAATATATTTTCTATGGCACAGCGTGTTACACTAGCACAACAACAGTTACAGTTAGCAACTGCTGCACCACAGTTACACAATTTACGTGAAGCGTACAGAAGAATGTATGATGCAATGGGTGTTGACAATGTAGAAGGCATATTAAGACCAGATCCTGATTTACCAAAACCAATGTCTCCTGCAATGGAGAATGCTTCTGCTATGCGAGGTAAAGATCCAAAGCCTTTTCCAATGCAAGACCATCAAGCACATATCGCTGCACACGCAGAGTTTATGTTTACAAGAATGGTGCAGATCAATCCACAGCTTTACGCTATGCTACAAGCACACGTATCAGAGCACATATCTTTNTTAGTGTCTGAGCAAATGCAACAAAAGTATGCTCAACAGTTTCAACAACTTCAACAAGCTATGCAACAAGCACAGCAGAATCCACAAGCTATGCAACAATTACAAGCACAAATGGATCAGTTGGTAAATCAACAAGCGTCTGAACAAGCACAGATGGAAGCACAAATGACAAAACAATTAGCATCTGATGAAGAAGCTAGAATAAGCAAAGAAGCTCAAGATCCTCTTGTTAAATTAAAACAACAAGAAATTGACTTGAAAGCTATGGAAACACAGGCTAGACTACAAAAAGATATGATGGTTGATGCAGAAAAACTAGATCTACAAAGAGATCAGTTAGAAGCTAATACAACTATTGACTTGATGAGAGTTGCAGCTGATGTTAACAGGGAAGATTCTACTGAAGCAATGGCAGTATTGAAAGAGAACATGGCTAACACAAGGGAAGCTATGAAACAAAACGCAAATCAAAATGGAAGAACAAAAAAAGCTACTGACGAAACTTAGAGACGCGATGNCTAAAATAGAAGAAGCGGCTCACAGTGAGATAAAAAAAGAAGACGATTATCTACAGGTTTGTGGTGCACTCATGGCAGTCACTAGAAACATGTATGAGAAAGCTTTAGGTTCTGAGCAAACAAGAGAAATGTTTGCAGCCGTTGCAGAGAGTTTTGATTATCAATCTGAGATTATGCAGATCTACAAAGATCACAGTAATCCAACAATACATTAGGAGGTACTATGCCAAAGGTAGGAATGACAAGATTTCCNTACACATCTGCTGGTGCGCAGCAGGCACAAAAGTTTGCTCGACAAACAGGACAAAAAATGTCTATGAAAAAAGGCGGTTCTGCTAAGAGTAAAGCAAAGAAGAAAAATAAGAAAAGGAGGTAATATGAAGTTACTAGAAGATATTTGGGCATGGCTCAAAGAATGGAACAACTGGAAAGCTAAAGATTGGATCAAAGCTGGTGTTGTTGCATTAGCAGTTATTCTAATAATTGGTGCGATTTAATGGATGCAAGATCAGCATATTTAAAACGTAGAAACACTCCGACCCCGTTTAGTCAGGGGCCGGAGATGCAGAACTACAATCGTATGATGGAATTGCAATCGCAAGCACCAAGTTTTGCGAAGAACGATCCACGTGTACAAGAACTTAAAGACGCAAGAAGACAGTACAACCGTCAAGATAAATATACTATTGGTCAAAGACAAGGTATGTCGCCTCTTGCTGTNCAAAGTCAATTTGCAAATCANAGNGAAGCACTTAGAACATCTGCACCTGATGNCTATANAAANATGTATCCTATAACAAGTGCAGTCATGGACTACACAAGTGGTGGTGGATTACTAGGATTAGCTGCAAGAGCAGGTGGCAATTTGTTATCTAATATATCTGATTTTGGAAGAGATATGTTAAGTAAGAAAGGTATTACTGGTGCCGCAGATACAGACGAAGAAGAAATGCAAGACTATGCAGCACAGACTTTTGGTTTTGATGGTACAACTAGACCTTATCCACAACAAGATTTTTTTGTAGACGCTGAAACATTTAGAGAAAGAGATGTAGACATACCACGTATGGATGATGACGTAGGTGCTTTTTACGAGTATGATAAAGATGGCAATATAGTTATGTCACCAGAAAGACCAATGCCGTTTGATGATTCTAACAGAGAAGCAGGTATCATGAGTCAATACTCAACTAATTTTATTGGACCAAGAGACGATCCTAACCGTAGACCTACAATGGCAGACGTTGCAGGACCTATGTATCCTGGTTTAATTCCTTTTCCTGAGTACGGCCCACAAATAGTATACACTGAAGGAAGAGGTAGAGGAGATTTACCAATGTACGGATACGATTATGATGCTGAAAGAGAAGGTAGAAGACAATCATTCATTGAGCAACAAGAAAAGAAAAGATTAGATGATTTACTATCAGATATATTAAAACCACAACCAAGTAGGATGAATTTAAGATAATGCCAGGCGGACCAGGATTTGATGCATACATGGAAGCTACTTCAGGTGGCACTGACAGCTCTGCATCTTCTAGCTATGGAACACCAGCACCTCAAACTAACCCATATGGTGGGGGCAGTTACGGTGGTGGTGAACAAGAGGCTTACGTTCCTTACAGCCCAAATATACCAGCTCCAAGTCAATCAGAACAATATTTTTCAAACACATCTAACTTTATAGATTCTTCAGGAAATTTTAATCCTTATTTACAAGCAGCCGCATCAATGTCTGCGGCAGGTCAAATAGGTGGTGGGATAGGTGGTGGATTATTTACGACAACACCTGTTATTTATCCTGATAATTTTTATACTGATGAGGGATTACAGGAAGTATATGACAAAGGTTATTCTCTTTTGTTAAGTGATTACGGAAAAGATAATATTTTAAATGATTATGGTAATCCTGCAAATGTAGGAGGGTTTTCATATAATTTACCAGAAGGGGTATTTTATAGTAGTAATCTTCCTGGTGGTGGAGGATACATTGATAGAAGACCTAGTTTCGGCGGCTTTGGTGGCGGCGGTGGTGGTTATGGATATCGTTACGGTGGCGGCGGTGGTGGCCAAGGTGGCGGAGGAGGTTTTTCCTATAACATGGGGCCACAAGGACAAGTTCGTCAAAGAGCAAAAGTAGGACCAGGAAGTTTGCAAGAACAAGTTAACCAAGCATTTTTGTCAGGTGGTAAACCATTTGCCAAAGGTGGTATAGTTAGTTTAGTGGAGGATTAATATGTTTGGATTACCAGTAGAAATGATAACAATGCTAGGCTCATCGTTGCTAGGTGGCTTCATGACTATATGGGGTCAAAGCATCAAAGCAAAACAAGAAGAGCAGAAGTTATTGATTGCACGCGCAAACGCACAAATGAAACACATTGAAAGTGCAAGAACTTATGATAACAAAGGATTTCAATTTACACGAAGAATTATTGCACTTACAGCAGTATTTTTTATAATAGTATGGCCAAAGATAGTGCCAGTATTTTTTGATACAGCAGTATTTTTGACATGGACTGAATTTAGTAGAGGTTTCTTGTTCTTGATAGAACAGAAAGAAATGCTTGTAGACAGGCAGTATGCAGGCGTTGTAATCACACCTATGGATACACACTTAATGTCAGCTATCGTAGGATTATACTTCGGAGGGAGCTTAGTTAAAAAATGATAAAAAAGAAAATGCCAAAGAAAAAAGTAATGAAGAAAAAGGCAAACGGAAAGAAAAGTGCTTTTGGCATGCTTTCTGTAAAAGCCGGAATAGACAAAAATCCTAATCCTACTCAAGCAGATAGAATTGCTGGTGCAACTAAAAAAGGCAAAGTAAAAATGATGGGTGGTGGTTCACCAGGATTATATGCAAACATCGCAGCTAAAAAAGCTAGAATCAAAGCTGGTTCAGGCGAAAAAATGAGAAAGAAAGGTGCAAAGGGTGCACCTAAAGCTGGTGCTTTTGCAAGAGCTAAAAAGACAGCGAGATCGTAATGGGTAAGTTATGTCCTAGAGGTAAGGCTGCAGCAAAGCGTAAATTTAAAGTTTACCCAAGCGCATATGCAAATATGTATGCTAGTGCTGTATGCTCTGGTAAGGTTACACCTGGTGGCAAGAAAAAGAAAAAAGCTGCTGGAGGCTTGATGTCTAACAACGTATCACAGAAAAGGAAAAGAGTGTCAAACTATGAACAGGGTGGCATTGCAAAAGGTTGTGGTGCAGTAATGGAAAACAGACGTAAGGTAACNAANAAAACATAATGGCAAAGAAAGGTCTTAGATCTTGGGTACANGAAAATTGGGTAGATATAGCCAATAAGAAACCTGATGGATCATATCCTAAATGTGGTAGATCTGGTGGTGANAAAAGAAAGAAGTATCCTAANTGNGTGCCAATAGCAAAAGCAAGAGCNATGAGNAAAGGTCAAANAGCATCTGCTGTAAAAAGAAAACAACAAGCTGCTAACACTGGACCTAAACCATCCAACGTGGCTACAATAAAAAAAGCTGGTGGTGGTTATATTGGACCAAACATATCTGGATCTTATGATGGTGTTAAACTGTCAAATCCTAGTTACAGAAGTTACTACGCAGGTAGAATAAAAGAGTTTCCTAGTTTTAAGATAAAGTAATGGCAACACCAGCATGGCAAAGAAAGGCAGGTAAAAGTAAATCCGGTGGATTGAATAGAAAAGGGGTAGCATCTTATCGTGCTGCAAACCCAGGTTCTAAACTTAAAATGGCTGTTACAACAAAGCCATCTAAATTAAAAAAAGGTTCTAAAGCTGCAAAACGACGTAAATCGTTTTGCGCTAGAATGGAAGGAATGAAAAAGAGGAGAACGAGTGCAAAGACAGCTAGAGATCCTAACTCTAGAATAAATAAAGCTTTGCGTAAGTGGAATTGTTAGTATATAGAACTAATTAATGAGAGATGAAAACGCGATTTATCTCGTCTTGAAAAAGATTAGATCGCGCAAAGATGAACTAAAAGATGTAATAGCAACGGGTTTACCGAGCTTTGATGAATATATGAAAGCTGTTGGCGAACACAAAGCTTACACAATAATGGAACAGGAAGTACAAGACCTGCAGAAAGATGAGGACGAAGATGGCGACAGTAATACCTAAACGCAAATTTGCGTTAGAAGAAAAAGACCTCGCAGTTGAGGCTGATGAAAATCATAAGAAAGCTGAAGATAAAGAAAACAGGTTTCTTAAAAAAATACAAGAAGATGCTACTAAAGATATAGAGCACCTACCCACAGAAAAAGTATTAGAACGTTTACCAGATCCAACTGGATGGCGTTTACTAGTTCTACCTTACAGAGGACAAGGTAAAACAAAAGGTGGTGTAATATTAACAGATCAGCATATGGAAGAACGTGGTTACACGACAGTAACAGGTTTGGTTCTAAAGATGGGTCCAGATTGTTACAAGGATGAAGTAAGATTTCCAAACGGACCTTGGTGTAAAGTAAATGACTGGATTATATTTGGTCGATACGCTGGATCTAGATTTGGGATAGAAGGTGGTGAAGTTAGGATACTAAATGAGGACGAGATAATTGCTGTGGTAAAAGACCCAGAGGATATCTTGCAGTTTAAAACTTAACAGGAGAAAATATGCCTGCAGAAAATAAGATACAAACGCAGAGCGAGGCAGAGGAAAAGATGGTAGATTTACCTGATACTGGTTCGGCTGTAGATGTAGAAATAGCAGAGACTAAAAAAACCGTTAATCCTGATGACGACACACCAGCTGTAGAAACAGAAGTTGAAACAGCATCNTCAGAAGAGATGNANGANTATGGGCAAAAGGTCCAGACAAGAATAGATAAATTAACAAAAANATTAAGAGAAGCTGAAAGACGTGAACAAGCTGCTGTGCAATANGCACAAGGNGTGCAGAAAGANGCNCAACAACAANCAGCAAGATCAAATCAANTNGANACTGGTTACGTAANTGAGTTTGCCGATCGTGTNGAAGCACAGATGACACAAGCNAANAACGAACTAAAACAAGCTATGGATCTTGGTGATGTNGATAAGCAAGTTGAAGCACAATCTAAAATAAGCAGATTATCTATAGAACAAGAACGTGCAGCTTCACACAAAGCACAAAGAGAAAGACTACAACAGGAGATGCAGGCGCAAGGAGTTGATCCAAATCAACCTCAAATGCCTCAGCAACCAATGCCTAGGCAACCAGCACCCCCTCGTCAACCTGATCCAAAAGCACAAGCATGGGCTGAAAAGAACGAATGGTTTGGTACAGATGAACCAATGACCTTGACTTCTTTCTCAATTCATCGTAAACTAATGGAAGAAGGATTTGACGCGCAGTCAGATTCATACTATAACGAAGTAGACAAAAGGATGAGGGAAACATTTCCTCATAAGTTTGAACAACAAGTTTCGCCTTCTCAAACAGTTGCTTCTGCTAACAGAGCAGCACCAGGAAAGGCGCGTAAAGGTTCTGTGAGACTCACACCATCACAGGTAGCCATTGCAAAAAAATTAGGTGTGCCGCTACAAGAATATGCGAAGTACGTGAAGGAGTAGGCATATGGAAACTAAAAGTAAAACAAGACTACCGTCACGCGAGTCAGAAACCCGAGCTAACACCGAGCGAAGGAAGGAATGGGCTCCACCGTCACAACTAGATGCACCACCTGCACCTAACGGTTTTAAACACCGTTGGATTAGGGCCGAAGCAGTAGGACAGATGGATCAAAAAAATGTATCCGCTAGACTACGAGAAGGATGGGAATTTGTGAGAGCAGATGAATATCCGGAAATGGAATGGCCTGCAATTGATACAGGTAGATACGAAGGTGTTATAGCTGTTGGAGGTTTGATGCTAGCAAGAATTCCTAATGAGATTGTTGAGCAGCGTAAACAATATTTTGCACAAGTTGCGCAAGATAAAGATGATGCTGTTGCAAATGATCCACTTAAGGACCAACATCCTAGCATGCCTGTACATAATGAAAGCAGGCGAACTCGCGTAACATTTGGTGGCGGTAAAAAAGACAACTAGTTTTTTTCCCCATAAGTTACAAAACAATAGCACACTCATGGTGGGTGTGTTGTAACAAATTACTATGAGGATAAAATCATGGCTAATATTGACGCAGCATTTGGGTTAAGACCAATTGGCAAAGTCGGTAGTGGTGTTCAAAACATGGGTACAACTATGTACACTATTGAGGATAACTACGGCACAGCGATCTTTAAAGGAGATCACGTGCTACAGTCTGGCGGTTACGTAATTAAAGGAACTGCTTCAGGCGCAACTATTCTTGGTGTATTCAATGGTTGTTTCTACATTGACCCAACTAGCAAAAAGCCAACTTACTCAAATTATTATCCAGGGAGCATAAACGTAACCTCTGCAGGTTCAATCTCTGGTTCAACTAATATTGACGCGTATATCTATGATGATCCGTACATGCTTTTTGAAGCTCAATGTGATGGCACAATAGCTAAAACTGATATCGGTAAAAACACTGATACAGTTCTTACTGCAGGCAGCACTGTTAATGGTCTATCTAAAAACGAGATAGATGATTCAACAGAAGCTACTACAGCTGGCTTACAGGTCAAAATCATTGGGATTACGAAAGATCCAGAAAACGATGATGCTTCAAGTGCTAATGCTAACTGGTACGTTATGTTTAACGAACACGTTAAATTAGGCACAGGTATCACTGGAACATAATAGCTAGAGGAGAGATATAATGGCAATTTCAAGAATGCAATTGGTCAAAGAACTCGAACCTGGCTTGAATGCCCTGTTCGGATTAGAATATGACCGATACGAAAACCAGCACACAGAAATTTTCGACTTAGAAAATTCTGACCGTGCTTTTGAAGAAGAAGTGATGCTAGGTGGGTTTGGCAACGCAGAAGTAAAACCGGAAGGATCAGGTGTTGTTTACGAACAAGCACAAGAAACTTTCACTGCACGCTACTCACACGAAACAATCGCTTTGGCTTTCTCATTAACTGAAGAAGCTGTAGAGGACAATCTCTACGACAAAATCAGCACAAGATACACAAAAGCTTTAGCAAGATCTATGGCTAACACTAAGCAAATTAAGGCTGCTAACGTTCTTAACAGAGCGTTCAACAGTTCTTTCCTTGGTGGTGATGATAAGGAGCTTTGCGCTACTGATCACCCAACACTTAGTGGAACGCAAAAGAACGAGCTATCGACTGCAGCTGACTTAAACGAAACTTCGCTTGAGCAGATGTTAATTGATATCGCTGACATGAAGGATGAAAGAGGAATGAAAATTGCTCTTAGAGGTATGAAAATGATTATACCTGTAAACCTTCAGTTCGTTGCTGAAAGGTTAATGAAGTCTGCAGGTAGAGTAGGAACTGCTGATAATGACTTAAACGCAGTTAGATCAATGGGAATGGTACCACAAGGTTATGTGGTAAACAACTTCCTAACTGATACTGACGCGTTCTTCATTAAAACAGATGCTCCTAATGGACTAAAAATGTTCACTAGAGCTCCTATTAGAACTGCGATGGAAGGCGACTTCGATACTGGTAACGTTAGATACAAAGCTAGAGAGAGATACTCTTTTGGGTTCTCTGACTGGAGAGGTATCTTCGGATCACCAGGAGCGTAAATTAACAAAGGAGGGGGATTATCCCCCTCCTACCTAGTATTAACTAGTTATACAGACTTGCTAGGAAGACGATATAGAGACTGTATAACAAAAGGTCTATATGACCAAGGAGATTAAAAATGGCTAACACAACTTTTACAGGTCCTATTAGATCTGAAAGCACAGTTAAAACTGTAAGCAAAAATACTTCTACTGGAGCAATCACTGAAATAGCAACATTTGGTGATGGACCAGTAAGTCTTTCTGATGGAGACGTAACTCTTACAAACGCTACACACAGCGGAAGAATTTTACTTGTTCCAGACGGAAGTCAAGATAATACATACACACTACCAGCACCAGTAGCTGGATCTGTGTTTAGATTTGTTTACGCAGGAGGAGCAGCTGATGGCACTGATGCAATCATCGTTACTCCAGGCAACTCAAACTTTTACATTGGTGGATTAACTTTTCATGACCAAGATGGTAATGCAATAAGTTCTGTATTTTCTGATGGTAACTCAAACAGTAGTATTCAAGTAAATGTACCACAAGCATTTGACATTACTATTGTTGGAAAAGACACAACTAATTATCAAATTTTTGGTAGTGTAACATCAACAACTGTACCAGCGTTTGCTGATCAGTAAACTAACAATGTGGGGCTACGGCCCCACAGTTCTTGATTAAGGAGGGAACATGGCAGACACAGTAACAGGACCAACAATACTACAACAAAACGACAAACAAGTTGTTATNAAAATTGTAGTTCAATCAGACGGAACAGGCAGCACAACAGTATTTGGCGANGTTTCAGNATTAGATGCTAGAAACGANGGCACAGCTGTAGCACATTTAGGATTACAAAGAATNTGGTATTCATGTCAAGGTGGCGATGGAGGTGACTCTTTTGCTCGTTTGGANGAAGAAGATTCNGANGGAGATATTCCTATATTGGCACTAACAGGTGCAGCGTATTGGGANTTTAGAGANTTTGGTGGCATACCAGCAGATCAATCATCTAACAGCAACCAAAGCGATGTAAACTTTGTAGTTCCAAGTGCAGCTGACGATGGTAACGTTTATACAGTCGTAGCACAATTTCAAAAAATATATTAGAGGTTTAGATGGCTTATTCAGGCACACAAACCTTTAACCTCTCAATAGAGGAGATAATAGAGGAAGCATTCGAAAGATGTCAGCTAGAGACTCGTACTGGCTATGATTTAAAAACAGCTAGACGATCTATGAACTTGATGTTGGCAGAATGGGCAAACCGTGGTTTAAATTTGTGGAGCATAACTTATGCAACACAAACATTGACTGCAGGTACAAACTTCTANGCTATTGATCAAAATGTTATAGATATAGTAGATGCTGTTGTAACAACTACAGCAGGTGCAACTTCTAATCTTGAAGGTGATAGTAACACAACTGATGTTGCTGTTAACAGAATATCTAGAACTGAATTTATAAATTTAAGTAAGAAAGAAAACTCATCATCAGGAGACGCAAGACCTACACAGTTTGCTTTAGTTCCTGGTACAGTTACAACTGGAGGATCTAGCAGCAGTGGTAGACCAGCAAACGATATGACTTTGTTCTTATATCCTAGCCCTGATAAAGCATACATATTCAAATATTTTTATCTTGCTAGAATAGAAGATGCAGGAAGTTATACTAACGAAGCTGATGTGCCTTTCTATTTTCTTCCTTGTTTGACTGCAGGTTTGGCATACTATATAAGTTTGAAAAGAGCNCCGATGTTAAGTGCAAACTTAAAAGCGGTGTATGATGAAGAGTTTAAACGTGCTAGTGAAAACGATAGAGAAAGAGTTTCTTTTAGAATTGAACCAGCACGGGCGTACACACCATAGGAGGTTATATGCCAATATGTGAAAAATGTAATCATGANTGTCATTGCAGCAACAGCGGAGCTTGTTGTGGTGGTCAATGTGCATGTTGTGATTGCGCTTGTAAAAAGGAGGACGAATGAGCAACCCAAGATATAATAGCCAAACAGCTAACACTAGAGAAGGATCTAATCAAAAGATGGGTTCTTACGGTAGAGGTCAAAACAATATCCCTACTGCTGTAGAGGCTGCTGCTGTAACTACAAAAGGTATTGCACCAGCAAAAGGTAAAGCACAAGACATCACACCTGAAGGAGTAAAAGCTCAAGCCACTTCTGGCAAAGGTCAAACTCAAGACGGTAAAGTGTCTGGTACTAAACTAGGAATGGGTGCTGCCACAAAAGGCGGCAAGTATACCTGGAGCTAGTAGATGGCTTACGCAACAGGAAAATACGCGAAGTTTATTTCTGACCGTAGTGGTATGGAATATCCATACAACGAAATGGTTGTAGAATGGAATGGCGCACGTGTGCACAAAAGTGAGTTTGAACCTAAGACACCACAGGACAGACCTAACAAGCACATGCCTGATGCAATAGCTTTACAGTTTCCAAGACCAGCAAGAGTAGAAAACCCTACAGAAAGATTATTACCTTTAAATCCATTTAANTTTACAGCTTCTAGCACAACTGTATCTGTATTTGAACCAGGACACAAAAGATCCACAGGTGATACCGTAAGATTTAGAACTGTTTCTGGTAATTTGTTTGGTGCTTCTGAATCAGAAATAGAAGTATCAACAGGTTTTAGTATAACAAAAACAGATGATGATATTTATACTTTTACAGTAACAACTGCACCATCTACAACTGGTAGTGGCGGTGGAGGACAGGCATCTTCTGGTCCAGNAACGGTGAGTAACTAATGACTACATACGCAGAATTAACACAACAAATACTAGACTATACAGAAACTAGCACTGATGTTTTAACATCTACAATCACAAATGATTTTATTGAGCACACAGAAAATAGAATATTGAAAGAAGCAGATCTTGATGTGTTTAAATCACATCAATCTGTTACCTTAACTGCTAGCAATCCTTTCTTATCACTACCTGGTGGAACCTCACCAGATCCTACATCACTTGCTACAATAAGAACTGTGCATATTTTTCCTGCATCAGGAACACCAACAAGAGAATTTTTAGAACACCGTGACATAAGTTACATGAATGAATATTGGCCAGACAGAACTGCTACAAGTCAACCAAAGTATTGGTCGTGGTGGGATCACAATACAATTTATCTTGCTCCTACGCCGGATTCAGCGTATAACGTGGAGTTAGGAATTACTAGATTACCTACAAGATTATCTACTAGTAACACAACCTCATGGTTGGGCAACAATGCACCAATGGCTTTGTTGTATGGATGTCTTGCAGAAGCCTTCAAGTTTTTGAAGGGTCCAGCTGAAATGCTGCAATTATACGAACAATCTTATCAACGTGCTNTGCAAGANNTAATNGTNGAACANACTGGNAGACANAGACGAGATGAGTACNTGCATGGAGAATTAAAGTTNCCTATGCAGTCTGTTAAAACAAATACTAGAGGAGAATAAACATGGCTATAACACAAGCTGTATGCACAAGTTTTAAACAAGAATTACTTGTCGAAGGACATAACTTTACTAATGGACAAGACACTTTTAAAATTGCATTGTACACAAGTTCTGCCTCTCTAGATGCTTCAACCACTGCTTTCACTACATCTAACGAAGTATCCGATTCAGGATCTTATTCTTCAGGTGGAGGATCATTAACCAGTGTAACGCCAACAACTTCAGGTACAACCGCTATTTGTGATTTTGCTGATATATCTTTTACCTCAGCTACTATCACTGCAAGAGGAGCTATGATTTACAATAGTTCTAATTCTAACAAAGCAGTTTGTATTTTAGATTTTGGTGGAGACAAAACATCTACGAGTGGAACATTTACAATTCAGTTTCCTGCAGCCGATGCAAGTAATGCTATCTTAAGATTAGCGTAGGAGTATAAATGGCATTAGTCATTAATGATAGAGTAAAAGAAACAACCACTACAACTGGTACGGGTGCCGTATCTCTTGCAGGTGCTGTAACTGGCTTTGAAACTTTTGCTGCTGGTGTAGGTAATAGTAATACAACGTATTATTGTATTTCA
>FUFK010039278.1_pt1 | contig 17171 bp, 19 predicted proteins | sample 1021851 | NCBI WGS metagenome assembly FUFK01 (sample SAMEA51879418, study PRJEB19060) | metagenome | reverse complement strand
AATGAAATGGAGATACTGAATAAAGTATGGTTTGAAGTAAAATTGTTCTCTACTTTTAAGAACCAGAGAAATGGGGTAGTACTCGAAAACACTGAAGATTACCAGCAAGCTTTGGAAGAGTTTACAGCAGCTGAACCCGAGATTATCCAATTTGAATACGCTAAATATGAACACCTGGTTCAATAAAATTTTAAACAGTTTAATACAAAAGCCATCCATTTCCGGGTGGCTTTTTCTTTTCTGAAATTTAAATATTTTATATTAGAGCGTTATTACAATTATATATGTGCAAATTTCTCTTCCGAAGTAGATNCTTAAATATTATTTGTGTTCTATTGCTAATGATCGCNGGAACGGTCCATTCCCAGAATAAGATCTCTGGAACCGTTCTTAGTGCAGAAGATTCAACCGCGATCATTGGTGCTTCCATATACTTTGATGGAACCAGTATTGGGGTTTCTTCAAACCAGGATGGAGATTTTGAGATCTCTTTCATGGATAATAATTCCGCACTTATATTTACTTCTCTTGGTTACGAAGCTCTTGTATTAGATGCTTCAGAAATATTGAAAAATCCTCTAGATTCAAAATATTACTTACCCATTAGACGTGAGGAACTGGAGACAGTTTACCTTGAAACAGACCCATGGAGCAGATCCCGAAAACTTCGGCATTTCAGAAAGGAATTCCTGGGAAGGAACTACGCAATGTATGACTGTAAGATCGTAAACGAGGACGCTATTAAGCTTAGATATTCCCCATCAGAAAAAACATTGATCGCTACCGCAAATGAGCCTCTAATCATACATAATAAATATTTGGGCTACGCAATTAAATACCAGCTTGCCGACTTTGAACTAGGATTCCAAATGAACGGCGGTCTACTTCTACCCTATTCTACCTATTTCGCCGGTTCGGCCTACTTTCAGCCATTACACAAGAAAACCGGTAGAAAGGCATTGAGAAACAGGGATCGTAGTTACTATGGCTCGTCATTGCATTTTATGCGATCACTTTATAAACAAAAACTGGAAGAAAACAACTTCGCGATCTATCATAAACGTTTCCAGGTGCCTACCTATAAATTTTTCAATATTAGCGAGGAAGGAAATAATAGGAAGATAGAGTTATTGGCAGATGAATTGAGCATTCTCTATGATAAGACGGAGCAGTCTGCCATCGTTTCAAAAAATGCGTTTACAATAGATCAATTTGGAAATCCCTCCCCACCAGAAGCCATCCTTTTAAAAGGTATAATGTCTGAAAAACGAATATCAGAACTTCTGCCTTTGGACTATAAGATCAACTAGCAAAGAGTGAGTAAAAGTTTAGAATTAAATTCAACCATCAATTAGAATATAGTGTTACTTAATGATCTACCTTACCTCACTAAATAACTTAAATAAAACATGCTTCTTTTCTGGATATCAACCATCATCGCATTTATCATTATCGCATATATTGTACATAAATTCTTCTTTAAAGATGTTCGAGGTAACCCATCTGAGGATAAAAGGCTTTGGAAATTCTGGGGTATAAGAACGTTTTACTGGCAGGGAGTTTTCCTTATAGCGCTGGGAATTGTCGCACTACTACTGGCAATTATTAAATGGAGCGGCGTCTGGCCTTTACTTAATTAAACTTTGAATTTCTACGGAATTGTTTATTGCTATTGAAGAACTATTCGAAAAATGATACTTTAGAGGCAAGATACCGTAGTTCTAACCGTTATACTAGTTTGTATAACTAGTCGTTCAAAATTATATAGCTGTTCCATGAAAAACATTTACAAATTTGCTGCATTTTTAATTGTGTGTTTATGCAGTTTCCAGAGCGCCACAGCTCAAATGAGTGCATCTTTTCATACCAATGCACACTATTCAAAAATTGGTCTGGGATACAATTTCAATGAAAGACTTTGGCTGGACGGTCGGATCTATTCTGGCACCACCATTGAAGGAATCACTCCAGAAGTCAGTTTAAACTATAATTTTATTCAACGTGAAATTTATGAAACCTATTTTGGCGCCGGAGTGGTTTTAAATCATTTAAATGCTGTTGTAGTGCAGGCTGGATTACAATTAAAACCGATCGAAAACCTGCGGAATTTCTCATTCATACTGGAAGCGCAGCCACAGTACAACTGGGACTATGAAACATTTTATTTCAATGCCTTTGGAGGGATTAGATATAAATTCAATTAAAGTCTGAAACTCTGTATTCAAATGCAACCCTATGATTTTAAAATTACTTGAGATGCTCTTTGATAAGAATATAAAAGAGATAGGCTTTAATTCAAATATTGATTATGATGATAAGCTTAAGTTAAAAATTGGTGAAGAAATCGATGTTAGAACACCAGAGATTGAAGGACATGATAACCTGAAACTCACCAAATGGTTCGTAAAAAATGGGGATTTTGTTTATCATGGTATGGTTATTTGTGAAATTTCTAATGAACATATGATTTTTGAACATGAAACATTCTATTCTGGTAAAATAGAATTAGTGGCTACCTTAGATAATTATTTGGAAACCGGTGATATAATTTTCAATTTACATGGATAATAAAGGACTCAAACTATAATTATTAATATTGAATTGCTCATCAAATTTTTTCAAATTAATATCATACCACATTTGTAAGAATTTGCCAATAAACAATCCTCTTGAAAAACATTAAAACAATGACTACGCTGAAATTTTTTATCACTTTTCTAATATGCACCTCGGCCATCTCTCAAAATATTGAGGATCAGGCTAATTACCTGGCTATATATGAGCTCGAGCATCAACCTGACTCCACCAATGTAGATTCGAAAAAGAAGGAATCCATGAGACTCTATATTGGAGATCATATTTCCATGTTCGCAAGTAGTGGTACGGTAGTAAAAGATTCTCTGCTTGCCAATACAGATCGTTCGAATAAAAGTATGGCAGCACTCACAAAGATACAAAGCGAGGCACCGGACACAGATTTTACATATTGGATCTTCAAAAATTCGAAGTCTGGTGATATTAAACTATACGACAAAATCGTGAAGAACACCTATCATTATGAAGAGGTTGAACCGCTAATGGAATGGAACATCGAACCAGGTACAAAGGAAATTGCCGGTTACGACGTTCAAAAAGCAACCACTACTTTTCGTGGAAGAAATTATACTGCCTGGTTCACACCAGAAATTCCCATTTCCAACGGACCCTATAAATTCTCCGGACTTCCAGGTTTAATTATTGATATTGTAGATGTGAACAATGAATACTCCTTTAAATTAAAAAGTTTCAAAAAACTTAATCAATCAAGGTCTATTGAAGTTCCTTCAGAAAAATCTATAGAACTTAGTAGGGAAAAGCTAACAGAATTATGGGATAACTATCATCGGGATCCATTTAGCTCTTTGGAGCAGTCAGGAATTACTTTTGGATTTGAAGCAGGAGTGAAAGAAGAATTGATGAAGAATCATCGTGAAGAACGCAAACTAATTAATAATCCTCTTGAACTTGAGTAAAACACTACGATTTGAAAATTTTATAGCATCCGATTTATTTTAAAGCCTAAGCTTAAATTTCTTGATTTTAGCTGTAATACAGAATGCCTACGAAGATATACCATGGCGATATGTAAATTTTGAAGAATTGATTGAATAATACTAACCTATTGGAACCGCATTATTAATGTTGAAAAGCTTATTGCTACTTTTTATTTTACTTTTAAGCAGTGTGCATACATCAGCTCAAATTTCCGGGAACGTAAAGAATGACCAATCTCAAAATTTAAGCGGAGCATCTATTCTACTAAAAAAGGATTCCTCTAGTGCAATTATGGCCTATGCTATAACAGACGCTTCAGGTAATTTTAAGCTTAATATTAATTCTGATCTACCAAAATTTCTATTAGAGGTAACCTACATAGGCTACGGTAAGTATTCAGAAAAAATAGAAAGTAGAAATCAATTTGTGGCGATTAAACTGGAACCATCTTCAGAAGCCCTGAAGGAAGTGATTGTAAAATCTGAAATACTTCAGCAAAAAGGTGACACCCTAAGCTTTAACGTTTCAGCATTCAAAGGTAAAGAAGATCGTGTAATTGCAGATGTACTGCGAAAGATTCCTGGAATTCAAATTATGCCTAGCGGGCAAATCAAATATCAGGGTAAACCGATACAGAAGTATTACATTGAAGGATTAGATCTTTTGGAAGGTAAATATAACCTTGCCAATGAAAATCTAAATGTGGAGGCGGTATCAAAGATCGAAATTCTGGAAAATCATCAGCCAATAAAAGTACTCGACTCCCTGGAATTTTCAGATCGTGCTTCTTTGAACATCAAGCTAAAGAAGGATATCACTGTTAGCGGCACGGCTGAACTTGGTATTGGCGCAACACCAATATTATGGCAGGCTAAGGCGACTCCAATGCTGTTTACGAAAAAAAGACAGGCCATTGTTACGTATCAATCCAACAATACTGGAAAGGATCTAGATAGAGAAATTAATGATTTTTCATTCAGTTCAACGGGTTATGACTTCAACTTGAATGAAGAAAACTGGCTTTCGATCCTGAAAATAACAGAACCACCATTTTCTCAAGAACGATGGCTTGATAATAACGCACATTTAGGCTCTGTTAACTACCTGAATAAATTGCAGAACGACATTGAATTAAAAACCAACATATCATACTTAAATGACAGACAGGATCGTATAGGAGAAAAGCGTACAAGTTTCTTCACTTCTGGGGATACGGTGAGATTATCAGAAGTAACATCGAATCAGTTTTTTATCGAAAAGATCGATGGAAAAGTGACCGTGGAAAAAAACACTAAAAATGATTACCTTAAAAATCAGCTGGAATTTAAAAAGACCTGGAACTTAGATCTTGGAAATCTTAAAACCACCGAAAGATCAATAATACAGTCAAATAGTTCACCCTTTACAGCAATTCGAAACAGACTGGATGTATTAAAGCCAATCGGCAAACAACTGATAAATTTTAATTCCACTATAGCTTACAAAAAGACAGATCAAAGTCTCAAGATACAACCCGGTCCCTTTATTGAACTTATCAATGACTCCGTAAACTACGTCAATTTCGAACAGAATCTTTTAGAGGAGCAGGTGTTTCTAGATCACTCTGCCGGGTTTAGCAAAGCTTATGGTGTATTTACCCTATCTCCTAAGATTGGATATAATTACCAAAAGAAAATTTTTAAAACCAATATTAGTAAAGAGGAGACATTAACCGATCGACGGTTTCTCAATGAACTGGATTATAAAGATTCTGAAGCATACTTTAGGAATACACTGAGTTTCGAAAGCAATGACGAAGTGTGGAAAATCCGACTTTCAAGTCCGATAAAATATAAGTCAATCCAGGTAGATACATTTAGTGCCAAAAGGTCTGAGATCAACCGATTGCTTTTTGAACCACAACTAACTCTATTTAAAAAGATTTCAGCGAACTGGGAGGCCTCCTTATCTGGTGGACTAAATTATGAATTTGGTGATATAAAAAGATTATTCACGGGTTATATCGTCACCAACTATAGAAATATTCAGCGGTACGAAAATCCAATCTTAGAACAGCAAAATCAGAATTATAGAACCCGTTTGACTTATAGGCAACCACTGTTTCAATTTTTCGCGAATGCTTCTTATAATTACCGAAGAACAGCTAATAATCTACTATTTACTTCAAAAATATCGCAAAATGGACAGACTGTAGTAGGCGCAATTTCAACTGACAATATTTCGAGCGCTCATATTTTCAATTTTGATATTAGTAAATTCTTTAGCAAAATTCACAGTACACTTAAATTTGATTCCAGCCTTAATTTAAGCTCTCAGGACAGAGTTTTAAATGAATCCATCGTACAGGTAGAAAATAAATCATTTAATTTTGGACTATCAATAGATTCTGAAATTACTAAATGGTTGAGCTTAAATTATAACTCCAGTTTCACCTTTTCCAGGTTAAGTATTGATGCTGAACCACTTCAGAATATAAACAATACGAAACATCTATTAGCTTCATACCTTTTTCTTAACGACAATCAATATATGAATATTGAAGTTGAGTACTATGGAAATGATTTTGAAACCAACAATGATAATTACTTTCTTAATATAGGTTATGAGTACTCTATAAAAGACACTGGTTTTGATCTGAATCTAAGTTGGAATAATATTCTGAATACAAAAAAATATGTAGATATCTATGCATCAGAATTTAGTTACATAGAGAACCGTTATATGCTGAGACCCGCGCAAATACTAGCTTCAGTAAAATTTTCCTTTTAAAGAAATACAACTACAGTTATTTGATTACAAGAACTTTAGCCGAAAAACATCGGTTTCCATTATTTTTCCGGAAAAAAGCTGTAACAAACTAACGTCTAACTCGTTTTACTAGTACACCATCAAAAATATAATTCATGATCAAGATTATTGTAAGCCTCGCTATGCTATTAGCAAGTAGTATTGCCACATCNCAAAATCAACCACAAAACATTCAGACTCAACTGGACTCGATCTGGAAGNCCGATCAGGAAATTAGATNTAAACTCATAAAACTTCAGCAGGAAGGAAAGATGAATTCNGATGAAATGAAAGATCTGGTTCAGCAAATGAAGAATCAGGATTCAATTAACCTCNATCAGGTANAAAACATACTTAAGAACGGATGGCCGGANGACCTCAGCATGCAAGGGAATCAAACCATTTTCCTGGTTATTCAGCACGCCGACCTGCAAACTCANAAAGAATATCTTCCNGTNATTGAAAAAGCTGTTCAGGAAAACAAAACATTCCCAGCGAACCTCGCTCTTTTAAAAGATCGAATTGCTCTACGTGAAGGAAAGAAACAAATTTATGGCAGTCAGATTTTTATCGATTCTAATACCGGTAAGAAATATGTGCAGCCTATTCAAAATCCTGAAGAAGTTGATAAACTACGTGCTGAAGTTAGTTTACCATCCATGGAAACTTATTTGCAACAATCATTTCAAATGGACTGGAACCTTGTAGAGTATTATAAGAATCTGCCAGAGATCGAGAAACTGCTGGAAGAAAGAAAGGCGACAAAATAAAGTTATAAATACTAATATGTTACTATCAGTTGGGAAACTGTATTATGCTTCGGTAATCCCTAAAAGTTCGATTTAAGTTATATTTGAAAGAACTCTGATAGATAACGATACACCAGATGCCTGCTACAAAAAGTAAGATTNTTATTCGAACCATACTTCTGGCTGGGACTGTAATATCNCTATATTTCGTTCCATGGATACTCATNTGGGCATGGATACTACCGTTGCCNGACACNGTGCAGGNACAATTAAACGAAGGTATCGAGCATGGTTTTGATGGCACTATAGTATATATTCAGCAGGGAGATCGCCCAGCAGAATTATATGCAGCAGGATGGCATGACCGGGACCGGATGATAAGAGCTTATCCCGAAGCTTATTTTAAAATTGCGAGTATTGGTAAACTGTATNATGCGNTCGCAATTACCAAACTGGTAGCTGAAGATCTTATATCTCTGGATAAAAGTATCCTCTANTATTTTCCTGAGTTTGCTGGAAGAATCGAGCATGCTGAGAATATCACCGTTCAAATGCTGGTCCAGCATCGTAGTGGAATCCCAAATTTTACAGATGTACCTGATTTCTGGATGAATCCNCCNGAAAATANAGANCANACNCTGAAACTNTTNCTTGACAAACCAGCCAGTTTCTCACCGGGAACAGATTATGCCTATTCAAATTCTAATTATTTCCTTTTAGGTTTGCTAATGGAGAAGGTAACCAATAACTCCAAAGCACAGGTGATACAGCAAGAAATCCTAGAGCCCTTAAAGCTTGAAAATACTTTCTTCAGCCTAAATGATATAGATCAGGATAAATTAATGAGCGGTTATTACGTTGGAGTCGAAGAAGATATCAAGTCTACTAATTACCAGTCNATGATCGCTACTGCNCANNATGTAGGGAGTCTTTNTNAAAGCTTTAAATACTGGTAAATTACTTACCAAAGAAGAGGAAGAAATCTATTCTNCCNTCTATGTNTACGATCATACCGGACTGATTCCAGGTTACCAGAGTATTGCAGAATATCATGAAAATATCGATACGGTTGTGATACAGTTCGTTAATACCGCCAATTTTGAAGGTTACACTTGGAGTATTTCTGAAATTGTTTATGACCGAATTATAAAAATCTTAGAGAAGCGCGACTAAGATTTATAAATCGGCCTGCAATAATTTCAATTGTAAATGCTGTAATAGCATGATCGTTTTACCATCTTTTATTTTACCATCTTTCATCATTATTAGTGCTTCAGAAAACTTAAGTTCCAGAACTTCAATATCTTCCTGTTCTTCAGCTACACCTCCACCCTCGCCTATTTTCATGTCTTCGTGATATTCGGCTATAAAGAAATGTACGATCTCGGTCACCGAACCTGGAGACATATACGCTTCAAAAACCTTTTCGACATTGGAGATCTCATAGCCGGTTTCCTCCTGCGTTTCTCTTCGGATGCAATCTTCAGCATTATCCTTTTCCAGTAATCCTGCACAGACTTCGATCATCATCCCTGAAGTGTTACCGTTTAAAAAAGTAGGCATCCGGAATTGCTTCGTAAGAATTACAGTTTCCTTTTCTAAATTGTACAGCAGAATTGCCGCTCCATTCCCACGATCATAAGCCTCTCTACTTTGCCGCTCCCAGTTACCGTCATTTTTTCTGAAGTCAAAGTTTACTTTTTTAAGCGTGTACCAGTTATCAGATAAAATTTCAATTTCTAAATTATCAACTCTTTCTTGTTTCATGTCTTCGGAAAAGTTTAAAGTTCGCAAGATAATTAGCAGTTTTCACTCGGAACTCTTAAAACCAGATATAGTGCAAAAACTTCAGCTCACAGAATTATAAATAATTTACTAACTTGAAGTACTTTGAAAATGAATGTATTACAAAAACCACCAGGCATGTCTGTAGAGCGAGGTCCCAAAAGTTTACACGAGCACAATAAATCATTACTGTATTCACAAAAACCTAAGTTCAAGGAAGATCTTCGGGACCCGATCAATAGTGATCGTATACGTTTGGATGGCGTAAAATTCAAAAATTACTCTTCAGAAGAACTTGAGCTGGTACTGGCTGAAATAAAGCTTAACGCTGCCAGGGATCTACGCCAACAATATAAATTGATGGTCGTCTCCACGATCATTTCAGTTTTGATCATGCTCTTTCTCAAATATAAATTAGATCAAAGATTCAGCATCGTAGAATCTGCAGCTACCGATCTTTTATAATCGTTTATATTTCCTGACTTTAGAAAACAGCAGTTATAAATAGCTAGCTATCTGGACCATAAATCTTATATTTCAGCTATAAAAATTTAGAGAAATACCAATGAAGAAAATCTTAGTAAGCCTATTATTACTGCTTTCACTTAGCTTGAATGCACAGGAAATTTCAGAAAATGAAAACCAGGATAATTATTTACATGAACTTATCGCAGATCTGGTACAAAAAGAAGAAATTACCAGCGATCCAGTCATCATTTTAAATGAACAACTGCTAACAACCGAAGCTCTGGATACACTGAACATTTCAAAATTCGAAATAACCTCTTACGCTGTTCTCAAGAAAGAGCAGGAAGATGTCGAGGATGAGTTTGGTAAACAAGGACTGAATGGAGTGCTCATGATCAAAACCAAATCTTATCAGGAGACCCTAAGCGATGAAGATTATCTNGNNNAAGAGGATGTTTTGTATCTAATTGATGGNAAAGCNACACATAGCTCNATNCTNAAANATATGGATCCGGAAACCATTGCAAAAATCGATGTTTTGAAAGACCATGATTCTATCGCAAAGTATACAGATGAAAAAGTCAATGGAATCATAATGATCCAGCTAAAAAAAGGGAGTAAATAGCGGTTTCATGCAAACCTACTAAGTACTTCATATTTTTTATTAAATTGAAGGAAGTTTAATAAATGAATTGGATCATGAGTAAGCCAGACTTCAGTAATCTACGTTGTATTTATATTAATTGTACACTGAAAAGATCCCCGGAGGAGAGCCATACTTCAAAATTAATAGAACTTTCCGCAGAGATCATGCGGCGGGAAAACGTAGATGTGGAAGAAATAAGGTTTATCGATCATGAAATTGCTACGGGTGTCTATCCCGATATGACGGAACATGGTTGGGATAAAGATGAATGGCCGGCTATTTATGATAAGATCATGGCTGCAGATATTCTGGTTCTTGGAACACCCATCTGGCTTGGCGAAAAATCTTCCATGGCCCAGAAACTTATCGAAAGATTATATGCCATGAGTGGTGTTCAAAACGATAAAGGTCAGTATGTTTTTTACGGTAAGGTTGGAGGCACGCTTATCACCGGGAATGAGGATGGGATCAAACATTGTGCTATGGGAATTCTTTATTCCCTGCAACACGTTGGTTTTAGCATTCCCCCACAGGCAGATGCAGGCTGGATAGGAGAAGTTGGCCCTGGCCCGAGTTATGGTGATACCAAATGGAAGGACGAAGAACTTGATCCTCCTACTGGTTTTGGAAGTAATTTCACGAATAAGAATACTACTTTCATGACCTATAATTTGATGCATTTAGCGTCCAGTCTTAAAAAACAAAGCGGTTATCCTGCTTATGGAAATTCAGCGGAAGGCTGGGGAAATGGGAAGCGCTGGAATTTTGAAAATCCGGAATACAGGTAAAACCATGTTCACAATATAATTAATGAGGATCTTTTTAAATTTATTGGTTTTTCAGAGGAATATTATTCTTACAGCCTTGCCTATCTCTTTACTGATAGCCGCTCTAACTTCTGAATTTTCAAATTTTGGATTCTTCTATTTTCTTAGCAGTCTTTTGATTCATCTTAGTGTTTATAGCCTCAAGCCTCCTAAAGAACTATATTTTTATCTAAATAACGGAATCTCCAGAGTTCATCTTTTCTTAAGCACAATTTTCATTTCGGTCTTAATGATCCTAATATCACGGTTATTTGAGTAAACTTCAACTGGATAGTGTACAAAAGACTTATGATAGTCAAAAGATCCTGAACGATGTTTACCTACAGTGTTCAACTGGGGAAGTAGTTGGTTTGCTGGGAAGAAATGGAAGTGGGAAATCGACGCTACTAAAGATCATGTTTGGGTCATTGACGGCAGACAGTCGGTTTCTAAGAATAGACGAAAATGTTTACCCGAGCTCAAAAACGATTAATGATATTAAGTATTTACCGCAGGATAGTTTTTTAATTAAAAGTATCAATGTTAAGAGTACTATTAAACTGTTTCTTAGTCGGCAGTATAGCAGAATTGTTCTGGAATTACCTTTAGTAAAACNGTTACTGGTAGAACGAGTAGGCCATTTAAGTTTAGGACAAAGAAGAATCATGGAAGTTCTGCTATTGCTTTATNCTGAATNCAGATTTCTATTAATGGATGAACCTTTTAACGGACTCAGTCCTACCAGNAGAGAAGTAATTTCGAAGCTTATCCAGGAAAGAAAAGAACATAAAGGCATTATTATCACAGATCATGATTACCGCAACGTAATTTCTCTATCAGATCGAATAATGCTAATGGACAATGGTAATCTTCGTGAAGTCGATGATCTGGATCGCTTGACTCAGTACGGTTATCTCACTTAAAGATTCTGCAATTTTAAACGCTGTCGTACTGAAGTTTCAGAAAAAGCATTAAATCGTAACTTTAGGAAAAAGATGCTATGAAAAATCATTACAATTTGTTGCTACCAATACTGCTTGCGTTAAGTATGACCGCATGCGGACAAACAGATAAGGATAGTAAAAGCGAAGAAACCTATACTTTCCAAAAAGGCGACCCAAACGGAATCGGAAAATGGTATATGGGTAGAGAGATCGCGCACGTCATGGGGTACCAGGGAATAAACTGGCTGGAAAGATCTGATCGCGAAAAAGAGGAAAATACGAGTCAGTTGCTAATGAACATGAATATTCAGCCGGATGATACGATCGCTGATATAGGTGCCGGCAGTGGTTATCATACTTTTAAAATGGCCAAATTGGCTTCGGAAGGTTTTGTTTATGCGGTCGATATACAACCTGAAATGATTCAGGCGATTTCTGTAAAGCAGTCAGAACAACAGGTGAATAATATTCAAACCATTCAGGGTTCAGAAAAAAGTATAAATCTGGATGAGAATTCAGTATCAAAAATATTACTGGTAGATGTCTATCATGAATTTAATTTTCCGAAGGAAATGATCGAATCCATGCACAAATCTCTGACTTCTGATGGTAAAATTTATTTGATCGAATATAAAGCAGAAGATGAAAGTATTCCGATCAAAGAAATTCATAAAATGAGTGAAAAACAGGCAGTGAAAGAATTTAAAGCTTCCGGTTTTAAACTAGAGCAGAATATTGAGAATTTACCCTGGCAGCATTGNNTGATCTTTGTAAANGAAAAAATGAATTNATTCTGCNGAAANANTCTNAATAANTCTATAAATTNNNNAATTCTAAATCCAGATCAATATTAGAAAGTTCTTAAACCTATATCGTGGAAGTACCTATCTCTATGTTTCCTTGTGAGTTTTATGTTCTATACACCCAACTCAAATGCGCAACTCCCGGATATCGAGATCATGCATGAGCGCAGAGATGATAAATGCAACGAGTTTAATTACCGGAAGAATAAACCGGGTACTTACTATCTAAAATTAGAGTTTTCAGATCTTAAAAACACCAAGCACGGTGACCACAAACAGATCCTTGATCATGATTAGGAATAGTATTACTGTTGAGCATAAGAATGGAACCTATGCAAATTACCAAGGATTGAAAGAGATCAAAGTTCTTCCAGTAGAGGATGTATATCCAAACCAATATCCTGGGGAAGCTCAGCAATTCGAAGATCTGAAATACCGACTCGATTTTTCCATAAACTATATTTTTAACGAGAAATTTGAAGGAAACCGCCAGAATGCATTAAACCAGGATGAGGCTAATTTTGAATTTCTAAAGTCAGTTTTCTATGCTAAAGATCATTCTGAAACTATCGATTTAGGCAAAAAATACGCCATGGAAATGACTCCGGAAATTTTTACACAGGATTTTTCTAAAAGAGATCTTAGAAGATCTAAAAAGGATCCGTCGCAGTTTAACCGGGTAGATTGATCTGGTTTTATTAAATTGTACTTAGAAAATATCATTCATCAATAAAAACGAGATCTTTTATGTGGAGTACTATTATCATCACCTTTATCATTCTAACCCTCGTTCTATGGATCTGGGCATTGGTGGATATTCTCAAAACCAGGTTCAGTTCTCCTATACTACAGGTATTATTAATATGTATGATCTTCTTATTTCCTGTAGTTGGATCACTCGTATACTTTCAATTCAAGGATAGGTTTACGGAATCGATTAAAAGCTTTGAACCCGCTTTCAAGCCAAGACATTAGTATTTAAAGTTTACATTTTTCTGAAAATTTAGCCTGGTTTATAATTGCTGCTATGGCTTCAATTTTCTTCGGAAGGAATCAATTCTTTATATTGAGATCAAATTTGATGTAGTATGATAGTTTTCTGAAACATTTTCCTATTTTCGTCGGAAGGTGAAGCCCCTATGAATAAACAGAGATCAAGAGTAAAACAGGCCCGAATCTTAAGAATTTTCAGAAAGATCCATCGTACTATGGGCGCCTTTTTATTCGTTTTCTTTTTTATCGTATCCGTCTCCGGAATCCTCTTGGGAGCCAAGAAAAATGCTGGTAGCTTTATTCTTCCAGAAACCCAAAGCGGGCAAACATCAAATTTTAAGGAATGGAAATCTATTGCTGTTCTCGAGCAAATTGCACAACAAACATTGAAGGATTCAGTTTCATTTTCATTATCTAGCGATATTGACAGGATGGATATTCGAAAGAAAAAAGGTATTGTAAAGTTTCTATTTGAAAACCACATTCACGAGATACAACTTGATGGAGCTACAGGTGAAGTGCTAAGTATTGGCCAGAGAAGATCAGATGTTATCGAGAATATACATGATGGATCCATTGTNGATGATTACCTGGGCNCCGGTGGCTACTTTAAATTGATCTATTCTGTTAGTATGGGAATTGCATTACTAGTATTTACTATTACCGGGTTCTGGCTTTGGTATGGTCCCAAGAAATTGCGTAAGACCGGCAGATGATCTATTTCAAATGCTTCTCTCCTACTTCGTAATGTATATAGTTTCGCTTCATCCATAAATAACCAAAGCAATCTATCAAAGGTTTGATCAACCTGTTTCGCAGTCCAAATTTTGCGGTTCCGGCTACTCTTGGGTAATGGCGAATTGGGATCTGAATCACTTTACCTCCCTGTAGCATGATCATTGCCGGTAGAAACCTGTGCAGTCCTTTAAAAAACGGAATNCGCTTAGCGTAGTCTGTATGCATGATCTTTAGGGGACAACCCGTATCATACATCCCGTCATTCGTGAAAAAGTTTCGGATGTTATTGGCCACCGTTGAAGAAAGATTCTTTTTTAAAGAATCTTTACGCTGATTCCTGTAGCCGTTTACTAATTGATAGTTATTGATTTCTTTAAGCAGCACTTCAAAGTCTTCAGGATCTGTTTGCAGATCAGAATCTATATATCCAGTAAGACTTGTGGATACATGATCGATCCCGGCCTTGATTGCCGCACTTAAACCAGCATTTTTCGTAAAAGATAAGTAACTAAAAGGTTCAGATCTTTCACAGATCTCCCTGACCATTTTCAAACTATTATCTGTAGACCCATCATTTACCAGTAATATCTGAGTGGGAATACTGGAATTTTCTGCATACTCTCCAAGTTTCTGCTCAACGCGGAGCAGGTTCTCTTCTTCGTTAAATAAAGGAACTATAACAGTTAATTGATGCATTCAGAAATATTGGTCAGATGATGTATAAAAATCTTAAACTGCCGCAAATATATAAATATTGCTCAATAGTAATTTCCACGTAATTCCGAAGCATAAAAAAACCGACAACAGAATTGTTGCCGGTTCGTTTCGTCGAGATGACAGGATTTGAACCTGCGACCCCACGCCCCCCAGGCGTATACGCTACCAGACTGCGCCACATCTCGANTGNTTTGCAAAAATAAGCTGGTTTTATAGAGAATTCAAAAAAAGTTTTAACCAAATTACATGTTTACTAAANGTCCATTTCTTCCATAAAAGTATCTGGNTGAGCTCCAGTCCGCGTATTATCTTCCAGATCATCGATCTTAGCAACCTCATCGGCTGTTAGCTCAAAGTCNAAGACATCGGCATTTTCCTGAATTCGTTGCTTATGTACACTCTTCGGAATAGTCGCAANCCCTTTTTGCAGATCCCAGCGAATTACTATTTGTGCTTCAGACTTTNCATATTTTTCAGCAATAGTTCCAATAAGCTCATTCTCTAGTATTTCTCCTCGCATAAGTGGTGACCAGGCCTGATACTGGATCTTATTCTTCTTGCAGTAGTCAAGAATATCCTGCTGAANNAGTTTAGGATGAAATTCATTTTGCAAAACCATNGGCTGNACACCTCCGAGTTCTTTAATACTCTCCAGCTGATGGATCATGCAATTACAAACTCCTATAGCTTTAATTTTTCCTTCCTCGTAAAGCTCCTGCAAAACTTTCCAGGATTCCAGATATTTACCAGGNTTTGGCCAGTGAATNAGGTATAGATCCAGGTATTCCAGNTCCATTCTTTCCANAGTNTCTTCAAANGCTTTACGTGTGGTTTCANTTCCCTGGTCTTCTATCCANAGCTTAGANGTAATAAAGATCTCTTTTCTAGGAATACCGCTTTTTCTAATNGCTTCCCCTACTCCCTTTTCATTTCCGTAAAAAGTTGCGGTATCTATTAACCTATAACCAGTTTCAAGNGCCGCTGCAATTGCNTTATTNATCTCTTCTCCNTTATCNGCTTTATANACNCCNAGNCCTAAACCCGGCATTTTATAACCGTTATGCAATTCTATTTTACTACTAATATTTTCTAACACCATCTTCTTTTTTTAGAAAGTTAAGAGTATAAGTAGAACATCTGATTCTTTAATTGGACTTTAAAAATTCTTTAACCTCTTTTAGATAAATTTCAGGTTTTTCAAGCCATCCATAATGACCGCAGTCTTTCATTAAAATTAATCTCGAATCTGGAAGAACACTATTTGCATAGAGCGCAATATCTTTATGAACGATCTCATCTACACCATTCAGGATTAAAACAGGTTTATTAAAATTTTTCATCTCTTCGGAAACATCAAAACCAATGAGGTTCATATTCGCCCAAACCTGAGAATTAATGGTTCTATCTGTTGTCATAAGCCTTTCTGCTACTTCTGAAGTTCTGGTGGAATCATTCAAATAAGCGATAGCCATTAGTTTCGCGCGCTGGTAACGAGTCTCCCACAGCGTATCACCAAAACTTATTTTCATAACCAATTGATTCAATTCATCTAACTGGGATCTGCTTAATCTATCACGAAGATCCGGGTAATCTCTCAATCTCAGATCCATGCCACCAGAATGCGACTGGATCATCGCGCATACTCTTTCGGGGTACTTCGCCGCATAGGCATATGCGAGCATTCCTCCAAAGGAATGTCCCAGTACGATCCAGTTCTCATATCCCAGGTATTTCCGTAACACTTCAATATCCTCCACCATAAGATCGATAGTGTAGTCTTTATCCTTATTAGAAAGAATCTTAGACCTTCCAGTACCTCTCTGGTCGTAAATGATAGTTCGATTGTCTTCGGAAAGCAATTGTGCCAGTTCTCCAAAACCATCACTACTAATCCCAGGACCACCGTTTATGATAAGAACGGGATCTCCAGCGCCGTAAGTCTTATAATGTAGTTTACCATCCTTATATTCGATCGTTTCTTCAGACTGAGCCTGGGAATAGATAGTGGTAAGTAATAATAAAGTTAGATGGAGAAGTAGTTTCATAAGCCTTGTTTTGATTAAAAATACTTTTTTTAATGCGCTGGTCTCCTTTAAAACGCAGCATGGACAATTTTAGTTCAGGTTTGTCGCAAATCGCTTAATATGATTATCTTCACCCCGGTTTTGCCCAAATCAACCTCTATGAATAGATCACTTTTA
>FUFK010041978.1_pt1 | contig 17177 bp, 26 predicted proteins | sample 1021851 | NCBI WGS metagenome assembly FUFK01 (sample SAMEA51879418, study PRJEB19060) | metagenome | reverse complement strand
CCCTCAAGCAACTGCAGCACAAGGTACAGTTTCACAACCTATGGTAGCGGCACAAGAAGATATCACTAATTTACCACCTGAAGCTACCGTTCAAGGACAATTAGCAAATATATCACAAGCAATACAACAATCAGTGGATGAAGGTAAGCCATTACCTGCATATGCTCAAGGTGCGAAAAGAATAGTAGATGCTGCCATGCAACAAAGAGGTCTTAGTGCTTCTAGTATTGCTGCGGAGGCACTAGCACAAGGTATTGTTAATGCTTCTATACCAATAGCTAAAGCAGATGCAGATACATATAAACAAGCTATCTTTGCAAACTTAAATAATAGACAACAAGCAGCTTTAACAAATGCTCAAGCGTATTTAAGAATGGATATGCAAAACTTATCTAATAGACAACAAACTAGTTTAGCAAATGTGCAACTTAGACAACAAGTTCTTTTATCTGACCAATCAGCAAGTAACGCTGCACTACAATTTAACGCTAGAAGTCAAGCACAAACAGACCAGTTTTTTGCAAGTTTATCTTCACAAATAAATACAAATAATGCACAAAGAACAGATGCTATGAATCAGTATTCTGTAGCAGAAAGAAATAAAACTGCAGCACAAAATGCAAATAATCAGATAGCAGTAGACCAAGCTAACGCACAAAGAGAAGCAGCTATTAATCAGTTTAATGCACAACTAAAAGACCAAAGAGAAAGATTTAACGTAGAAAATCAAAGAATTATTGACCAATCAAATGTGACTTGGAGAAGACAAATTAATACTGCAAACACAGCAAGTATAAATGCAGCTAATCAAACAGATGCACAAAACTTATTACAAATATCTAATTTTGCATTATCATCTTTATGGCAACAATGGAGAGATGAGGCATCATGGATAAATCAATCTTCAGAAAATGCTAGAGATAGAGCACATAATATAGCCATGGCTGCATTAGATAGAGAAACATCTTTGGCACTAATAGATGAGGAGGCTAAATCTAATTTAAATAGATTAATAGGAAGAGTAGGATTAGAAATATTTGAACAAGGTTTAGGAGGAGAATAAAATGGATATAGGCACAATTATCGGCATAGGCAAAACTTTTTTAGATGATAAAGATAGCGGTGGAGGTGGTTCCACAGGTCTTACTCCAATAGAAATTTATAATGAAGTGACTAGTCAAAGAAGACTTCCATTTAAAGGAACACCTCTTGACCCTGCAACACCAACAACAGCACCTGAACAAGTTGGTTATGACCAGACTAGAAGGTTTTGGGCTAGTTTATTAACAGATTATTTAAGAGGGTAATATGGCAGAAAGAGAACAAAATCCATTTGATACACCCGTACCAGGGCAATCTTTAACAGACGAACCAGGTAACTATCCTTGGGAACATGCACCACAGTTTGCAACTGTAGAGGATGCATCTCATGCGGTATGGAATGGAATGCATAAAGAAAAGACTATGGAAAAAATATTAGTCTTATTAGAATCTGGTTTGACAGTAGAGGAAATAACAAAAGTAATAATCTTTGCAGGATTTGTAGAAGGTAAATTTAATCCTGACGTTGGTTTGTTACTAGTTCCTATTATATCAGATATGGTAATTGCTATGGGTAAAAAAGCAGGTGTAGAAAAAATTAAGTTACAAAAACCAAAAGTAGATACAACACAAGAACTAATACAAAATATATTAGAACAAAAGCCTGAAAAAGAAATGGTGGAAGAAAAACCAAAAGATAAAAAAGGCATAATGAGTAAACCAGAAGAGGAAAAAGAATAATGGGATTATTAAGTGGTAATTTTTTAAGGGATGTAGCAATCGGTGCAGGAGAGGCTTATCTTGATAAAAGAAGAGTAGCTAGAGAAAATATAGTAACATTTCAAGAAAGAGCTATGAATAAAAAACAAGAATTAGAAGATAAGTTTCAAGAGGGCTATAAACTTAGACAAGCAAAAGTACAAGCATTTAAACAATTAGGAACTGAGGTAGGAGAAGATTATTTACCACAGCTAAATAGTTTTATAATGGGGGGAGGTGACATTGTTTCTTTAGTTGAAAAAGATAAACAAGAAATAATAGATAAAATAAAAAATGTTAAAGTAGACCCTAATGTTTCACCTACTTCTTATATAGAGGGAATACAGCAAGAAAATAAATTAGCTGAAGAATCTATAAATAAAAATTTACAAGATTATTTAGGTATATTTGATAACACTGCATCAGTGTTTACTAAAGATATTGTTACAAAGGGAGTTGAAGGTATTAAATTAGACACAGGTGATATAACTGCACCTCCTATAGATACAGATTTTGAAGCAGGTAAAACAGTATTAGATTCTAAAATTCCATCATATAATGATTTTAGAAGAGACCAACTGCTTAAAAGTGAGTACCTAATGACTATATCTCCAGAAAAATCTGAACAAATATTAAGACAAACATACAACACAATATATGGAATAGATGCTACTATTTCAGAAAATCAAGATAATGTTAATCAAACTGTCAACAATGAAAATTTAGAGATTGGAGTTGATGAATTTTTAGAAACAGAAGAGGCAGGAACAGAAGAAACACAGACTAATTTCCCTAGAGGTAGTATACCTACAACAAAAAATAAACAATCCGGGGTAGACACGACATCAGAGGCAAGTAAAAAAGCATTAGAAGCAAGAGGTTTATAAATGGCAGAGGTAAAATATACCACCTCAGATGGTAAGGTTTTAACTTTTGACCCGGATAAACTTGACCCTGATACAAAAATTAAATTACAAAATAAGATAAGAGAAGATAGACAAAAGAAAAGTAAACTTCAAAAAGAAAATAAAATTTTAACAGACACCGGTAGCACTGGTGATGAAGAGGAGTTTAATGATATTGGAACTCTTACAGGATTTAGACAAGCATATTACGGTTCTCAAATAGGATATAATAAATATTATGCAAAGCATGTGTATCACACACTAGCTAATATTCCTGGATTTTTTTTAGACCCCCAAGATAAAGAAGATGCTAGAAAAGATATTACGGAAGGTGATGGGACTTTTAAAAGATTAGCTAAAAAAGCCTTTGATAGATTAAAAGATGCAGAAGATATCGTAACTAAAAGAGCAGAAGAATTATCTAAAAAAACACCAGACGATTTTTACACTAAACTATACGCAGGTATAGGTGCTGCACCCGGTATGGTAGCAATGTACACCCCTGCAATAAGAGCATTTAAATCTAGTGCTGCAGGTATTGCCGCAATAGATGCTTTGTCTGCATCTGACCAAGGGATAAAACAAGCTGCAACAGCAGGATTAACAGGGGCCGCACTAGGTAAAACTTTAGATGTAGTAAATACTCTAGCACCTGTAAGTAGAATATTATCTTTAGGAGCGATAGGGTATGGTTCTCCCGCAGATAATCTAGAACAAAGGTTTGTAAATGGTATGACATTTGCTTCTTTTGGTGTTGTTGGTCCATTAAAAGGAACACCAACTGCAGTTGAAAGAGGAATATCAAAAGTAGTAGATGCTAACCAAAGAAGAAAGTTTGCACAAGAGTTTGAAGGACATGTTAAAGATACTACTAAAAATATGTCTGCAGCCATTGATACTTTTAACTTATTACAAGATAAAAAAAATAGACTGAAATTTGATATACAAAGTTTAAATAAACAATTAAAAAAAATAAAAGACCCTTACGAAAAAGAAAGAATAAATGTTAGAATATCTGAATCAAAAAAACAAATAAGAAGTGCTAGTGCATCACAAGGTAAACTAAAACCACAATTAAAAATATTAGATGATTTTTTAGTACAACAAGAAACATTTGTTAATCCTATAAATAGAGAAAGAATAGATTTAAGAACCTCAACTGAGGCAAAACTAGACGCAGTAAAATTTGATAAAGAAACAGGAAAACTATCTAGAAAATATAAAGATTTACCTGACACAGCGTTTAATAAATATCTTAGAAGAGGCGTATTACCTAGAGAATTTTTAAATGAGTTTCCTGTATTTAAAAAATATGTAGACGAATTTAATTTGTATCGTATCTCAACTGAAGATATGGTAATGAAAATTTTAGATAATCCATCTATCTTAGGTAAAAAAGGATTAACTGCTTTAAAAGCGGCAAAACTAGAGCCGACTGAGGGCGGTATGTTAGTTAGATTTAATAGACTATCTAAAAAAGAAAAAGAAGATTTAATAACAAAAGTGTTTGAAATAGAAAAACAATATGATTTATTCTCTCAGACACCTAGAAAAGAAAGGACTTTTGAAAATTTTGATAGAGACGGAACAGTAACAGATTCATTTTTAAATCAGCTAGGTTTTAATAATAATCAAAGATTAGCGTATAGAGATGTTATGACAGGATTTGAGGCTGTAAGACAATACTATAATCAAATGGCTAAACAGTATGGTGGTTATAAAATAGACCCTATACCAAGGAGACCTAACTTTTTTCCTCACATATTTACAGGAGAGTTTAGAGTATTTGTAAATAGAAATGGAAAATTATTTGAAGTTCAAGGAACTACAACAGAGTTGGGTGCAAAAAGATTAGCAGCTAAATTAAAAGAACAATATCCTGATGCTGATATAAATGTAAGAAGAGTATCTAGAAGTAAAAACTCAGATGAAACTATAGCCTCTTTTGCTGAAGTATCTGCATATTTATCTAGAGGAGAAAATACTAAACTAACTGCAGAGATAAAAAAGATATCAGATGATTTATTTGCAAAGTCTGGATTTAATATTCATAAATTACCAAGACAAAGATTCAATGCTGTAAAAGGATTCTTAGGGACTAAGGCAGGAAAAAAAGGAATTGATGATTTTAATTTAGCTATGAAGTTGTATGTAGAGGGTGCAATTAAAATAGCAAACGGTTTTAGATTAAGAAAAAATATAGCAGATTTTGCAAAGACTGAAATTAGACCGGGTGAATATGTATCTTTAAAAAATTTATATCCTGAATCTGTACAAGCAGGTGAAAACTACATTAACAATGCCCTTGGTAGGCCGGTAACTCCAATACAAGAATTTTTAAATGTAGCAGAGCCAGGGCTGTTTAGAAAGATGTATCAAACATCTGCAGCTTTAGCTAACCATTTCTATCTACTACAACTAAACGTAAGATTTGCATTAGCACAAGGTATTCAACCTTATCAAATGATACCTAATAAACTTGCACATTTATCTGAATTAGCAGGTAAAAATAGTGTGGGTGCAATAGGAGATGCTTACTTAACAGTTGCTTTAATACAAAAACAATTAATAAATCCTAATAAGTTTAGTAGAGAACTAATTAAAAAAGCAGTTAAAAATAGAACTATTAATGATTCATTCTTAAGAGAGTTTGCAGGTGAGGGGTATTATCAAAAAGGCAGATTTTCAGATGCTAAATCTTTACCAAAAAAATTAGTAAGATTAGCAGGTGGTAGAGGATTAGCATCTAACTTAGAACAATTCTCTAGATTAAATGCAACTTTGCTATTTGGACACCATCTAAAACGACTAGGTGTGTCAGAAAAAAAAGCAGTAGAAACAGCTTGGCAATTAGCTGATAAGTATATGGTCAGATATGACTTAGCAGAAAGACCTTTTATATATAATCAGTTAGGAACAGTAGGTAGAGCAGCAGGACTATTTAAAACTTTTGCACATAACTATCATGCACAATTATTAGAGGGTATAAAAAATGCAGGTAAAGGACAATCTGCACAACTTGCAACACTAGTAGCTAGTAGTATCTTAGCAGCAGGGTTTTCAGGTGCATTATTTGTAAAATCTGCAGATTCACTAATAGGTTTATATAACAGATTATTTGATGATAATGTTTCTACTTTAAGTATGATGTTTATCAAAGCAGGTTTGCCAGATTATTTATTTTTTGGTGTACCATCAGCAACTATAGGAGCAGATTTAACAGCAACTCTTGCAGCCCCTAGTGTTAATCCTGCAGAAATAATTAGTTTTCCTGCTTATGAATTTTCAAAAGATATAGTTATTAGTTCAGGAATAATAGGTGATTACTTTATAAATGACAAACTAGCGGGACAATTAAGAGAAGAAGGCAAACCTTTTTTTGGGGTAGCACCTTCAGGAACAGAAGTTAGAGACGCATTTAAAAGATTAACACCTAACTCTTTTCATGGAGCAATAGAAGGATTCTATCAAAAATATCAAGATAATCCTTTCTTTATATCTAAAGGTAACGCAAGAACACAAAGAGAGTTATCTGATTGGTTTGCAAGGTGGCTATCCTCATATTCACTTGGAGAATCTATGCAGCTAAAAATAGCATTCAATAGTTCTAGACAAGATAGAAATGCATCAAGGACTTACAATACCTTAGTTACTTTTTTAGCAGAAAATATGTTTAGATTAGATGAAGGTGCATTTATTCCTGAGTGGGCCTTTGAAGAAGCTATAAATTTTGGATATTCACCAGATACTTTGATAGAATCTGTAAAAAGAAAAGTAAAAAATATGTCTCAAGATTTAGAACAAAGATTACTTAGAGGTGGCTTAACACCTAAACAATTAAAACAATACGAATTATTAGAACAACAAACTGAACGACAAACAGGAGAGGGTGGCTTCTTAAAAAAGATAGCCGGTGTATTTGGTAAAAAATAGTGGAATCAATATTAGCGTTTCTGCTATCTACAGTAGGAATCGTAGAAATAATAGAAGTAAGTGAAGCAGTAACTAAACAAAATACAGGAGGAAATATAATGGGCGGTTTACCAGTTGAAATGATAACAATGCTAGGTTCTAGCTTACTGGGGGGTGTAATGACAATCTGGGGGCAGAGCATCAAAGCAAAACAGGAAGAGCAAAAAATGTTATTAGCTAGAGCAGAGACACAAATGTCTTTTGTAGAAAAAGCTAGAACATACGAAAATAAAGGCTTCCAATGGACCCGAAGAATTATTGCATTAACTGCAGTGTTCTTTATTATTGCTTGGCCCAAGTTAGTGCCAGTATTATTTGATGTGCCAGTTATTCTAACATGGACAGAATTTACAAATGGATTTTTATTCTTAATAGAAAAGAAAGAAATATTATTAGATAGAGAGTTCCTAGGGTTGGTAATTACACCACTAGATACTCACTTAATGTCTGCTATTGTTGGACTATATTTTGGTGGTAGTTTAGTTAAGAAATAATGCAAGGATTAATAAATCAAGTATTTAATTTTATTGCTCAAGAAGAGAACAAACCTCTGTATGATGCTATTAAAAAAATAAAAGAAGGAACAAAAAAATTTGAACCATCTTTATTAGCCCCCTACAGTGACCCATCAGGAAATCCAACTTATGCTTATGGAATTGAAACAAATAGATATGGTAAAAAAAATAGTATTTCTGAAATGGAAATGCAGTTTACTAAAATAATAAAAGAAGACGTTTTAAAAACTATAGAGAATATAAATGTTAATAATAATTTAAAATTAAATAATAACCAAAAAACTGCCTTAGCTTCTTTATTATATAATGTAGGAGAAACTCAATTTAAGTATAAAAAAGATAAAGAAACTGGCAAGATAACAGACGAAGAAACTGAGGCTTTTTCTGCTTTAAAAAGAGGAGACTTAGAAACATTTAAAAAAGAGGCTTTTGGAGAAGAAAGAGGTTTCATAAGTGGAGGGATTCTTACAGAAAGAAGAAAAAGAGAATTAAAATTATTTGAAACTCCAGAGCAAACTGAAGACATAGTGGTAGAGGAACTAAGAGATGTTCCTAAAGCTGACGAGAATCTAGTTGATACTAGCTATATTAAGCGATAAGCCTATTTAGTAACTCTTGAGTTGTCTTGTAAGTTTTATTTGTATGTTCTTGTAGACGTTTAATGATTGCCCTTAGAATAAAGGGTAGTGGAGTTCTTAATACTTTTTCGTTAACATGACGGCCATCCCATGCATATCGCATAGTGCCATACTTTTCTTTAAATTTTTTAATAAGCTGTGTTGTNTTAATACAGTCTTCATCCCAATAAAGTTGATTATCCTCTGCACAATACCACACTGACAAATTAAATAATTCAAAATCATTTGCTGTCTTTCTTGGCAATATCTTTCTTTTCATTTTCTTGCACCTCTGCGGCTATGGAGCCTAATATTTGATTAACTTGATTCCACGGTAATGTGGACAAAAAATTAACTATTGTTTGTATTAATTTTTGACTTATTTCGTATTTTTGCATTTTTAGTTTTCTCCTTATTTAGTTGTATGTTTCTTAACTCTTCAGTAATTATTGCAGATAAATCATCATGCAGTATTTTTAGGTAACCAAAGAAATTTGTTTTAGTGGATATCTTTATATATCCTTTATCCTTTACTTGCTTTGATTCAAAAGAATCTAAAGACATAAGTAAATCTCCTGTGAATGGGTCCTTAATTATTCTCATAGTTGTTTACATTTATTAACTCAGTTATGGGTATCAAGTAACCCCATGAAGTATTACTATCACCACCAGGCATTTTTTTAAACTTATTTTTTTTGATGATATCTTTTAATGAAAGTGTTTCAAGAGTTATATTAAAAAAAAGTCTATTCTTTTTATAAAAATTTATAGACCAATACTTTGCATTTGTTGTAAGTATACCACTGTCCTTACCTCTACTAGAATACTCACAGAAATGATTACCGCTTTTAATCCACTTATCTCTTTCTGATTTTACTTCTGTAGAATCACCCTCTACAATATCGGCAACAACTTTCTCGCCAACCTTTCCCCACTTTAAATCGTATTTAAAATCTGAGTTATGTTTCAATGTAACTTTTTCTTCCACTCGTCTAAGTAGATTATATTATCTTTATTGTTCTTACTTTCCATTTCAAGAACTTCGTATAAAGATTTTCCTAAACTATATATTAAATCGGGGTCATCTAAAGATATTTGTCTAAGTCCTAAAGCTACGATAAAGGCTAGTTCTTTTTCATCAGTGTTGGGTTTATATTTCCCATCTAATCTACAGGCNAATTTATTCTCTCCAAAAGGAGTTATAAATAATTTCATAGTTACGTCATCAGTTTTAGTTCTCTTCACTTTCTACCATCCTAGGGTTATTAATCTCAGCGTACCAATAGTATGCCGGATTAGTTGCTTTAGATTGTTGTTGAGGTAAATATTGTAAGTTATCCCAACACTTATGTTTATAGTTACAAAAAGTGCATACTGTGCTTAACACTTTATTTCCTGTTTCATTCCTACCAAACTTTTCATTCTTTAATTCAAACTGTCTTTTAAATGGAGCATCAGTCATTAATGCTTTAATATTTTTATTAGCCCTTTTAAGTGCACTTCTTTTGTATTTAGTGTCTTCTTGTGGAGGCTCTGTTACTAGCATTTCCCCCGTCTCTTTGTTGATTACAATCCAACCACCAAAATCTTTTTTAAGTGCCTTGCCATATAAATAACCTTGAGGTAAATATCCAAAAGGGTCATCTTCACTCATGACTTGAAATCCTTTATTGAATTTATTTTTAAATGCGAAATTAGAGGATGACTTTATATCGTAGACTTTATCGTCAATAATAATATCATAAGTGCCCTTGATGTCAAAGTATTTTGTTTTTAATTTTACCTTCCCTTGAACACCATCAATCTTAGCCTTTACAGTTCTAAGGAGCATAACCACTACTGCCTCTAGTATATCACCATATAAATTTCTTATCTTAGTGTTATAATCTGAAGCGTACCCCACTTGAGAATCAGATGCATACTTTTTTTCCATCTGTAATTGACAAAGGGGGCGGCCAATATTAGACATCCTAATCCTAAATTCAGATTCTCTCTCACCCGTAAATTGTTTTTTTACTGCTTCTAAACAATCACTAGCAAACTGATGTTGGATTAAATGAGGTATCTTTATTGGCCGTCTTTGAGATTCAACAAGAAGAGATTTAACCTCTTCTAAAAAGGTCATGCCGTTTCTAATTCTGCAACTATATCATCATCTAATACATCTTCAGTGGATTTTTGTTTCTCTTTATGTAAACCCATGACATATGCATTTTCACTTTCACGAATAGATTTAAACATACTTAAATGTTTTAATTGCTCTTCAGTAAGTGCCGGTGGTTTTGTAAAAGATTCTTTTATCTTTGCCACATACCAAATGTTAGAACCTTTCTTTTCTTTTTGTGTATCATAAAATTCTAAAACACAATTAATCATCACTTCATTTCTTTGACTGATACCTTGTATTATTTCTTGCATAGGTATAAAATTTGTGCCGGATGCAGAATATAAAACAGGCTCATCCGTTATGGATAGTTCTTTGCCCGTGGCTGAAACACCTTTCATGGTTGCTAGTCCCCAAACATATTTAAAGCATTTAATTTTATCTTGCTCGTCTATTTCTTGTTGACTTAATCCTTCTCTTTTTTTTCTAGGAATACTACCACATCTTTGTGTACCATTTGTATCGGGTATCTCATCAGTCCATGATGTAAACATAATAGATTTATAATTATTGTCTTCATTATTTTCATCATACTTTTTATACTGCATTGCAGTGTATAATGGTCTGAAAAAAACCGGCTTACCAAAAATAGTTCCAACACTACTATTATCTATTCTAAAAGAACCCATAGGAAGTTTATTTCCGTCATCATCCTCTGGCTCTCTATTTGTTCTCATAGTTGCTAAGGTTGTGGTCGGTGCAGAATCTTGACCTATCATTGCCATCACCGCCTCTGGAGATAGGTTACTTATGTTGCTTACTTCGTTTGACATTTTAGTTCCTTACTAACACATGTTAGATTTATTTAATACTATATATTATTATTATATTTGCTTTGTGTCAAGCCAGTTNTGNCCTTTCTTTATTTCTATATCTAGGGGTACATTAAAATCACAATCAAATTTTAAAAGTAAATAATCTTTAACCCTGCTACAACCAGTTTTTATTATTGATTCTACTATCTTTTCTTCACCAGGATATGTATCAATAACAATAGAATCGTGCACAGTATTTATAATTAAACTTTTTACTTTCTTTTCTTTCATCAAAGACCATACATTTAGACAAGCTATGGGAACTATATCTGCAGTAGCAAAACCTTGAACAGGATAATTTTTTATTTTAGTAGCTTTAGTGTATCTAATATCACCATACTTATTAGTTGTTTTATAAACATCTGGAAAATAATATTCTCTTCCACTAGGTAAAGATATTATTTTTGTTTTGTATGCAGTTTCTTGTAAAGTTATATGCCACTTAGCAATGTCTCTATATCTTTTTAAAAAACTTTGATAATATCTTTTTTCGTTTTCATTACCCATCATCCCACCGTATAAAGGTTTAAAGGTATGAGCTTTGGCATCCTGCCTACTACAACCTATTATATCTGCAGTATTTTGGTGAACATCTACACCATTCTCAATATCTTTCATGCCCTGTTTATCTTGTGCTAAAAAAACTGCAGTTCTAAATTCTAACTGCGAGAAGTCTACTTCAAAGATACTTCCGTTTTCAAATCTAGATATGATTACACTTTTAATACCACCGTCTCTTGGTAAATTTTGAAAGTTAGGTTCAGACGAAGATAGTCTGCCNGTGGTTGTAGAAGTTTGATTGTATGACGGATGCAATAACCCTGTGTTATACCTTACATTATCTTTTAATGCAGGAACAAAAGTATTTAGTAGTTTACCCACTGCACTATACTTAATTAAATTATCTGCAAATATTTTTAATTTACCTTTACTAAACTCAGATATTTTAAGTAAAGTATGAGTATCAACCTTAAAACCATTTATAGTTGCATCCTCAAAAGAGTACGGTTTATATTTAAATCCTGCAGGAACTTCAGTTTCAATGTATGTAGTTCCCTGTCCTTTACAGTCTTTACACTTTAGGGGCCTAATTCTTTTTGTGCCATCCTTCTTTAGTAAGTTTTCATAGCCTGTAGAATGACACTTAGAACAGGGGCTACCTATTAATTTATAAATAGGGTCTGTATACTTTTTTATGTATTCTCTAAACTCTGAATCTTTATATCTTGTTCTTTTGTTCTGTTTTCCATTTGTAGTTCCTATGTTAAATATTTCTTTCCATATATTTTTATCTTGTAATTTTCTAGAATAAATTATTTTAGATAAATCCTCGCCACTAGATAGATTGTATACGCCATCACCCATGACTTCTTTTACGGTGTTGTCTACTGTTTTTTTTAAATCGTAGTATTCTTTGGTAAGATTTTTTTCTACATTATTTAGTTTATCAACATTAATACAATTACCATTTAATTCTATGTCAATTAAAACTCTAAGAAAATCATTTGTCATATCCCTAATTTTAATTAAGTTTTTAAATTTTTGTTTGTATTCTGCTATCTGACTTTTATAAAGTTGATAAGTTATTTTTACATCTTGTCTTCCATACTCTTCTAAATGCTCTATGGGTATTTCATCAACATTATAATTATTATCAATGTATCTTTTTAAACTATCGAATTTGTGAGAGAGGTTTCTTCTTTTACAACATTCTTTTAGGGATAAAGATAGTCTTGTCTTACCACTAAAAGGATGCCCTCTAAAACTTATGTACTCAGCTAACATGGTATCATACAACTTACCATTATATTTAAAACCAAAGTGATACATCCAAGTCATGTCAAACTTTAAGTTATGACCTACAATTAATTTAGCGTCATCTAATAATTTTTGTATCTTATTAAATGTTTCTTGGTGTGTAGATTCATCTATGCTTTGATGATAAAAGAAAAAGTATTTACTGTTAATACCAACTGATACTAATTTATTATTTAGATTGTAAGGTGTGTTATCACCGTCAGTGAATGTTGTTTCTACATCTAATATTAATATCATGAATACCTAGATAATGTATGCTCTAGTTCACAATTAATATCTGCATGGTCGCCTGTCAACTTGTTTTTAGATAAATATAAATGTCTTTCGTATTCTTCTACTGATTCTCTTGGTTTACCAATACCAATAATTAAATCTGCCTCTCCTGCCTTGCCTGTTCTAGAATTATCTAGCCAATTAAAATCTACTCGTTGTTGATTGTGAGCGTCTGCGTTTGCTTGACTAACTCCAATTACTAAAATGTTTTTTCTCTTAGCTAACTCTCTTGCTTGTTTATATATTTCTTTTAACTTCTCATGCTGTTTATCAAATTTTTCCCTAATGTTTACTTTATCTAGTTGGTCTATGATAACTATATCAACTTCATTTTCATCACAATAATTATTTAAGTCATGCATGTTTATACCAACACAATCATAAACAAATACATTATCTTTAACTGCACTCCACTCGGCTCTTACTTGATTTATTTTTTGTTTCATCTCAAACTTGGGTACGCCTGTCCAACAAGAAACTAATCTTAAAAAAGTTTTCTTTGCAGGTTCTTCGTTAATAAACGCATGACATTTTTTACCTTGCTCTGCAAAACCATTCTTATTTGCAACTAAGCTAATCCAAAAAGCAGACTTACCGGCCTCTGGTCTAGCAAATATAATAATAAAGTTACCACCACCTACACCTTTTGTTGCATTTTGTAAGCTAGGTATATTGAATCTAATACTACCCTCTTCTTCTTCCTCTTCTATTAATCGTAAAGGGTCGACATCAACCCTATCCATTTTACTTTCGTATTCTTTTTCAACATCATTTATATTTTTTACAAAAGTTTTTATCTCAGAAAAGTCATATTTTTCGGGGTTATTTACAAGTGCAAAACTTTTTTTAGTAAGTTCTTCTGCTTTATTTTTTTTTAAAGTTAGTTGTAAAATGTATTCAACTGTTTTGTTATTTAGTTCTTTTACTTTATCTAAATCAAATATTATTTTTTTATCACTAGATAATTGTTGATGTCCCATGCGAGAGCCATAATGTTTTTCATAAACATCAACTAAAAATTCTGTAGAAATATAATTTAATTCTTTATCATTCTCATAGATACTATTTACAGTTTTATAAATATTATGATTGTATAAACTTCCTAAATTATATTTTTTAAATTTTTCATAGAACTCTCTTGTCAGTAAAGACTTTAATAAATATTTACGAATATTTCCGTCTGCCTCAGTCAAGGCGACCTTCCTGTTTTCTAACATATGTTAGATTATTGATTGTGTTCTTCAGCCATTTTGTCAACTTGCTCGGCTTCTTTTCTTCTCAAAATAATATCTATGATATCTACAAACTCACCGTGTTGACCTATTAACTTTACAAAGTTTTGGTATTCCTCATCTGTCATGGCAAACCTTAACTTAGGACTTAATCCTAAAGGCTCATCATAAGTTCTTATAATTATAATATCTTCTTGTTTTTTTGGTTGATACTTTTTTATTATGTCCTCACAAGTTTCGGCACTAATTCTTTGTATGTAGTATTTATTCATCTTTTAACTCCTTTAATCTTTTGTCCATTTCAATTTTTATTTGTTCTAACCTATCTATAGATTCCATTTCTTCTATTAATATTTCTTCATTAACAGGAATAGAATTTAATGGTCTATTAGCTTGAGCAGTATCATACTCATCAGAACTTTCAGGGGACCCCTGTGAAGAAACCTTAAAAGTTTTAAACGAGTATGAACATCCACTCAATAATAATAATACTAATAATATTTTCATAGTCAATAACTCCTTGTCTTAAAATATTCTTCTACTTTTTTTAATTGTTTTTCATAATACATTTTCTCAAACTTTCTTCTATGTGATTTTACAGTTTCATATTTATCATATAATACATGTCTTTGTTTTAATAGACTACTGCACTCTGAATAAATATATCTTTTAATTTCTAATTTATATTTTGTCTCACCCTTCACTTTTACTCTTACAATAGGAATAAAATCGTGGGGGTGTTCATGCACAAAGTCGTAATACTTGACGGCCCCTCCTCTCTTGTTTGTCATTTCCTTTTTCTTCTACGCCTTGATGCTCGTCTTTTTTTACTGCCTACTTTTCTACGACCTTTATGTCTTTTCTTTTTTAATACACTACCCATTTATAATCCTGTCACTATATAGAATAGCATAAAAAGAACTAAAGACATAGTGGCTAGTAACCCTAAGAAATTAAATTGCATATCTTATCTTTCCATCCTTTCATTTCTTCGTTAGTAAAATTTTTTAAATCTTTCTCTATCATCCATATATAAGTTTTAATCTTATCATCTAATTTATCTTTTAAATCCATAGATTTTTTTGTTGCNTCAAAGTCTAAACAAACAACAACTGAATCTACTGCATTGACTATGTGTTGGATAGATTCATCTTTTAGATTCGTTCCCATTAAAGATATTCCTGTGAACCCACTCTTCATTTCAACTACACAAGCACTTACACAATCTTCAACTATGATTCCTACTTGTCTGTTATTCCCTGTTATAAAAGGAACATTAGACTTACCATACCTAAACCATTTTGAATCAGAATGTCCTTGGGTCCTACCGGTAGCGTCAACAACTTGTCCTTCATGTTCTACTAGAAATACAACTCTATCTTGTTTTACATCATACATTATTCGAGCGCTCGTATTTGTAATATCGTAAGTGTTTAAGTAGGCCCTACCTTTGGGATGTATTAAAGGATTTACAAAACTTTTTGGAACAACAAACTTATGATTATGTAATTGTTTTTTTTGAGATATAAAATTTTCTACATCTTCTTTTGAGAAGTTATTACTATACCTACCCTTTGAGGTACAGTTAGCAGAAAAACATTTCCAAACTAAATCCCCCTCTTTAATATTCACATTAAAACATCTTCTATGTAAACAAAAAGGACAGTCACCATTACTAATGGCTCCTTCTGTATTAAATATTTCTTGGACTATANCCAACTGATATTTATAATTCATTTGACAAATTCAATATATATGGTAGCATCTAGTTGTCAACGCCCCCCCGTATACATAACTAAAACTAGCCCGACACATAAACAAATTAAAAGAAAAATTGTTATACCTGTAAAAATATCCATACTACCAAGAACCTGAATCTTTGTCGTCATCATCTTTCTCTGCAGTCATAAGAACATAAAAGAATACAAACAATAAAATTAAAACACAAATTACTATTATACTTATACTTCCCATATTTTCTCTGCGTCTTCTCTNTCTGTTAATACACTAATTATTTTTCTATCTATTTCTGTTTCCATTAATGAAGTTGATACTCCTTCTAATAAATATCTTTCCTCTGCGTCTTGGACTGATTCAGCATCTACAATATATTTTTTTGTATAGCTTACATTAACTCTTACTATATATTTATTCTTCATCCTCATCCTCACTATCAGGTATTACAAAAGTATAGCCTACTATACCCTCATCCACCCTATTTCTGTACCATTGAACAGGGCATTGGTCTAGCCAATCAAAAAATTCATCAGGCATATCTGCCATTTTATCTGTCATTTATTATCCTTTCTTTTTATTTCTAATAATATTTTTATAAATAGTTTTTGNATATCTGTTAATCCCTCTAAGTCTTTATCAGTTATCTTCATCTTCATCTTTCCACTTATCAATTATTTGTTCGTTTGTTGAATCGTCTATGTAATAAACATATCCGTTTATTGTGATATATAAAGAAGTATCACTTTTTATTTCTATCTTCATTAAAACCTCACATCTTTTATCTTGTTCCACCAAGGAACCTCAATACTATCTATCCACATCTTTATTTGATTATCTATATCTTCTGAATCAAATCCTGCTAAATCAAAAGCTATCTCATCTTTTCTATCTACAGATAATTTATAGGCACAGCCTTTAGTCATCTTGCCTTTACTTACTTTGTCTTCTATTTCGTGCATAAACTCTTCTGCTTTTTCTTGTAAATAATTTTTAACTTTACCCATTGTTATTCTCTTTTTCTTTATCTGCACACTCATCACAAACTAATCTGTCATCATGTGTACTTTCTAAATCTACATATGTCATACTCGGGGTTGGTTCTACTTTATCACAAATATAACAAATATCTTTTGCTTCTCTCATTACTACACACACCTTTCATCAAATAATATTTGGATTAAATTTCTTATACCCTCATCAATAGCGTCATTTATATCATCATAATCATGCTTGGTTAATAGTTCTTGAAAATCATGTAAAGATATTGAATCTAAATCCTCAAGTATTTGTTCTTTTATTCTTTCATTATTTATATCGCTCATTACCCTA
>FUFK010043076.1_pt1 | contig 17178 bp, 19 predicted proteins | sample 1021851 | NCBI WGS metagenome assembly FUFK01 (sample SAMEA51879418, study PRJEB19060) | metagenome | reverse complement strand
GACCTTATCCTGCAAGTCCTACTAATCCACCTTTTGTTATAGTGGATTTTTTTCCTCCAAGTCAAATACCTGGTGGTAATGCAAGAGGTGTTGTAATGTATATATATCATGGACAAAATGCACAGTTAATAAGACAAAAGAGTTTTCCAGCAGATACAGGTCAAACTTGGCGTGTTTATCATGCTGGTTTTGATGGTGGTGGTAATATCAGTGCTTGGGATTTTGAACCTATAGCTAGTGGTAATCCTTATCAATTTGATCAAGTAACACAGTTTTAAAAAGCATTTGTATTCTTTGATAAATCCGTTATTATACGATAATGGAAAAAAATAAAACTTCCGAAAATAAAGATAATAAAAAAATTACAGGAATGTTTGGCATTCCTATCTTTGAAAAAGATTTTGTTTTTAAAGAAAAAAATGAATTTATTGAATGGTCTAAAACTTTAGGTGGTAGAAAAATTAGTAATGTTGGTGGTTTTCAATCAAATGATTACATTAGAATAGAAAACAGTATTAAAAAAAAGTTTTTAGATCAATTATCAAAAGATGTAGGTGAAGCTATTCAAGCGTATGGACCTGGTAAATTTAAACTTATATGCACAGCAGTGTGGACTAATATTAATGGTCCTGAGTCATGGAATGTTACACATACACATCCACAAACAGATTTTACTGCAACTGTTTATTTTGAAGTTCCAGATGATAGTGGTGATTTAGTCATTGATAATATAGATCATGTGGCGGCTTTTCAAAGATTCTTCTCTCATCCTTTGCATGTTGACTCTATATTTACAAGAATGAAATATATTCATTATCCTAGAAAAGATAGTCTTGTAATATTTCCAGCTCATCTACCTCATTCGGTAACAGCTAATAAATCTAATAGAGAAAGAATATCAGTATCTGCAAATTTTAATGTAGAGAGAGAAGATGAAGCACAAGTTAACAATAATTAAAGATGCAGTACCCTTAAATTTATTAGATTTATTTAAAAAATGGGCAATAGCNTGTGAACAATGGGGTTTAAATTATCCAATCAATTATCCAATAGANGAAAGATTTTTTAAAATGAATGTTATTAATAATGATGGTATGAATATAGAAAAGGCTACAGGTGCAGGAATAGCTCATTCCATTATCTCAATGATACATCAAAAATGCAAACTTTTTGACCCAGAGATATTATGTTGTGGAATAGGAGTAAGAGACAAACACACTAAAAGTAATATACACACAGATCANAAACANGATTTACCAGAAGAANTAAATGTTATGAAAATNTTAGGGNTANTNGANACTGATTGGAAAGAAGATTGGGGAGGTGGTTTTCATTGGGATGGCAAAGATTATTATGCTCCACCTGGTTCTTTTATGCTTTTTAATCCAAGGATACCTCACAAAGCTGGAGATATTCATTGTGAAAAAAAACGCTTTGCTGTCGATTACACTGTAGCGTCAAGCACTCGTTATGTGTTACAATCTCCTTATAATTAATTAATTATAAAGGAGATNAATATGTGGGCTTTAGTAGATACTAATGGCGATAATAGTGTTACCGAAGTAATATCTGCTGCTAAATCAATGACGATTGATGGCATTAAACATCCTAAAGAGATTTTTACTTTGTGGTCAGAAAGTGAGTTAAACGCTGTACGATTGTTTACGATTGTAAGGGCAGATGCTGGTGACAATAGATTTCAAGATCAAGATGGTAAAGCAACTTATGCTTATGATNCATCATCAAAAAAAGTTAGCGAGACTATAAAGTTAGTAGATAAAGATTTAGCTAATTTTAAAGTTGAAGCAAAATCTTCAGCAAAAGAAGACGCTTATGATAAAATGAGACAGTTTGACTGGCTAGTGGCAAGAGTAACAATGGATAGTTCAAAGACAATACCTACATCTGTCACTGATTACTGTGCTAAAATACGCAAGGACTGTGAAGACATTTGTTCAGCCATAGATGGAGCTTCTAATATGACTGAGATGAAAGCATTATACACAGACACTGTAGTAGATGGTAAGGTTACAGAAGTAGCTCGTGTCAACAGATGGAGTGACGATAGTTCAGTTGTAGATTTAAAAAGATAGGCTAACTAATGCCTTTAAGTGAAGTCAAAATAGCACCTGGTATAAATAAACAGGTTACTCCCACAGGAGCTGAAGGTAAGTGGATTGATTGTGATAATGTAAGATTTCGTTATGGTTATCCAGAAAAAATAGGTGGATGGGAGCAAACTACTCTTGATACTTTAGTTGGTGTAACTAGAGCATCTCATATATGGGCAGATACTTTNGGTAGAAGATANATTGCTTTNGGNACTAACAAAGGTTTATTTGTTTATTATGAAGGAGCATTTTACGATNTAAGCCCTCTNGATACAGCTCTTACNTCTTGTACTTTTACTTCATCTAATGGATCAGCTACAGTNACAATAAANAAAGCAGCNCATGGTTTANTNGANGGAGATTTATTTTTATTTAGTAGTGTAACNTTACCAGGTGGTGGTGCTACAGGTTTTACTACTGCTAATTTTACTAANAATACATTTCAAGTTATANCTGCTTTGTCTGACTCTTTTACAGTAACTATGCCTAGTAATGAGTCTGGTACTGGTATGAGTGCAGCTGGCAGTGTTACAGTTACTCCTTATTTTAGAGTAGGTGATGCGGAACAAGTTACAGGATATGGTTTTGGTACTGGTAGATGGGGTGGAGAAACTTTTCCTATTGCATCTAATACTTTAGATGGAGCTTTGTTAAACGACAGTGCTGGTACAGGTGGGTCAGGAACTACAATTACCTTAGANTCTACTGCTAACTTTTCTGCTACAGGNGGTATTATTTTAATTGATAGTGAACTCATAACATANACAGGTATTAGTGGATCTAATTTAACAGGTATTGTTAGAGGAGCCTCTGGAACGGCAACTGCTGCACATAGTGATGAGGCAACAGTGACTGAAGCATCTACATTTTCTGGTTGGGGAGAAGCAACAGATGATGCTACTGTAGTATTAGAACCTGGTAATTGGTCTTTAGATAATTTTGGACAAATTCTTATAGGCACAGTACGTAATAATAAATCTTTTTCGTGGGACCCCTCAACATCAAATGCTTTAGGAACTAGAGCTGCGGTCATATCTGGAGCACCTACTAAATCTGTTATGACTCTAGTATCAGATAGAGATAGGCATTTAATTCATTTAGGCACCGAACAAACTATAGCTAGTGGCACACAAGATAAAATGTTTATTAGATTTTCTGATCAAGAAAGTTTAACTGATTATACTCCAACATCCGTTAACACAGCAGGAACTTTTAGAATAGACAATGGTGCAAAAATAGTAGGTGGTGTTAATGCTGGGTCATATAATTTAATTTTAACTGACACAGCAGCTTACAGTATGAGGTTTATAGGTCCTCCTTTTACTTTTGGTATAGAACAAGTTGGTGCTAACTGTGGTTTAATATCGCAACATGGAATAGTAGCAGTCAATGGTGTAGTTTATTGGATGGGACAAGCAGGTGGTTTTTATTTATTCGATGGTACAGTAAAAAAGATAGCTTGTTCTGTTGAAGATTTTGTTTTCACTACTATTGATGATGGAGATTTAGGTTTGAATTTTGACGCTTCAGACATTATATCTGCTGGGTATAATTCTTTATTTGGTGAGATCAATTGGTTTTATCCCAAAGCAGGATCTACACAAATAGACAGAGTGGTAACATATAATTATTTAGAAAATGTCTGGTCTATAGGATCTTTATCTAGAACTACTTACTATGATAAAACTGTATACGATAATCCTTATGCTACTGAATTTGTTGAAACAGGTATACCTACTTTTCCTGTTATACAAGGAGTTACTAATATTAATGGAGCTTCTACATTGTATGCTCACGAAAAAGGTAATAATCAAGTAAATTCTTCTGCAATCACAGCTATAGTCGGCAGTATACAAAGTGGTGATTTTGAAGTAAACGATCCTCAAATGGGCACAGGTGAATTTTTTATTAAGGTAAGAAGATTCATTCCTGATTTTAGAGCACTTAATGGTAACGCTAGAGTTACAATTAANCTTAAGGACTTTCCTAGTGACGCAGAGGCTAGTAGTAGTTTAGGGCCTTTTACTATTAGTAAAACTACACAAAAAGTAGATACAAGAGCAAGAGCCAGAGCAGCTAATTTAAAAATAGAGAACACTACAACTAATGAAAGTTGGAGGTACGGAACTTTTAAAGCAGATGTGCAACCAGATGGACGACGTTAATGTATGGACATAAAAAACATTGTAAGTATAGATAATGAAAATATATGGAAAAGTGATCACACATCAAATCCTTATGCTATGGTTTTAAATGCAAAAAANATATGGAGATTCACTAAACACGAATGGCCTGAGCAATATAAATTTTACTTTGAAATGATAAAAGAAAATGCTGTAGATTTTAAATGGGGATTACATAAACAAAAATCATTTAAATTATTGACTATAAAAGAATACTGTTATTTTATGTCTCCCCCTGATATAATATATAGAGCTATAAGAAAGGAACCTGAAAAAAANAAAGGTAAACGTAAATGAGAAAAACTAAAACGAAAATAAAAAAGGTAGTAACAGCTCTAAAAAAAGCATCTAAAACTCATGCAAGACAAGCAAAAACATTACAGGGGGTGATAAGTGGCAGATCCAAGAAAAGGAACAGGTAAAAAACCAAAAGGCACAGGTCGTAGATTGTATACTGATGAAAACCCTAAAGATACAGTTAGAATAAAATTTGCAACACCAGCTGATGCTAGAGCAACTGTTGCTAAAGTAAAAAAAATATCAAAACCTTATGCTAGGAAAATACAAATATTGACTGTTATGGAACAACGTGCAAAAGTTATGGGTAAATCTGAAGTAGTNAGAATAGCAAAAGCTGGTAAAGTAGCATTAAAAAGAAAGAAACAAATTGGCTAAAATAAATACATTTATTCCAGAACCAAAGGAAGAATATAATATTGAAAATCAAAGACTTATTAATTTGGCTTTACAACAGATAATACAAAAATTAAATTTTTCATATCAAGAAGATTTAAATTCTGAACAACAAACTTTTAATTGGTTTATATCATGACGATACAGTATAAAAATGCAGGTTTTAATTTATCAGACACAAGTCAAACTACTGTGTTGACAGCACCAACTTCTGGCAGATGTTTAATAAAACAAATACAAGCACACAATAATCATTCAGGAGATGTTGATCTTACTACAGAAGTAACTGATACAAGTGCCACAGCTACTTTTAGAATAGATAAAGCTGCTATTGCTACTAATACAACAAGACAAGTAATATCACAAACTTTAGTATTAGAGGAGGGTGATGTATTAAAACTTACCGCTGGTACAGCTGGTAAAATACAAGGTATAGTTTCTTATGCTTTAGTAGATCGTTCTTTACAAAATGGGTGACATTAGTATATTTATAGGATGTTGCTTCAACAAGCTATATTTAAATTAGAACANATAATTTCACAAGAAGATTGCAAAAAAATGATTTCTTACATGGATGAGAAATGTAAGGTAAAAGCAGAAGTTATGGGTAAAAACAATAAACCACAAACGGATACTAAGATAAGAGATGTTTTATCACATTGGTTAAACAATGATGATTATGGAGCTCCTCCATATTATAAAATAGTAGAAAACGGAATACGAAAAGGCGTTCAAAAATATTTACAACAATTCAAGTTTATGGGTAATTTACATCTAAATGAAATAAATTTGTTAAAATATCAAAAAGATAATTTTTACCTTAAACATGTAGATGCCTCAAATACATTAAATAGAACATTATCAATAATTATTAATATAAATGAGGAGTATGAAGGAGGGGATTTAATATTTTTTAATCCATACACTGACCAGGCATATTCTAAACCAACTCTTAAAACAGGAGATATGGTTATTTTCCCAAGCAATTTTTTGTATCCGCATCAAGTTATGCCTGTTACAAAAGGTGAAAGGTACAGTATTGTCTCTTGGCTCACATAAAATATTGGATTGCATAAATAAAAAAAAAGCAAATCACGCAACAAATATATGCACTGATTTATACAGTTGGGAAGAATTAGAATCGCTTATAAATATTAGACCCATAACAAATGTCGATAGGTTTCATACTACTGGCAACACAGAAAATTTAAAATGGCAAGCATCTGCATGGTTAAGTGATGTTAAGTCTATACCAGCAAATTGTGTCATACCAGTGATTGAACAAGGAGTATGTTGGATTTCAGATATGTCTAGAGCTAATAAAAAAATAAACAATATATGTAATTTTATAGAACAAAAAACAGGTGGTGAAGTTGATGTACATATTTACTTTGATCTATACAAAAGTAACAACGGCACAAGTTTATATAAACACTGGGATAAAGCTGATAATTTAATAATACAGGTAGAGGGTCAAACTAATTTTAAAGTATGGAATATAGAGTGCACTGAAGGACCTAGTAAAATACATACAGAGGAAAAACCAATTATTGATGTTATAATGAATCCAGGTGATATTATTTTCATACCTAAACATATAGTGCATCAAGCGACATCGTTATCTAAAAGGTTATCTTTAAGCATACCAATATCATATTTAGGTGACGAAAAACAAAACAGAGAGTGGATTAATATTTCTTGCAAAAATTAGGTAAATATAGGATATTTTATTTATGAAAGTAATTAAGTGTGAAAGTAAAGAAGTTTATAGAAACAAAAAAACAAATATGGTTTACGCAACTAAAGCTGATGCAGATCATGATGTAAACAACCCTAACACAGACACNAAGCAAGAAGACATAGCATGTGATGTTAAAATAATAGTGCCAGAAGAAGCATTATCTTTAGTAGGCAAAACTAAAGATGAAAATTAAATACGATAGATTTTATTATAATCCATTACCAGAAGAATTGACTATAGGAGTTAGTTCTACTCATGGTCATGGTATTTTTGCAAGATACGATATACCTAAAAAATATGACTTAGGNATGAGTCATATTAAAATACCTATTATACATGGATATGTTAGAACACCTCTAGGTGGGTTTTTAAATCATAGCGATTTTCCTAACTGTCGTTTATTCGTTGATTTAGATTGGGATGATTATTTAGTTTATAAAGTTATGACCACAAAAAAAATACAGAAGGGTCAAGAATTATTTTTGGAATACGGATCATGATACCTAATGGNGGCACTGAGATACAGCATCGTTTTCTTTCACATTATGTTGATGAGTCATTGTTAGNCAATTTTCAAATATGCACATCAATACCTGGTAAAGTAGAATTAAGTAAAGACAAAATAAATATATTATGGCAAAAAAATAGTCACGACCAACCTAATATATATCCTTGGTTTGAAGATAAAACTAACCACGACAAATTTGATTGGTATGTTTTTAACAGTCATTGGAATTATGAAAAGTATAGATATAGATTTGATCTACCCACTGAAAGATGTCATGTAATAAAAAATGGTGTAAACAACTTTCCTACACTTATACCTTTTAAACAAGGCAATATGGTTCGTATGTTATTTCATGTTACTCCTTGGAGAGGGCTTAATGTTTTATTGGGAGCTATGAGTTTATTAAAAGATTGTAACGTGCATGTAGATATTTTTAGCAGCTGCAAAATATATGGAGAAGAGTTTGAAAAAGAAAATGAAAGTAAGTATGAGCCTTTATACGAACAAGCTAGAAAGCTAGAGAATGTAACTTACATAGGTTATAAAGAACATTCTTTTATACAAAAATATATTTATCGTTATCATATGTTTGCATACCCTAGTATTTGGGAGGAGACAAGTTGTAATGCAGCTCTTGAATCAATGGCTGCTGGATTATATTGTATTGTAACAAACTTTGGTGCTTTATACGAAACGTGTTCAGAGTTTCCTGTGTATGTAACCTATGAAAAAGATACTAAAAGACTTGCTAGTAAATTTGCATCTGCTATACGTCAAGCAGTAAACACGATACACGAGCCAGAGGTGTTTGAACATTTGCAAATGCAACAAAACTTTGTAAAAAAATTTTATAGTTGGGATAAAAAAAAGATAGAGTGGACTAATTTTCTTCAGGGTGCTCTGCATGAAAAACGTTAAATTATTTGTAGCTACACCTGTACATAGTAATGTATCTATACATTACTTACAAACTGTAATTATGTTACAAAAAAAATGTTATGAAAAAAATATAGAGTTTACTTTACAAACTATGAAGTGTTCTCTTGTCACTAATGGTAGAAATATATGTGTAGCTGATTTTATGAACTCTGATTGCACTCATATGCTTTTCTTAGATAGCGATATACAAATAGAAGCAGATTCTATAATGACTATGATAGAAAAAAATAAAGAACTATTATGTATACCATATCCTTTAAAAACTGTTAAATACGATAAAATGTATGAGATTCAAAAATTAAGGCCAGACTTTAATTTAGAGCAAATGAGTATGGCGGGTAATGTTTATCCAGTAAGATTAGCTGACGATAAATCAATAACAGTTACTGATGGAATGTGTGAGTTAACACATTCTGCTACTGGCTGTTTATTGATNCAGAGAAATGTATTTANTAAAATGATGNAANAATATNCNGATTTAANAATTAATCAAGANGTTACTNTTGATAANGAAAAAGTAATGAAACCTAATTTATATAATTTTTTTGATACGTATTTTGATAAAAAGAAAAACTTATATTATGGAGAAGACTTTGCTTTCTCCAGATTATGGCGTAAAATGGGCGGGAAGTGTTATGCGTTAATAACAGAATACATAACACATGTGGGTGACTATTCTTATACAGGCAGACTGATTGACGAAATGTATGCTGTAGGTATTGATAGTAAGGGAAAAAACAAGTAAACTATACATAGAAACACAAAAGGAGTTATTATGGCATTTCCAGTTTTAGCGATGGCAATAGGAGCAGGAATAGGAGGCTTATACACAAAAGCATCAGGTGGCTCCAATAGAGATATGATTAAGAATATGTTTTTAGGTGCAGCACTTGGAGCAGGTGCAGGCACAGCAATAGGTGGTTTAGGTGCTACTACCGGGGGACTAACGGCAGCACAAACAACAGCTATGGCAGGAACTTTACCAAGCTATGGTTCAGCAGCTGCTTTACAAACTGGACAGGCAGGCTTAGCTACTAAATTAGGTTTGTCTGCAGGTCAAGCCAAACTTGCAGGAACAGCAGCCGTTGCAGCACCACTAATGATGGGTGGTGGACAGAAAGGTGGAGAGTTCAAGCCACCATTTACTGATCAACAATATGCTGATGCAAGAATGAGGGCAGATGAGCAAGTACAAGGATTAGGTTCAAGATTTAGTTATGATGCAGCTCCACAAGGTATGGTAGAAAATCCAAGTATGTATGCTTTAGCTGAAGGAGGTATTGTAAATGCCTTACCAAGATTTAATAAAGGTGGTAATGTTCAATACTTGCCTAGTAAATTAGATCACGATGAAAAAGATGTAAGTAATTATGTAAGAGCTCAAGGTTATATAGAAGATGCAACAGACATAGCAAACAAAGATGAGGACACTATGTTAGCACAATTAGCAGATGGTGAGTTTGTAAGTAGAGCAGATGCAGTTTTAGGTGCTGGTATTATGAGTGGTGCTAACCCTAAAGACTTTAAGGAGATGAGAGAAAAAGGAGCAAAATTTTTTTATAATCAACAAGATCAGTTGAAAAGGATCTACGACATAACTAGCTGATGGTTTTGTCTGATGAAATATGGGCTGTTTTAAAGCCTGCTGCTGAGATAGGAGATTTTGCTACTAGAGAAGATATAGAAGATAGATTAGCAACTGGTGAGTTTAAATTGTGGATAAAAAATAAAAGTGCAGCTGTAACAAACAAAATTAACAATACTCTACGTATTGGTTTAGCGGGTGGTGATTTAAAAGATTTAATTGAAATAGAAAAAGATATATACGAATACGCAAAAAGTATGTGGTTTAGTCATGTGGACATTTTAGGAAGATGTGGATGGGAAAAAGTTTTACCTGATTACAAAAAACAAGCAGTATTACTTAGAAGGAAAATAATATGAGTTTNATTTTTGGAGGCGGCGGTGGCGGCGGTGGCGGCGGTAGCGGCACACAAACAGGCACACAAACAAATATCACAAGAGAAGCCCCAGAGATTGAAGGTAGAAAACTAGCCTTATACGATGAGGCAATGAGATTAGCAAAGGAGCCTATNGAAGTTCCAGATTATNAAGTAGCAGGNCCATCTCCANTAGAAAAAGAAGCATTNAGATTATCAGGAACAACAGGTACAGGACAACCTACNACAACAGCAGGTATAGCTTCNATATTAAGTGGTAANTTNATGGCNGCTCAACAGCCAGATATAGATGCTTTTATGAANCCATTTCAAAGATATGTANTAGATGAAGTAAACAGACAATCAGCAATGAGAGAAAATCAGATAGCAGCACAGGCTGTACAAGCTGGTGCTTTTGGTGGTGGTAGAGAAGGTGTACAAAGAGCAGAAGAAGAAAAAAGAAGATTAAGCACTATTGGTCAATTGTCTGCTGCAGGTTTTGATAAAGCAGTAGGTGCTGCACAACAACAACAAAGATTCCAAACAGAAGCTGCTATGCAAACAGGGCAAAGTTTATTAGGTGCTGGTAAACAACAACAACTGATGCAACAAGCGGACATAGCTCAATTAGGTCAATCCGGTGCAATACAAAGACAAATAGCTGATAGGGCTTTGGCAGCAGAAAGACAAACACAAGTAGCAAGACAATATGAGCCTTTTCAAAGATTAGAGTTTGCTAAAGGTATTATGACCACCTTACCAACAGCTGCTTCTCAAATTACACAAACTACAGGCCCAGGAACTAATCCTTTCGCACAAGCCATAGGTGCAGGTGTGGGAGCTTATTCTGCATATAAAATGGTTGGTCCAGGTGGAGCTGCTGCTGGCGGAGGCGGTTAATGTTAAATTTACTTTATAGTTTAGGTAGAGCAGGGGCAACACGTGCGGCTCCTTATGTTAAAAGAGGTATAAGTGCTCTTAGAAAAAAAGCTCCTGAAACTGTAAAAAAAACTGAAGCTGGTTTTAAAAAAGTAAAAGCTAGAACAGCACCCAGAAGACAAGAATTTAAAAAAAGAACGGATGCAATCTTAGGTGCTAATTTAAAAAAAACACCTACAGATGTACCAGTTCCAGGCACAGGAGCTTATTTAGGAGGTCGTGCTATGGATGTTGCTGGTTTAGGTNNTNNAGGTTTTGGTGCTGTAGAAACTGCTAAATCTGTAACTCCNTTATTTACTGATGAAGATTTTACTAAATCAGATGCTCTTATGTTAGCTTCAGGTATTGTAGCCGCAAATCCAGCTTTAAAATTTGGTAAAAGAGCTTTATCAAGATTAGCAGGATCAGGGACTTTTTATAAACCAAGAATGAAATTAGATAAAAAAGGTAAATCAACTGGAGAAAAAGTTATTGATGAGATAACAGGAAAACCAGTGAAAGATAGATTTGTAAGATTTGCATCACCTCTAGAGAGAAGAAGAGAGCTATTAGGTTTTGGAGCTAGTGTGCCTTTGGCCGTAGGTGCTGGGTTGTTAGAAGATAGTCCTGATTTAACTAAATTACAAGATTTAGAAAAAGCTGATGAACAAGATGAGATTTTTAAACAACAAGCAATACAGCCTCAAATGGGTGCTAATATGCAAAAAGTTGTTGATAAAATAAATAAAAGACCTGGACAATATAGTGAACAACAACAGTTACAAATGCTAGAAGAAGCAAAACAATTAGATGATGCACAAAAACAAGAAGCTATACCACCAGAAAAAGAGTCAGCTGAAAATGTAGTAGAACAGGTAGAAAAAGAAGAAGAGAAAATTGTAGATCCTCCAGTAGAAGTAGCACCCGACGAAATAGATATGGACAAAAATCCCGGACAGGCAGTTGATGATGCTGATACAGCTGCAAAAGAAAATATTATTGCTAATGAAAACAATCCAGGAGGTGATCCTAAAATACCTCCTATNCCTAAAAATTTATACGCAGATGGCGACTTGCATTCATTAATGGCAGGAGCTCAAAGCATCANTAGAGATTATACAAAAATGAATGAAGCTATGGATGAGTACAAAAGATTTATTGAAAAAGAAGAAGGTAAAGTACAAAGCTACGATCAATATAGAAAAAGATTTGCAGAAATAACTGGCGACAACAATGAAGAGTCTGCTAACTTAGCGATGTTTAAATGGGCTATGGCTATGATGACAGGTAGATCAAATGAAAAAGGCTTATCTGGATTTTTGGACATAGCAGGTCAAGCTGGTATGGTTTATGCTGACGACTTAGCAGCTATACATGCTCAAAATAGAGCAGAAGAAATGCAAATCGCTAATGCTTTTATGGCTTATGAGCAAGACGCACAAAGGTATCTGTCTGGATTAGAACAAGGTAGATTAGCTCAAGCTATTCAAAATGAAAGAGACATAATGAACGATAAGGTTACTGATGATCAACAATTATTTAATAATAGAGTAACTTTGTATCAATTGTACTTGCAAAAAATGGAGACCTTACAAGAGATAGAAGATAAAAAACAAGAAAGTTTAGCAGCACCAAGAAAAGACCAAGAGTTTTTTATGATAGACGATCCTAACGCTTTGTTCAAAAGAAGAAAAATTAGACTTGGTTTTACAGAAGAAGGTAAAAGAGTTAAGTTTGAGTTTGATGATAAGGGTAATGAAATCATTGTACCGATAGGTCCAGATGAAGCATCAGGCACTGCATTAGGTAAAAAGTTAGATACAGCTCGACTTAATAAAGATTTAACAAGTCTAATAGCTATGGATCAAGGATTACGATTTACTAAAATTGTTGAGGATATGGAGAAAACAAAAGTTGGTTCTCCTGGTGCAGTAAATCAACTATTAACTAGATTAGGTGGTTTATATAGAGATTGGAGTCCTACTGCTTCAGGTCCTATTCCTAGATCAGCAGCCGACTTTGATACAGGTATACAAGATATGTTATTTGCTGCTTCACAAAGAGGTACTGGAGAGAGAACTAAAGAAGACGACAAAGAATATAACAGACTTATGAACGAATTTAATAAAGATAGAGTGAGAACGAATAAAGAAATAAATGACATAAGAACTAAAGGTGTAAACAGTAAATTTATCTCTGAAGAATCTAGGTCTATACTTGAAAAAGCTGGAACAGAAAGAGAAAGGCAAAAAATTGTAAATGACTTAGCATTATTGAGATTGATAGAAAACAGAATGAAATATATTGTTGCTAATGCTAACAAAGATGAGGATAGATTGACTGTTGCTGATGTTCAAGATGCTGCTGCAAGTACAGCTATCATTCGTTTTCTAAAACCATCAGAGGAAGTAAAAGCAGATTATGCAGCTTTAGCTGGACAACTTAATCAAAAATATAGAGCTTTAGCTAATAAATATATTAATGCAGGTGGTGATCCTGAACAACTTATGAAACATGGCAATGCTTTAGTAATTCAACAATACAAAGCTGGCCTCTTAAGTAAGAAAAATGAACAACTAGATATGACAAATATGAATGAAGCAACACAGTCTTTAGTTAANAAAGTGTTAGGTAGATAATGGATCAAGAACAANTAGAAATGTTACAAAGTCAAATTGATTCTGGAGAACTTGANCCAAGAACTATGGATGCTGAGCAACAAAGTGCTTTGAAAGAGTTAATNAGAAGAGGNGANATAAAAGCACCACCAGGTGGTGTNTCTAGTATGATCGCAGANAGAGATGTTGGTGAGGCAGGTATCCTACAACAAGCACAAGAAGCCAGTAAGGTTAGTGGTTTACAAACTCCTTTTGGTGAAGTNTTATCNGAAAGAGCATCGTTTGAATTAGTTGGAGATGTNATAGGATCTTTTNCACCTTATCTTACTAATAGAAGAGCATTGGTTAAAGATATTGTAAAAGGGGTAGGTAATGAGAAATACACAAAGCCAATAGGTAAAGAATCTTTTAGAGCAGGAGCTTTTGCTAACCAAACTGCTAAATTTACAGATACTTTAAAAAATTTAAGTATGAAAATAGGTGAAGGTAAAAATAGAAAAACAGTACAAATAGGTAAAGCAGTATTGAGAGGTAGTGCACCTGGTAGAGCTTTAGCAGGCACTATAGGTTTTTTAGAAAAGGCTATTAAATCAGGAACCAAGATAGCCAGAGGTGAAATAGATGCAGTAAGATCAGGTGATGCAACAAAAAGTTTGATGAGAACTGGTGCTAGGACAGAAGCTAAATCTTTAGTGTATGGTGCAGTAGGTGCTGGTACAGGTTCTGCAATTTATGATTTAGTAAAATTTAAACAAAATTTAGGATCTAANTTATCTATGGATTTAGGAGAACTTACCACAGATGAAATAGATGATTTACCTTTTGCTGGAAGATTAGCAATGCACAGCGCTATAGCTATGAAAAATTCTTTACTGTTTGGAGCTGCAGGAACTGGCATAGGNATACTTGCTGCNAAAGGATTTAANGCAGGTAAAAAAACTTTNTTAGGTTTAAACTCTGAAGAGTCTATGAACTTAGCAAGAAAAGCTTTTGAGGANGGCACTCCATTATCTCCTACTGCACTNGCAGGTGANGGTATNGGAGGATTTTTATCTAGAAACTTTTTTCAAATATTTGGTGTAACACCANTNATNGGAGGTAAAGGTNCGGAAAAATTAAGAGNNACTGTACGTGATGTTTTATTTCCTAATATGTTAAAAGTATCTGCAGGACTAGAGCCAAACACAACTGCTGTGGCTCTAACAGCACAAGGTGCAATTGGTGCCGAAACGATGTTTAAAATGGCTGAAAATTATAAAAATAATAAAGATGTTATAGATGTATTATATAAACAATTATTAATAAAAAATAATGCCTTAGGCAGTCCTTCATTTATACCAACAACTAATTTTAGAAAAGAACTTGCTGGTATTAACAAAGAAATAATGGGTGAAGATGCAAGTCAATTTGCAGAATTTTTAAGAGGTCAAACAGATACAAAAAATTTAACTAAAGAAGTTAAAGATACTATTTTACAAATGATCCCTATAGCGAATGCAGATCAACTATTAACAAAAGATAACTTAAATTTATTTGAGGCAGCACAATACAGAAGNTTTTTGACAGAATTACAAGAAAAAACAATAGGCACAACTAAAACCGAAAAAGGTAGAGCTAGAGCAGAACAAATAAGAAGAATATTGGCTGCTATGGATCAAGATATGGCTTTAGCTGAAAACGTAGCTAGAAATGCTGACTTGCCTCAAACTGCTGAAATGGCTAATTATATTGCNTTGCAAAAAGGTNCTANCGATGAACAAAAAAGAAATNNAGCNGGTAATGCTATAAAANCNTTGTCNGAAAGACTNCATGANACAAATGATACCTATTTTAAATTAGTAAACGCTTTTGATGGTGCAAAAAAAGGATTTGATGTGGATCAAATATTAGGTGCTGCTTTATTTAATGCTGGCACAGAGGTTACAGCAAAACAAGCTTTTGATAATATGTTCGATGCTACTTTCAAAAATCACGACCACAATGCTTTGAAACAAATTAAAAGATTAATAGGAGTGAATGAAGCGACTCCAAAAAAAGAATATGCTGATGCTTTTATGAAAAAACTTGGTGTGCGTTATATGTTTGATGCTTTTAATAATTCTTTTACTGCAAGAGCAAAAGCAGAGCCTTTTGTTCCTAACATGATATTAAATGAAGATATTGGTAAAGCTGAAGATGTAGTTAGAAAAATAATAGAAGATAAACCTAATTCAGCTTTAGCAAAAAATTTTAAAAACAAAGACCCTAATAAACCTTTTGTAGATCAAGAATTAATGGCTTTGATGAATAAAAAAAATGATCGAGGTGAATTTGTTNTAGATGTAAATGANAGAGCTAAAATACAAGAATCTTTAACAACTAGCTTAGAAGANGTAAATTTAGCAGGTAAAANTATAGACAATTTTAATATAACCACATTTAAANANAATNTAGGATTAAATACTCCTGATGGTGTGGCTATGTTAGAAGAGTTATATGGTAAAGAACATACTAAAAGAATAAAAGATGTAGTGGAAATATTAGAGGCTGGTGTGAACATTGGTCTTACTGATCCATCTACTTTTATTACCAGAAGAATTATTTTAAGTGGTACAGCTGCTGCAGGTATAGGTGCAGGAATAGGGTTTTTTGGTAGTGGTGGAGACACAAATAGTACGCTTTTAGGTTTTGGTCTAGCACCTTTGCTTTCAGCTTTTGCTGCACGTAGATATGGTATGTGGATTGCTGATCCTAATACAACNAAAGCAGCACTTGGTCTATTAACNGATCAAGAAAAAAAGTTTTTAATTAGAGGTTATGGCAAACAAGGACCTTTACGAGAGGGTGTATATACCAGAGGAATAGGTCAGTCTAAAATAAGAGATGCCGGAGAAACAAGAGAAGCTGGTATTAGAGAAGTGCCTTTTGGTGGAGGTCCATTTGGTATTGTAGATCCTACTAAACCTTTAGGACAGTATTATGGTCCACAAAGAGCTAGAAACTTAGCTATCATGATGAATTATTTTACAGGTGCTCCTGGAGATGATCCTACATTTACTGCACAAAATATTACGATGAAAGATGTTAACGATTATTTTGCACAATCAGATGATAAGATTATGGTGCCTAATCCGTCAGTATCTTTAGGTCAACTACCTGAGTCTACCATTAGACAAATGTATCCAGAGTATGAAGAGTTTAAAAAACTATCTATTGAAGAAAAGAAAATTTTTAATGATCAACTAAGAGCAGCTTTAGCTGCAAAAAGACAAGGAGACATAGAAGAAGATGAGATAGATAAAATGCCTGATGCTCAACAACCACAACAAGAAGTTCCGCCAGCTAATATAGAACAAACTCCACCAGCTGCTGTGCCACAATCAGCTCCACAAGCTGCTAATCAAAATTTAAATATGAGAACAAATTATGCTGCTTTATTTCCACAAGATGATATAGGGCAAGCTCTGGCTAATAGAGGGACATAAAATGGATGAGATGATGTTCTGGAATATTTTACTCACCATAATTGCGTCTGCTTTTGGTTGGGC
>FUFK010786247.1_pt1 | contig 17180 bp, 10 predicted proteins | sample 1021851 | NCBI WGS metagenome assembly FUFK01 (sample SAMEA51879418, study PRJEB19060) | metagenome | reverse complement strand
CATCGGTTCCGAACTCTGCCGTCAGATCATCAAGCTGGCGCCCAGCCACCTGGTGCTCCTGGAACAGAGCGAAGTGGCCCTCTACAACATAGAGATGGAGCTGGCGGACCTGATTCAGCGCCATCACTTCGACGTGAAGCTGATCGCCATGCTGGGTTCCGTCGTGGATCCGGGGCACGTGGAGCGGCTTTGCCGCGAATTCGATGTGGATACGCTGTACCACGCTGCCGCCTATAAACATGTCCCGATCGTCGAAGAGAATCCCGCCGCCGGCGTGCGTAACAATATCCTGGGGACGCTGGCCGCGGCCCAGGGGGCGGAGGCCGCCGGCGTGAGCCACTTCATCCTGGTTTCCACCGACAAGGCGGTGCGCCCCACCAATGTTATGGGCGCCACCAAGCGCTTTTCCGAACTGGTCCTGCAGGCGATGGCAGGGCGGGGCAGCAGCACGATTTTCTCCATGGTCCGCTTCGGCAACGTGCTGGGCTCCTCCGGATCGGTGGTGCCGCTGTTTCGCGAGCAGATTCGCCGTGGCGGTCCGGTGACGGTGACGCACCCCGATGTGATTCGTTACTTCATGACCATCCCCGAAGCCGCCCAGCTGGTGATCCAGGCCGGTGCCATGGCGAAAGGCGGTGAGGTGTTCGTACTGGACATGGGTGAGCCGGTGAGAATCCTTGATCTGGCGCAGACCATGATCCGCCTGATGGGCCTGTCGGTGCGCGATGAGTCCAACCCGGACGGCGATATAGAGATCGTATTCAGCGGTTTACGGCCCGGGGAGAAGCTCTTCGAAGAACTGTTGATCGGCGATGCCAGCGTGCGAACCGAGCATGAAATGATCATGCAGGCCCATGAGGAGGCGCTTTCCAGCGAGGAGGTTGCGGCCGCCTTGCAAGCTTTGCGCGCGGTCCTCGACCGGGGCCAATCGTCGGCGTTGAAAGCCTTGTTGTGTCGGTACGTCAACGGCTACCGGCCCCGCGAAGAAGTGGAGAACGAGGACCCAACGCCGCCCTGCGTCGGGGTCGATGAGACGGCCGCCGGCGTCACGCCGGTTCCCGCTGCGACGTCCGGCGGAAAAGGCGTCCATTAAAAAGGGCGCCATGAAGGCGCCCCGGGCTCGAAGTGACGGAGACTCTGAAACATCACTACGATACTTCGCGGTCCGGCCACGTCCTTGTCGTTACTCTCCATTCCGCGAAGCGCAAGAGCCTGCCATCATGAGACCCCGGTCTCAATTCACAGCCAGATACTTTCTGTATACCCCTTCTTTTTTTCCCGCCAATAAAAAAGGCGCCCTTGGGCGCCTGAAGTCACACAAAACGACTATGAAACGGTGCCCCGGGGCCTACGGGAAGGGGGTGAGATAACCCCGGGGCACTCCTAAATCCTGCCATTTTGTGATGGGCNTCACAATATGCATTTAAGGTACTTTAGTACGAAAAACACCGTTTCTACGTGAAGAGTAATAATCTTTGCCGTAATTTTTATCATTATTATGGCTTAGTTTTAACTAGGTCGAATTTATTGTTTTGCGCTCTTTAAATCAAAATACGATTAAAACCCCGGTTTTCAGCGTGTACAGGTTTTGTATCCGTGTGTACCATTTCCGAATCTGTGATGGGGTTGGCATAAAAAACATTTTGTATGCGCTAGGCGAAATCATGCTTATGCCCGGGCGCAGTGTCAGTTCCGTGGAGTGATCTGTACCGGGGGATGTCATGAATTCTTATCATGAAATTGNACGTTTTCAACGTAAGGCCGGCCAGGCCGATTTCCCTTTCCGTGATACCGGTACGCCGGCCCATGAACACCGCGAAACCGGCTGGAGCCTGATCGACCAGGTCGCCGCCGGCGTTTCCGTATCGTCTTCCACACCCTCTTCCGAACCCGACTCCGGGCCGCCGATTCAGATAACGCGGCAGGCGGCGGAGGTGGCCGAGGCCACCGAGACCCCGGTGCCCGGCGATGAAGAGGCCCAGGACGCGGCGCTGGAGCGTTTCGCCTCCTTGCTGCAGGCGCGTCATCGCCGCGAGGTGGAGCAGGACCATCCGGAAGCGGGTGACGAACAACCCCTTAAACAACTGCTGCGCCGCATCGCGGTGGGCCCCGGTGAGAGCAATGAGAGGTGGCCCACGCGGTGCTGATCGCGGTCGCATCCCCAAAAGGGGGCGTGGGTAAGACCACGTGCGCGGCGCACCTCGCCTACGGTATTGCCGCCTCGGGTTACCGCGCCATCGCGGTGGACCTGGATCCGCAGAACAGTTTGCGCCTGCATTTCGGTATTCCTTTGGGCGAAGCGAGCGGACTGGCGCGGGGCGGGTCGCCCACGGACGACTGGATGCCACGGGTACTCAACGGCGGGGGCGGCGTCGGGGTGCTGCCCTATGGGGCCGCCGACGGCGCTCAGCGCCGGGCGCTGGATCAGGCGCTGCAAACGCCGGGGTTTCTCGCCTCGGCATTGCGCGGCCTGGGGGAGCAGCCCGACACCGTGTTGGTGGTGGACCTGCCGCCGGGGCCGTCGCCGGCGCTGGACGCGGTGTCGGCGCTGGCCAACCTGCGGCTGACCCTGTTGCTGGCGGACTCCGCGTCGGTGTCCCTGCTGCCGGGTCTGGAGGACGGTTTTTACCCGCCCGGCGTGGCGCCGGGTTCCGAGCACCGGCTGGTGCTCAATCAGGTTGATATTCGCCGCCGGCTCAATCGCGAGATCACCGAATTTCTGCGGACCCGGTACCGCGACAGTCTGCTCGCCACCCTGCACCGCGACGAGGCGGTGCCGGAAGCCGGCGCCCGTCAAATTTCCGTTTTCGAACATGCCGAGTCGTCGCGCGCCGCCCGCGACCTGGGGATGCTTTGCCGGCGTTCGCTGGCGCTGCTCAATGGTGCGGATTCAGCGGGTTATTCGCCGCTCTGGGGACACAACAGGTAATTAACAATGCCGAAAAATAAAACCCGACCACCGCTGGCCAGGCGGTGCCTGTTCGCCTTTGCCTGCTTGCTGGCTGTACCACCGGTGCTGTTGTTCATCACCACGCCCATGGAGGCGGGGCACCAGGCGCTGCTGGGTGCCGCCGGCGTGCTGCTGATGGCGTTGGTGAACCGTGTGCGGCCGGACTCGCGGCGCGTGTCCCTGTGGCTGGTGGCGTTGTCGCTGATTGTCTCCAGCCGCTACATCTGGTGGCGGGCCACGGCGACGCTGCATTTCGAAAGCGTGCCGGAAGCGGTGCTCGGCTACGGCCTGTTCCTGGCCGAGCTGTACGCGCTGGTGATTCTTCTGCTCGGTTATCTGCAGACGCTCTGGCCGCTGGAACGCAAGCTGGTGCCGCTGCCTGACGACACCGGCCTGTGGCCCACCGTGGACGTCTATATTCCCACCTATAACGAAAGCCTGGAGGTGGTCAGCGACACGGTGCTGTCGGCGCAGAACCTGGATTACCCGGCCGACAAGATGCGCATCTACCTGCTCGATGACGGTCGGCGGGAAAGCTTCGAGGCGTTTGCCAAGAGCGCCGGGGTGGGCTACATCACCCGGCCGGACAACCGGCACGCCAAGGCGGGCAATCTGAACAATGCCCTCGGCCAGACCGACGGCGAACTGATCTGCGTGTTCGATTGCGACCATATCCCCACTGCCGGTTTTCTGCAGGCCACCGTGGGCGGTTTTCTCGACGACGCCGGACTGGCGATGGTGCAGACGCCGCATTACTTCTATTCCCAGGATCCGTTCGAGCGCAACCTGGGTGTCGGCGAGGAGCTGCCCCGTGAGGGCGAGCTGTTCTACGGCCCGGTACAGAAGGGCAACGACTTCTGGAACGCCACCTTCTTTTGCGGCTCCTGCGCGGTGATTCGCCGCCGGGCGCTGGACGATACCGACGGCTTCGCGGTGGAAACGGTCACCGAGGACGCCCACACCGCGCTGCGCTTCCAGCGTAAAGGCTGGCGCACCGCGTTCGTCAGCCTGCCGCTGGCGGCGGGTCTGGCCACCGAGCGGCTGTCCCTGCATATCGGGCAGCGGGCGCGCTGGGCGCGCGGCATGACGCAGATTCTGCGGATGGACAATCCGCTGTTCGGCCGGGGCCTGAGTCTGGCGCAGCGGCTTTGCTATCTGAACGCCATGCTGCATTTCCAGTTCGCCCTGCCGCGGGTGGTGTTCATCACCGCGCCGCTGGCCTACCTGCTGCTCGGGCAGAATATTATCGCCTCGTCCGCGTCGATGATTTTCGCCTACGCCCTGCCGCACCTGTTCCATGCGATCTGGACCAACTCGCGGCTCAACGGCCGCTTCCGCTACACCTTCTGGGGCGAGATTTACGAGTCGGTGCTCTGTTTCCACCTGATCAAGCCGACGCTGGTGACGCTGTGGGATCCGAAGAAGGGCTCGTTCAACGTCACCGAGAAGGGCGGCCTTCTGGAAAAGAGTTTTTTCGATATCAGCGCGGTGCGCCCGCACCTGGTGGTGGCGTTTCTGCTGGCGCTGGGGCTGGGCAGCGGGCTGGTGCGTTTCTACTGGAACGAGTTCTACGCCATCGAGCGGGACGTGATGCTGCTCAACGTGTTCTGGGCCGGCTTCAGCCTGCTCACCCTGCTGGCGGCGATCGCCGCCGCCCGCGAGCAGCGCCAGGTGCGTACCAATGTGCGGGTGCCGCTGGTGCTGCCGGCGTCGATCTATCTGGCCGACGGCCATGTACTGAAAACCCGCACGCGGGATGTGTCCCTGGGCGGGGTGCGGCTGGCCAACCCGCTGGAAGAGACCTTCGATGGCGACGTGGAGGACGTGGAGATCCGCCTCGACGACCTGAGCGTGGTGTTGCCGGCGCGGCTGGTCGACGCCGACGGCGAGGACCTGCGTTTGCAGTTCGGCCTGATGAACCTCAGCCAGCAGCGGCAGATGCTGCGTATCGTCATGGGCCGCTACGACGCCTGGCTGCCGGACAGGCCCCATGACAAGGACCGGCCCCTGCATTCGTTCCGCATCGTGCTGCGGGTGGTGATCCTGATGTTCTTCGGCCGCTGGCTGGCGCGCGGCACCAAGGAACGGGAGATCGATGAGACCATGCGCGCCAACCGCCTCTGGCACCGCTTCATGCCCCTGGCGGTGCTGCTGCTCCTGGCCCTCCTCGCGCTCCTGGCGGTCCGCCCGGCCATGGCCGATGATGTGCGAGCGGGCTCTGTGGGAGCGGGCCCCGCCCGCGAAAGGCCGGCAACGCCGGCCGGCAGGATCCCAGAGACCTCATTCGAGAATAGCGCCACTCTCGAAACCCGCCCCCACCAACAAACCCTGACCTTCCGCCAGCTCGGCCGCGTGGACGGCCTGACCCTGGCCGGCGCCCAGTCCCAGGCCGGGCTGGGCTTCTCGGTGGGCCGCGATGAGGTAGTCACCGGGGCGGAGATGTATCTCAAGCTCCACTACGGCGATGAGATTCTCCCCGGCACCGGTCGGCTGGTGGTGGAGATCAACGGCGCCCGGGTACAGACCCTGGAACTGGACCGCGACGCCACCGAAGCGGAATTCCGGCTGCCGGTGAACCCGGCCCTGCTGGTCACCAACAACCGCATCAACTTCCGGCTCGTGGGGCTCGCCGACCGGGCCTGTCCCAACCCGCTGGACAAGCGCGTCTGGCTCACCGTGGATCCGTCCTCGGCGATCGAGTATCAGGCCGACCGGCTGCCGCTGGCCGGCGATCTGGGCATGCTGCCGGAGCCGTTCTTCGACCTCACCGCGCAGAGCCGGCTGGACCTGCATCTGGTGTTGCCCGATGAGCCGGACAGCGACGTGCTGCGCGCCGCCGCCATCACCGCCTCCTGGTTCGGCGCCCAGGCCCGTTACCGGGGCACCCGGTTCTCGCTGCACGACAACGCGCTGCCGGCCGCCCATGCGATCGTGCTGAGCACCGACGCCAACCCGGTTGCCGGGCTGGACGCCGAGGCGGGCAGCCATCTGTCGGTGACCGACAACCCGGCGGACCCCTTCTACAAGCTGCTGGTGCTGCACGGCACCGACGGCGCGGACCTGGTGCGCGCCGCCCGCTACCTGACCCTGCGCAGCGCGGAACTGAGCGGCCGCCGCCGGCCGGTGAAGGACGTGGCCAGCCCACCCCGTGCCGCCAACGACTCGCCGCGCTGGGTCTCCACCGAGATGCCGGTGGAACTGGGCAGCCTGGTGCCCGGCGATCAGCTGCGCACCCGGGGCCTCTATCCGGGCGTGATCGACGTGGGCTTCCGGGCGTCGCCGGACCTGTTCCTGTGGCCCGGTGAAACCGTGCCGCTGCGGGTCCGTTACCGGTTCGCCGAAGGCCCCTGGCTGGACAACGAACGGTCGCGTCTGGACGTGGCCCTGAACGGTCAGTTCCTGAAATCCCTGCCGCCGCCCCGGCGGGACTGGTGGGGCAGCATCAGGCGGGCGCTGGGTGCCGCCGACAGCGGCCAGCAGGAGGCGGTGATCGCGGTGCCGCCGGATCTGATCCACGGCGAGAACCGGCTGACCTTCTACTTCAATATGCGCTACACCCTGGAGGACGAGTGCGACCCGGTGCTGCCCGGTGACGTGGTCAATCAGGTGTTTCCCGGCTCCACGCTGGATCTGACGCAAACCCGGCATCTGGCGGTGATGCCGTCGCTGTCCGCGTTCGTGGCCGCCGGCTATCCGTTCTCCGCCCGCGCCGATCTCGGCCACACCGGCCTGGTGCTGCCGGCGGCGCCGGACCGTGCCACCCTGACCGCCGCTCTGGACCTGATGGCGCGCATCGGCGCCGCCTCCGGTTATCCCGCCTTGGGCGTGGAGGTGGCCCTGGGCGTGGGCGGTCTGCACCGCTTGCGGGACCGGGATCTGTTGGCGGTGCTGCCGCTGGACGATCCCGCCTTGCCCCGGTTGCTGCGCGGCAGCGCCTTCCAGCGCGACGGCGGCGACCTGCGGGTGCGCCCGCCCACCTTCACCGAGCGGCTTCGGCATATCGCCCTGGGCGACTGGTTCCTGGAGCACGAGCAAGCGGCCATCGCCCTGGCCGGACAGCGGGAGCCCCGCGCGCTGATGGCCATGCCGTCCTCCCTGAACGAGGACCATTGGCAGGTGCTGGTCACCGCCGAGGATTCGACGCGGCTGCCCGCCATGGCGGAGGCCCTGGGCGACAGCGCGGTGACCTCGCGGGTGCGCGGCGATTTTCTGTTGCTGGACGCGGACCAGCCGCGCGGCTTCCGGATCAATCCGCAACGTCTCAGCGGTGATGCGAACTGGCTGACCCAGTTTCGCTGGGGGTTCGGCAAGCGGCCGCTGCTTCTGTTTTTCCTGATGTGCGTGATTTTCGCCGTGTTGGTGATGTTGGTGGTGCCGTTACTGAAATGGCGCCAGGCGCGGCGGCTGGGTGAATAAGGACGGTTCCATGAAACGAGCGATTCTGGCGTTGCCGATGGTGTTATGGCTGGCGATGGTGCCCGGCTGGGCGGCGGCGCAACAGAGCAGTGAGGCGACCGGCGGCGACGCCGGCGGCTCTTCCCTGGAGGCGCTGTTCAGCCAGGCCACCTTCTGGCGCGCCAACAACCGCCCGGACCTGGCCCGGGACGCCCTGCAACGGGTTTTGGCGGTGGAGCCGGACAACACCCGGGCGCTACGCGGCATGGGCGAGCTGGACCTGGCCGCCGGGGATCGGGACGCCGCCCGGCAATGGCTGGACCGGTTGCGCGCCCGGGCCCCGGGCAGCGAGGACACGGCCCGCCTGCAGGCGGCGCTGCGCCGCGAACGGATCAGTAACAGCGATCTTATGGAGGCCCGGGCCCTCGCCAAGGCCGGGGACGCCGGCGCGGCGGTGGCCCGTTACGAGGCGCTGTTCGACGGTGCCGGGCCGCCGCCGGACCTGGCTTTGGAGTATTACCAGACCCTGGCCGGCGTCGACGCCCGCTGGCGCGAGGCCCGCGACGGGCTGCGGCAGGTGGTGCGCCGCAACCCCAACGACCCGGCCGCCCGCCAGGCGCTGGCGGAGGTGCTCACCTACCGGCAGGCGACCCGCGACCAGGGCATCGAGCAACTGGCCGGGCTGTGGCGCGAGCAGCAGCGCCTGCAGGTGATCGCCCCCTGGCGGCAGGCACTGCTGTGGCTGCCGGAGGAGCCGGCCTCGGCGGACGCGCTGCGTGACTACCTGGCGGTGCGACCGGACGACGAGGTGGTCCGCGAGCGGTTGGAGAGCGTGCTCAGCGGCAACGGCGGGGCCGCCGTGGCGGAGGCCTACGACGCCCTGGAAGCGGGCCGCCTGCGTGCCGCCCGGCGGGGCTTCGAGGGTGTGCTCGAGGACGACCCGGACAGCGCCGAGGCGGTGGCGGGCCTGGGGCTGGCCGACCTGCGCCAGGGGCGTTTCGGCCCGGCGGAGCAACGGCTGGCGCGGGCCATCCGCATGGCCCCCGAGCGGCGCGACGATTGGGCCCCGGCCCTGGAGGACGCCCGCTTCTACGGCCGCCTCGCCGAGGCCCGCGCGCTGTATCAAAAAGAGACTTACGACCAGGCGCTGCAGGCGGTGATNCCGCTGGCCCGCGCCGGNGGCCGCCGGGGTCGCGACGCCGCCTTGCTGCAAGGCGAGATTCTGCTCGGCCAGGANCGGCCGCNGGTGGCGGAAACCGTNTTCCGCGATCTGTTGGAGAGCGACGGCGACAACAANGACGCCCGGGTGGGNCTGGTGCGNGCGCTGATGGCCCAGGANCGNTACGACGAGGCCAACCGGATTTACGCCGANNTGCCCGCCGAGGAGCGCATGCGCTACGGCTATGTGCGNGATCAGCAGAGCCAGGNGNTGCGNNAGNGGGCNCNGGCNTTGATCGACGANGGCCAGGTNTACGCCGGGGAAGCNNTGCTGCACGAAGCGGTGGCGGCGGCGCCCGNCGACCCCTGGGCGCGGCTGGAACTGGCCANGCGCATGCAGGCGCGGGGCCAGAGCGGCCAGGCGGCGGCGATGCTGGAGCCGCTGGAAGCGCCGGGGGCGGCACCGGAAGCGCTGCTGGCGGCGGCGCGGTTCGCCGTCGACCAGGGCCGCTGGCAGCACGCCCTGGATCTGCTCGACCGCCTGCCCGCCGACGCCCGCGACAGCGACAGCCGGGCGCTACGCCGGCGCGTGGAGAACGGCGCGCGGATGGCGGAGCTGGCCCGGGTGTTCGACAGCGGTGACCGCTGGCGTATTCAGTCGGAACTGGAACGGCTTTACGCCGAGCCCCCGGAGACCCCGGCGCAAACCGGCCGGCTGGCCAACTTCCTGGTCGATCGCGGCGAGAGCAGCCTGGCGCTGACCCTGGTGCGCAAGGACCTGTCCAAGGGGCTGGATCGGGGCGCGCCCGAGGACTTCGTCGCCCATGCGCTGGTGCTGGGGCGGCTGGGCTACGACCGCGAAGCCGGCGAGCTGCTGCGCGAACTGGAGCGGCGCGCGGAACAGCAGCCCGGGGGCGCCGGGGCGTTCGCCGATGCGCGCCGGACCCTGTCGGTGGCGGCGGTGGACCACGCCCGCCAGAGCGGTGATTTCGCCCGCGCCTACGACGAGGCGGTGATGGCGCTGTCCTCGGACCCGGACAACGAAGATCTGGTGCTGGCGCTGGGCCGGGTCTACCAGGAAGGCGGCCTGCACCGGGAGGCCGCCGTCACCTACGACTGGCTGCTGGCCCGCCCCGGCCCGCATTTGCCGGCGCGCCGCGCGGCGGTGGCCAACGCCCTGGCCATGGACGACGTGGAGCGGGCGGAACAGTTGCTGGAAGAGGCGGCGCCGCTGGAAGACGGCGAGCTGCTGTTGCTGGCGGCCCGCGCCGCGCGCCGCTCCGGCGACAGCCGCAGCGCGCTGGCGCTGGCGGAAAAGGCGGCGGACGCCCAGTACCGCGCCAACCGCAGCGGTGCCCCGGCGGCGCTGGCGGCCAGTGCCAACCCGTTCCGCAAGANCGCCGGCAAGACCCCGGAGAACCGCTGGCTGGCGNTNGCCGACGGCGACGGCAACANCGACGGCGCCCGCNCCGACGTNTGGTTGCCNGGNAACNNCTCNNCCGGNAATGNNGNNCAGCACTGGCAGCCGCCGGTNCGCGAGCAGGCGGTGGCCGCNTCGGCGCCGTCCGCGNGNTGACTACCNGCCCGGCGCGGTGTCGCGNCCGGCGCCNGCGCCCACNCCGGTGCAGNANAGCGCCCGCGCCGAGGCGCGNATCGACCGCTTCCGCGAGGACGTGCGCCNGGANATNGCGCCNCGCGTGGANNNCGGCCTGGGCCTGCGCAANCGGGACGGCGAGTCCGGCCTCAGCGAGCTCACCGANGTGAGCGGCGANCTGGCNTTNTCCGGCGTGCCGTTNCGGGGCGGCCGGTTCCGGGGCGTGGTNACGCCCACCTTCCTNAANGCCGGCNCGGTGAGCGGCTCCGCCGCCGNGCGTTTCGGCTTCGGGCCGCTGGCCGANGGCACCGCCTCCCTGGCCGGNAACCTGGANGGCGCCTANGACCTGATCGCCGANGTGGGGCAGAGCGCCGAGCAGCTGGAAGCGGCGCAGNGCGCCGTGGATNAGGCGCNAACCGCNTACCAGGAGGCGCTGGACGAGTTCAACACCCAGGTGCCGCCGGACCCGGACGACGAGGANGCGGACCAGGTNGATCTGGTNACCCAGGANGAACTGGACGCGCTNGAAAACCAGGTGGCCGAGCCTGGANGNNCAGNGNGACCAGGCGGCCACCCNGTTCGAAAGCGCCACCTCCCGCAANGTGCTCTANGAAGTGGGCATCGACCTGGACGCNCTNTCCGACGAGCAGCGCGCNTTCGTGGANCGNTTNCTGGTGNCCAATTTCGGCAGCGCCGACTTCTCCCTGGAAGCGGANACCCCGGAAGANTNCGANGCCCGNTCGCAGGCNGTGCGNGATCTGATCGGCGGGCTGCAGGCGCGCGCCAACGGCTACGCCCGNGNCGCCGCCGCCGGCAACCAGACCGANGCGGGCATGGGNGTNGGNTTCGGCTATCAAGGCCNGGCGTTCGCCGCCGATATCGGCAGTACCCCGTTCGGGTTCGAGATCACCAANCTGGTGGGCGGCCTGAGCTGGNCNCCGAAGCTGGNCCGCAACGGGCGCTTTATNNTCGCCGGGGAACGNCGCGCGGTGACCGACAGCCTGCTCTCCTACGCCGGGGTCGAGGACCCCGCCACCGGCGACCGCTGGGGNGGGGTGACGCGCACCGGCGGCCGTCTCGGGCTGACCTTCGACAACGGTCCGCTGGGGTTGTACGGCGACCTGGGCTTNTACCATTACGACGGNCACAACGTGGCGGATAACCAGTCGGTGGAGGCGTCCCTGGGCGGNTANCTGCGGCCGGTGCGCGAGGACGGCCGNGAGCTGAAAACCGGGGTNAATGTGCGCTACATGAGTTTCGACGAGAACCTCAGCAAGTTCACCTACGGCCACGGCGGNTANTTCAGCCCGCAGGATTACGTCAGCCTGTCGTTCCCGATCGAGTACTCGGAGGACTACCGCCGCTGGACCTGGAGCGCCACCTTCGCGCCCGGCTTCCAGAGCTACAGCANCGACGCGGCGGCGTTCTTCCCGACCCTGGCGGAGGAGCAGTTCTGGATGGAAATCCTGGCNTCTTCCGGNGTCATCGACAGCGCNTACTACGCCGCCGAAAGCGANAGCGGNTTCGGCGTCAATCTGGGCGCCGGNCTGGATTACCGNNTGTCNCCGGGGCTCAAGCTGGGCACCCGGCTGGGTTACGACACCTTCGGCGACTACTCGGAAACCNAGGCGTCGGTGAACCTGAANTACACCCTGGAGGAATAATATGGACCGCGATGCGATCAGCGCGCGCAGCCTGGCNTACCACCGGGANCAGCANTGCGNCNNGCANTGGCGNGANTTTCTCTCGGTNCTGGTGGCGGAGCTGGGNCAGNTGTCCGGCCGCGAGGANTCCCTGGAGTTTTTCCGNCANCTGGGCCACCGGCTGGCGGAACGGCTGCCGCTGCAGGAGCAGGACACCCTGCANGGCCTGGAGCAGGCGATCAACNCGCATTGGCGNCGCATGGACTGGGGCTGGTGTTTGTTCTCCGCCCAGCAGAACATGATCACCATCCTGCACGGCGCCTGGCCGGANCTGGACAAGCGCCCCGGCTGCCTGTGGCCGCTGGCCATGGCGTCCCTGCTGGAAGGGCTCTACGANCGCTGGCTGCGNGGNCAGGGCGGCGGCGAGGTGTCGGTGAAGATGCTCTCCGCGGTATCCGGGGAACCAATGGAATTCTGTTACGGCCGATAAACATGGATATGACGATGCACCTACGACCAGGGAAGGTCGGACCCTGGGCGCGGCGCTGTTGGCCCGTGCTCCTGTGTCTGACGTTGTTCGCCGGCCTGGCCACCACGGCCGGGGCCGAAGAGCGTTACTCGATTTGGCGGGATTACGCGCAGCGCTTTATCACCGGGGAAGGCCGGGTACTGGATACCGGCAATAATAATTTCAGCCACACCGAGGGGCAGGGCTGGGCGATGCTGTTCGCCGAGGCGTTCGATGACCGGGCGCGCTTCGACGCGCTCTGGNNCTGGACCCGNGAGCACCTGGACGTGCTCGACAGCGNCNTGCTGGCNTGGCGCTACGAACCGTGCGAAANCCCGCCGGTGCAGGACCTCAACAANGCCAGNGACGGCGANCTGCTGATTGCCTGGGCGNTGCACCGCGCNGCNCNNAANTGGCGGGCGCCGNANTACGAGCGGCAATCCCGGCGTTTGCGCCGCGCGATNGANCGCCATCTGATCCGCGATTACGCCGGNTANTCNGTGCTGCTGCCGGCCCGGCGCGGCTTCGANCATGACGGCTATGTGGTGCTNAACCTNTCCTACTGGGTGATGCCGGCGCTCAAGGANTTCGCNCTGGCGGAGCCGGACGGNCCCTGGNAGCGNCTGCTNCTCGACGGTGAGCGGCTGCTGCGCGCGGCCCGNTTCGGCGNCCACNANCTGCCGCCGGACTGGNTGAGCCTGANCGAGGGCGGCGAGCTGCGGGTGGCCGACCAATGGCCGCCCCGNTTCGGTTTNGAAGCGGTTCGTGTGCCGCTGTACGCAGTTTGGGCCGGGCGCTCGGAACAAGCGGGNCTNGAGGCGGTCAGCGCNTACTGGCGCGACGCGGCGGATGGNCGGCCGCCGGCCTGGNTCAANCTGGTGGACGGCGACACCGCCGACTATCCGCTGTCCCGGGGCGGCATGGCGGTGCGCTCGCTGTTACTCGGGATGCCGGGTAAAATGCCCGAGCACATCCGNCCGGAGGATGATTACTACTCCGCGTCNTTANTGGTTCTGTCCTGGCTGGCGGCGTTCCTACCGGAACCGGCCGCCCCCACNGGCNNCCCTACAAGGAGGTAAACNACCCCGTGATTCGTAAAGCNGTGATTCCCGTGGCCGGCTTCGGCACCCGCATGCTGCCGGCGTCCAAGTCGATNCCCAANGAGATGCTGCCGGTGGTGGACCGGCCGGCCATCGCCTATGTGGTGGACGAAGCGGTGCGCGCGGGCATNACCGAAATCATTCTGGTCAGCCACGCCAGCAAGAGCGCGGTGGAGAACTATTTCGACGGCCATCCGGAGCTGGAAGCGCAACTGGANGCCAAGGGCAAGACCGNGCTGCTGGAGCAGGTGCGCCACCCGCTGCCGGACGGNGTGCAGGTGGTGAGCGTGCGCCAGGGGCCGCCGCTGGGNCTCGGNCACGCGGTGCACGCCGCCCACCAGCTGGTGGGNGATGAGCCGTTCGTGGTGATTCTGCCCGACGTGCTGGTGGACGCGNTGGACGACACCGACGACCTGACCGCCATGGTGCGCCGCTTNGANGAGAGCGGCGCCGCCCAGATCATGGTGGAGGCGGTGCCCGACGACCGGGTCGACCAGTACGGCATCGCCGAGCTGGACGGCCCGTCGCCGGCGCCGGGGGCGAGCGCGCCGATGCGCGCGGTGGTGGAGAAGCCCAAGCCCGCCGACGCGCCCTCCAACCTGTCGGTGGTGGGCCGCTATGTGCTGCCCGCGGGCATCATGGGCCTGCTCGCCGACACCGCGCCGGGCGCCGGCGGCGAGATCCAGCTCACCGACGCGATCGCCGACCTGATCGCCCGCCAGCCGGTGGAAGCCTACGCCATGCGCGGCCGCACCTTCGACTGCGGCAGCAAGGCCGGCTACCTCCAGGCGATCCTCCACTACGCCGCCAAGGACCCCGATCTCGCNGAGATCNTTGTGGGAGCGGGCCNTGTNGGAGCGGGCCCAGCCCGCGAAAGGTCGCAAAGCGACCGGCAGGATCCCAGAGAGGCTTAACCATGCGAATCGATGTGTTCGGCGATACCCTCTGCGCCTCGGTGACCGCCGCCGCTCTGGCGCAGAGCGGCCATGAGGTGCGCTGGTTCATTCCGCAGGGCAGGGTGCTGGACGCGGTGAACGGGGACCGGGTGCCGTACCGGGAGCCGGGGCTCGGCGAGTTGCTCGGCGAGCAGCGTGCCGCCGGGCGGCTGCGCTGCGAGCCGATGACGTTGAACGGCACGCCGGCGGCGCCGGCGGTGTTCCTGGCGCTGCAGCCGGGCGCCCAGGCGCTGGCCGGAGAGATCGCCGACTGGCTGGCGGGCTCCGGCGCCTGCGGCCTGCTGGTCAACCAGAGCGTGTTCCCGGTGGGTACCAGCGAGGCCCTGCAGGGGCGGCTCGCCGAGGCGCGCAGCCCGGCGCGGGTGGTGGCGCTGCCGGAAACCCTGCAGGAAGGTGTGGCCATCGACAGCTTCCTGCGCCCGCACCATATTCTGCTGGGCTGCGACGACCCCCAGGCGGAAACCCTGATGCGCGAGATCCTGCGCCCGTTCAACCGGCGCCGCGATGTGATCCGCGTGATGGGCCTGCGCGAAGCGGAATTCACCAAGCTGGCGATCAGTGGCATGCTCGCCACCCGGCTCAGCTACATGAACGATATGGCGCTGCTGGCGGAGCAGCTCGACGTGGACATCGACACGGTGCGCCAGGGCGTCGGTTCCGACCCGCGCATCGGCGAAGCCTATCTGTACGCCGGCTGCGGTTTCGGCGGCTCCGGTTTCAGCCGCGACGTGATGAGCCTCACCGATACCCTGCGCAGCAAGGAGGTGAGCGCCAAGCTGCTGGAACAGGTGATGGAGATCAACGAGCGCCAGAAGGAGGTGCTGTTCCGGCGCTTCTGGCGCCATTTTGAAGGCGAAGTGGCCGGCCGCCGGGTGGCGATCTGGGGCGCCGCCTTCAAGCCCGGTTCCGACCGGGTGGACAACGGCCCGGCGCTGAAGCTGATCGAGGCGCTGTGGGCCCAGGACGTGCAGGTGCACGTGCACGACCCGCTGGCGCTGCCGGAGCTGAGCGTCTGGGCGGACGGCCACCCGGACCTGATTCTGCACGACGACCCCTACCAGGCGGCGGCGGAGGCGGACGCGCTGATGCTGGTGACCGAGTGGAAACAGTACTGGAGCCCGGACTGGTCGCGTCTGCGCGACAGCATGGGCACGCCGCTGATTCTGGATGGGCGTAATATTTACGACCCCGACTATGTGCGCGGCCAGGGTCTGCTGTATCACGGCATCGGCCGGGGCTGACCCGCCGCCGAACGAGACGAAGAGGAAAGACAGGATGTTGCCCGACCACTTCAGCGCCGCGGAACGGCCGGTGCGCCAGGCCCTGGCGGACCACGCCGGCAAGGCGCGCCACTGGCACCTGGCGGATCTGTTCGCCGACGACGCCGACCGTTTCGAGACACTCAGCCGGGAGTGCTGCGGCCTGCTGGTGGACTACAGCAAGCAGCGTCTGACCGGCGAGACCCTGGACCGGCTGCTGGAGCTGGCCCGGGCCCGTGACCTGGAGGGCTGGATCCGCGCCCTGTTCGAGGGCAGCGACGTGAACTGGACCGAAGCGCGCCCGGCGCTGCACTGGCGCCTGCGGGAGCAGGCCGCCGCGGCGCCGGAGGTGCACGACCAGCTGGCGCGCATGGGCGAGATCGTCGACCAGATTCTGCGCGGCCAGTGGCGCGGCTGCCACGGCGACGCCATCACCGACGTGGTCAACGTGGGCGTGGGCGGTTCGGACCTGGGGCCGCTGATGGCGTCCTACGCGCTGGCTGATTTCCGCCCGGAGCACGGCCGCCGGCCCAACCTGCATTTCGTGTCGTCCATGGACGGCAGCCAGATCGCGCCGCTGCTCAATGACCTCAACCCGGCCACCACCCTGGTGGTGGTGTCGTCGAAATCCTTCACCACCCTGGACACCCTGGCCAACGCGGAGACCGCTCGGGCCTGGCTGGAGCGGGCCTTCCCCGACCAGCAGCGGGCGCTGATGCGCTGCCACTTCGTGGGCGTGTCCGCCAACCCGGAAAAAATGANCGAGTGGGGCATNCACCCCTGCAACCAGNTGNTGTTCTGGGANTGGGTGGGCGGCCGCTTTTCNCTGTGGTCGGCGATCGGCCTGCCGATCGCGCTGACCGTGGGCATGCAGGGCTTCCACGAGCTGCTGGANGGCGCCCGGGANATGGANCNGCANTTCCGCGAGGCGCCGCTGGTGGACAACCTGCCGGTGATTCTCGGCCTGGTGGACGTCTGGAACATTAACTTCCTGGATATCACCGCCCGGGCGGTGCTGCCCTACGACGGCCGGCTCAAGCANTTNCCNTCCTACCTGGAACAGCTGGAGATGGAGTCCAACGGCAAGTCGGTGACCCGCGACGGCACGCCGGTGGACTACCATACCTGCCCGGTGATCTGGGGCGAGGTGGGCTCCAACGCCCAGCATGCGTTCTACCAGCTGCTGCACCAGGGCACCCAGCCGGTGGCCTGTGACTTTATCGTCGCCGGGCGCTATGTGCCGCCCCACGGCGACGAAGAGGGCGGCGAGCACCAGCGGCTGGCGCGCCAGCACCGGCTGACCCTGGCCAACTGCCTGGCCCAGTCGCGGCTGCTGGCGCTGGGCGGCCGGGCGCTGCCCGACGACCAGCATGACCAGCCCGCGTTCAAGCAGTACCGGGGCAACCAGCCCAGCACCACCCTGATGCTGGACGAGCTGTCGCCGCGCCGGCTGGGTAGCCTGGTGGCGCTCTACGAGCACAAGGTGTTCGTGGAATCGGTGCTGTGGGGCATCAACCCGTTCGACCAGTGGGGCGTGGAGATGGGCAAGGTGATCGCCCGCGACATGGTGCCGGTGCTGGAAACCGGCGACGGCCTGGACGGGCTGGACGCCTCCAC
>FUFK010039144.1_pt1 | contig 17185 bp, 22 predicted proteins | sample 1021851 | NCBI WGS metagenome assembly FUFK01 (sample SAMEA51879418, study PRJEB19060) | metagenome | reverse complement strand
GTAATCTAACTTTATATTCTAAATCACTAATACCTAAAATTTTTTTAATAAAATTAATCATTACTTATACCCACCTCCAGCTTTTTTGTAAGCCTTAGCTAGAGCCTGGGCTTTTCTCGCTGACCATTGTCCAGCTCCTGTGCCATGTGATGCCTGTGCTTTTATCCTGTTAAAGATTCTTTTTCTCATACCAGGTTTNGTATAGTTACCTGCTTTNTTNACTGTNCTTTTNTTCTTNGNCATCTTTNANCTCCTTGTANTCATANTCNTANCTNCCNTCTTGNTNTTCATCAGTAATCCANTTAGAAGTATCTTCNACNGACCATATTCTNGTATTAACNANTCTATGGATAAGAGGTTTGCTAGGNTCNGCAGCCATNGANGGATCAAATATNCTTAGNCTATTNTTNGGTTGNATTGCATAATTACCATCATCTAATTNTATNACATGACCACANTTATGTTGGTCTGGTTTTTCNGCATATCCAAANTCTAATTCATTATANTCACCNGCACACCAATCAATTGTAAATAAATANGTACCTTCTCTTTGTTTTTTTCTTCTAGAAGTATANATCATTTTACAACCNTNNAGTTGATAAAATCTAGTNACACTTACNTTATAACTAAATGAATCCCATAACATTAATTCATTTAATGGTAATTCTTTTACNNCNGGTTTTTTACAAAATGCAGATATNGGTGCTCTCCACCAGATACCACCATCNGTCATCATGTAATGAAATAAAGGAACTTGTTTAGGTATAGAAGTAAATCCAAATATTACACACTCAAAATATTTATCATGAGAATCTTTTTGATCTCTTAGATAATTACCTCTTACATAACATTCTATAACTGGTATATTAGCGTTTAAATACATTAATTAGCTAGTGGGTTAGAACTAGCTGCTTTTATCTCAGCTANAGAATTTTTCAATAGTTTAATTTCTGTTTCGTTAATTTTAGTTTGTGTGTGTGAGTGCTCAGTATCTAACGCAGCTACCTTTTCCTCTAATACAGCTATTTGTGCAGACCAATCTGTGCCACCTGCTGATTCTAGTGCGTCTAATTTTGTAGTAATTTCACCATATTTTACAAAGCCACCACCTATTGCGGCAATAACTCCTAGTAAAGCAGCTACACCTGCTAATTGATTTTTTATTTTATCCATTTTTTAGTACCTCTAGTTGTATTAATAGTTGTTGCCTTTCAATTTTTAATTGGTTAATTTTATTTATTTTATTTGCTATTGGATCTTGTTGTATATAAGAGTTTAAATTTATATTGTTATATATTTCTCTACCATCAGATATATTTAGTTGATCTACATATATATCTTTTGGTTTATAAAATGGTACATTATATGCACTTAATAATATTTCTGTATCTGACATGGCTTTTAGGGTTACAAGGTTTTTAAGTTGTAAGTTTTTACCTACATCTTTTATATTCTCATCAATTTTAGTTAAGATATCTGTGTGGCTAACTGTTTTGTTTTCTTTCGATTGTATATTTTTTTGCTTAGTATTATTTTTTTTCGAAGCATTGGCAGTCTTAGTAGTTTCGCCATTGGATTCGTTTTCTTTAACTTCTTCTGGTTGTTCATTTTTTTCTTCTTCTTCAGATTCTTTCTCTGATACTTCTATTATACCTTCCTCTACAGAATTGTCAAGGTCTTCTTTTTCTTCTTTTTCCTCAGTAAATAGTTGTATTATTTCCATTACAGGTTCTTCTTCCTCTTTCTCTTCTTGCATAACCATTATAGGTTCTTCAAACATAGGAGTCTCTTCAAACTTTTCTTCTTCTTTAATTTCCATGACTAGCATTATAGGCTCTTCCATAGCAATCTCTTCTTTTATCTCAATCTTTTCTTCAAATAAAAATTCTTCAACTATCTGTTCTATCTCTTCAAACTCATTACCTATATCTTCAAATACATCTTCTATTTCAGTTTTAATTGCAGGTGGTAATGGTGAATATAATATATTTAATAATGTAGCTTTTAATTCTGCACCTAATAAGTTTGGTCCAAGTGGTGATGTAGAGTTTGGACTATCGCCATCTATACCTTGCCATTGCCACTCCCATTTTCTTGCACCTTCACCTGTATGTGTAACTGTGTCTGTGTAAGTAAACGTGTTATTGTTGTACCCAGAATCATTATTTCTATTTTGTGTAACAGTTGCTAGCTCTGTGTCATTTTCATCTAGTATAGTTACTGTTGTAGAATAGCTATCTCTACCAGATGTTGCTTGACCACATCTATGTGCAGATCCTGTCCATTCACAGTTTTGTACTTCTGTTTTAGATGACAATGTAACACCACCATCTAAGCTATCTGCAGTAGTAGTATGATCTCCAGTAGATATATTTAATAATGACCCNTCAGCAGATACTGTGCCTGTACCATTAGCTTCTAATTCATTATAGCTAGAAGAATAATCAGTAACATTATTGAGAGTCCAACCGTTAGAATTATTGATTCCATCTATTGTGCTGTTAGAGTGTTGTTGGCTAGTTTGACCTGTGCCAGCATTAGGTAATAAATTACCTGTCGTTATCTCTTCTGCTGAAGAAATTGTATGGATTAATATCATCAGCAAACTTACCAATAGTGTACATCGCATATATATTTCCTATTATAATTAGTGTTATCCAAATCATTCTAATATTAATGAAGTTATTTTTTTCTCACCCATGTATATTTCAATGTTTGCTTTAGATTGAATACATTTGTATACAACTCTATCTTCAGTGCTTTTATCTTTCATTGCATAGCGTTTAGCTTTTAAACAACTAGATAGTGAATCTTGAATACGGTGTTCTACAATTTTATGATCTTGTATAAGTAATAATGCAAAAACTAATTCAACCATTAATGTGACCCATTATCATTTCTAATTAACTTTTCTACATCTTCTGTAAGTTTTTTTGTTCTATCTTTTAAAAATTCTATGTTTACTGCGTTATTTCTCATGCTCTTTACTTCTTTATCTACTTCTTCTAAAACACCTGCTAAATGTTCTACCAACATAAATAATTCTGCTTCTCCAGACGATTGACCAAGTTCTCCTCTTGGATATTTAATTCTAAATTCTGAGTTTTGTTCTAGATCTTTTGTCATTAATTCTATCTTGGTACTGTGTTGATTGAGCTTCTCGTGAATACCAAAATAAGCCCAGGTGCCAACTGCGATCATTGCGATCAAACTAGCAACCGTTTTCATNGGCATTTGCACAGCNNCNTCTTCNNNGATGTTNAGTGGTTTCTTAGACATTATGCTCCATTAAATAAATCTTCTGGGGAAACTTTCTTCTTTTTCTTTCTACCCATATAATAATCACCAGGCTCATAGTCCCAACGTTTACCATGATGTCCTCTAATATCTGCCCACCACATTCTTAATTTTACTATCCATTTTNTAACTGGTCTTGGCATTATTTAGGTGACTCCCAATGTATAGGATTTTTCTTTAGTGTGATATTATTATCCATTATGGTCATTTTTTTAGTAGTTAATTTTTGTTCTGCCTCATCAGCTTTTTCTTTTATTTTTAAATTTTTAACGTATTGTGTATGGTCTGGTCTAAGTTTATTGTATTTCTTCCAGGCCTTTTTAGCTTCTTTACCAATCTTACCCTCAAAAGGGCATGGTGTGCCTGCCTGTTCCATAGCTTCAAATACTCTTTCATCTTGGCAAAGTATAGCTACAGCTGCAACTTTCATACCTAATGTATTTAATTCTCTAGATAGTTTAATTCTTTCACAGTTTTTATCTCTAAAAGATTTACCACCAGATACTCCTAAACCAAATGTCTGAATACCTCCAGATGCTCCTGATAAACATACATCAGAACCTGAGTTAGTTACATTAGGGGCTGCTGCTGTTGGGGGAGCTGATCTAATATTGCTTGTAGTATTATTAGTAGTGGTTGTATTATTAGAACTACCACTTTGATAAGTATTTGTAGCTGAACTTGTATAGCCTCCAGTGATAGATGTATTAGACCCACTAGTATTATTTTGAGTAGTATTAGCTAGTGCAAATGTACTTATAAATAAAAACAATACTGTAGAGATAAGGGTTTTCATAGTGTTAAGTATCTTCTTCTATTATAGTTTCTAAACAAACAAATTTAACATATAGCTGTGTATCATTAACTTGTTCTGGTCCAGAACTTTGTAAAAATTCTAAAGACTGTTGATAACCTGCATTCATACAATCATTCCAATTACCATACATTAATCCCGTATGCATTGGTGGCATACAGGTAGATTGTAGTGCAGAACATAAAATAAGAATTAATGATAGCTTCATTTTTGCCAGCTAAATAGCCAAGCAACAAATTTATCTAATAATTCTTTTAATTTTTTAATCATCGATATCCCCTACTTTGTTAAGTTTATTTTCTAATTCTTTTATTTTTTTATTTGCTTTTTCTAAATCTTCNTTAGTATGTTCTAATTTTTGNAAACATCTTTTNTTAGCTGNATCTTTAGATTTACCAGCATCCTGTAACTCCGCAACTTCTTGTCGAAGTATTCGAATCTGATCTTTGTATTCGTTTATCAGTTCAGAACTGTTTTCAGACATTTATTTTTTTCCGTTACGGAATATCTGTGTACCTTTTATACCATAGATGCTCGCCACGACAAGGATCCATAAATTAGTGAACCAGCTGGGAAGCTGCGAAAACATCTCAAAAAATAATTTTACTTTATCCATGGCAGTTGGATCATCTGATATGACTGCCCAAGCGAGCACCAACACGGGCAAACTAAGAATTATCAAAACTGCCTCGTCTTTCCAGTCTGACTGCCTAGCTTCAAGAAGTTTACCTTGATATGCTTCTTCGCCTTTAGCCATTTTAGCAGCATGCATATGNTGTGCATCNGCCATNGCCATTTTNGTNTCTTGACGTTTTTTATAAATATGTGTGCCAGCATTTAATGCTANCTTTGCTAAACTAAACCAAGCCATTTTTTTCTAACCATCCTGGCACATCAAATGATGGACATTTTTTTTTGTCATCAATTTCATAGTGCCCTATTATTTTTTCTATGTTATATTTATTTTTTAATTTTAATATTATACTTTTTAATGTTTCAAATTGTATAGGTGCAAAATTATTTTCCCATCCCATATTAATTGTACCACCACCAACTAATGCTACACCTATTGATGTACCATTAACCTGTACTGCATGAGCACCTACAACATCTTCATCTCTTCCTACTTGTAATGTGCCATCTCGTTTAATTAAATAATGATATCCAATCGTATCAAATCCACGATTTTTATGCCATTGTATTACTTTTTCTACACCAAAATCCATATCTGCTGGAGTTTGTGTGCAATGTATTACTATTATATCTGTTTTTTCTCGTTTGTCCATTAGTAAAATAGTCCTATTAGTGTTAGTATTGTCGCCCCTAGCCCGCCCAGTATTGCATATAGTAGCTTATCTACCTTCCCATGCAACTTATCCACATCTTCATGCAAATGCTTAAGATGATTATTTTTTATTGAAGAGACCTCTCTCTTTAATCCTGTAATATATCCATATATGGATATTAAATGTTCGCTAGTTGTTTTGGGTTGTTTAGCCATTTTAGTTGCTCCAACCATGACTTAGAGTTTCATTTCTAAGTCTTTGTATTCTTTCATTAGCTGTTAAACTTCTAGTATTTTTTTGAAGTCTTTGTAAGATAGTTGTATTCATAAGCTGTGATCTATTTATTATTCTTTCGAATATTTGTTCATATGTTAAACCAAACTTCATTAGTTTATCTACTAAATACAAAGGTACAAATCCATCTTTCATTAGATGATGTGCACCTGCTACAAGATAAGAACTAATATCATCTCTTAAATTAGACTTTAATCTTGTTGTTACATATACAAGTTTAAGAGCTTCTTTTTCATCTAGTGAATATGCTGATAATGTTCTTGCTCTCCAATCACCAAATGTTCTAATAACTTCTCCTCTACCTCTTTTAAATGGATCTCTTTGTGGTCCATAGTTAGGATATTTAAATATATCTTCTGATTCATTTTTTAAACTCCAAAACTTCCAATAATTAACTGGATTAGGTATACCCATATAGTATGCTTCTACAGCTCCTTGCATAGACGTAGGTACACCTGATTGTAAAAACTGCACATATGCTTCACGTTTTTCATATGGATCATCACTAGCTAATAATTTTATTAAATAGTTAAGTGATGAAGGTATAAGACCTCTACCTTTACCTACTTCAAAAGGTCTAATAGGATTTAATCCTAAAAAATCTAATGCTGGAACACTGACTAAATCTTGCACAGATACACCAGGTGCTGCTAGTGTAGCAGTTAAATCAACATCTAATGCAGCTGAAGGTATACCATATTTAACTACGTTAGGTATGTCACTTGTCAACATTAATTCTGTTAATGATGGTAATGGTTTACCTGTAATTTTTTGTATAGTTGGTGACATTTTTTCTAAAATAGTTTCTGCAGTTTGATAACCTATTACACCAAATACACCTGCGGCAAAAACCATTTGAGTCATAAATGCAACTAGTCCTGCTTCACCTTTACCTTTGTATGCTTTAGTAGCATACTCTGCAAGTTGTGATAAGTAGTTATGTTGGAATGTTTTAAATAAACCAAAAGGTTTACCTATTGCACCCATACCTCTAGCACCATAAATACCTGGCTGTTCTAAATAATTATACTCAACCATATATTTATTTGCAAGATAAGCTGCATTTTCTAATGAGTATTGTTTAGATTTTCCAGCTGATTTAAATAAATTGTAAAACATTAATGATGCATTAAGTCTACTAACTTGTTCTACTTTACCACTAACATCTTGTAATGTTAATACTTTTAAAAGTCTATTATAATCAAATACTTTTCTACCAAAAGGATCTTGTAATTTTTTAAATTCTTTTGCACCTAATAATGGTTTTAATCCTGCTGATGCTTCATTTAAAAATTTTTGTTCTACAACATTATTTCTGTACATGTACTCAATTACTTCTTTCATTTCTTTATTAGGAAAGAATAAATCTTTAAATGCTTTTACTTGAGATAATGCTACATTACCCTTATCAAAACCTGAATATTTTAAATCCATTAACTTAGGAAATATCATGTGATATGGTTGTAATGCTTGTGATAATATAAATCTCATATTACCAAACAATAGTTTAAAGTTTAGAGTAACTTGGTTTGCACCTCCAAGAAACTTAGCTAAACCACTTTGACCAATATAATCAGATCCTATTTGTTCAAATTTTTCTATAAATTTATTAGTGCTTAATTCACCATATGCATTTTGTTTTAATTGTTCTGCTAAATTTTTTGCATTTGGATATACTTGTGCAACTGTTTTTCTGCTACCATCTGCTGCAATAACAGGTTCATTCATGATTCTACCAAACTCACGATTAAAATCTAATCTATCAGCAGCTCTTAATCCACCTTTAATATAAGTAAGAATAGCACTTTCAAAATCTCTAGATTGTTTTAAATTTAAATTTTTATCTTTTCTAAGTGATTTTAAAAAAAACTCTCTAGCATTTAATTCACTACCTAAAAATCCTTTTACACCTTGCCTTTGAATAGAAAATTTTTTAAATCCTGTTTGTTGTCTTGCTTTATCAATAGCTTCTTGGTATTTAATAAATGCACTTTCAGTTAAATCATAGTTTTCAAATAATCTATTAAATGCACTTAGTTGTTCTGTACCAATAGGTTCTTTATTTATTTTACCTATCTGCACAATATAGTCACCATCTTTAACTTTAGTATTATAACTTTTAGAATCTTTAAGAACTGCACCATACTCTTGTTGAAAATATTTAGCTATTGCATTTGCAGATGCTTTATTACTAGCACCTATTGCAGTATCTACTTGATAACCTTTTTTACCTTTCCAAGTTTTTAAAAATACTCTAAAGTCACCTTCAAATATATGTGGTAGATAATTAGGTATTTTTTCTATAACTGTTGCACCATTATTATCTTTATTATTTTTAACTGATGCATTGTATGTATCTACTACTTTATCAACTGCACCACGAATACCACGATACATTCTAATTTCTTGTTCATCCATTTTGTACTTTTCTTTTAGTTCTTTATTAGTTACTTCATATTTAAAATAACCTTCTTTTAAAGGTACAAATGGATTTTTGCCAAGAATATTATTTATATCAGCATCTATATCCATTTTATTACTTTCAGTTCTACTTTGCTGTAAATCTTCTATTCTTCTAATTTCATCTGGAGTTAAATCTTTTGTTGATTCTCTAACTCTACCTTCATTAGGTTCTATTCTTGTAGTATATTTTTCTTTATTTTTTTTAGCTTCTCTTTGTTTATCTATTTCAATTCTAAATGCTTTATCTACAAACTGTTTTGTTTTTAAAGGATTTTTTTGTGTTAGTACATTAAATTCAGTTAGTGCACCATCAAGTGTTCTTAACTTTCTCATACCTACAGATCTTACAGCTTCAAAAGATGAGTTAAGTCTTAGTACATAATCACCTAAAGGTTCACCTTTATTTCTACCAGGAAACAATTTACTTTCCATAGTAAATGCAGGATCATATGCTATTTGCTCTGTTAAGTTTTCTGTTTTTCTATGGAATACTTCTATCTTATCATTAACATATTTAACAACAGGATGCTCCATAAACTTAGGAGTTTGTGCTAATTGTTTTACAGTTTGCATAGTTGATACAGGTAAATCATTATATTTAGCATTACCTGCTTCATTAAACATATCTTGTTTAAATAAATCAACTGGTCTAGTATCTCTACCAAATATACCTATATTGTAATCTGTATTATTATATACTACTTTACCAAATGCTTTAGCTTCATCCTTTAAATCTTTAATATGTTTTTCTACTTTAGCAGCTTGTTCTGTAGATAATAAATTATCTTGAAATTCTTTTGGTGTAGGTTTTGGTTCTTTACCTTGTGATATTAATTCTTTATTTGTTTCTTCAAACTTTAATGCTTTGTTATGTGCTTCAAGTATTGTTTCATGTTTTCTTATAGTTACTGCAATCTTACCAATATTCTCTGCAGCTAACATTCTAACTGGGCCTAATTGATTTTCTACTTTAGATAATTGGTTTAATGTTTTTTCTAATGTAGCTATTTGTTTATTAGGTCCTTCTAATTCTTTACCTGCTAATCCTTTTTCATCAATCTGTTTTCTAATACTATCAATCTCTAGTCTAATCTGATCAGATCTTTCTTTAACACTAGTTGGTTTTTCTATTTCACCTAATAATTGTTTAGCACGTACTTCATAATCAGTTAATTGTCTTTTAATAGATTTACCTTCAGCTATAGGTCCAAATGCACCTAATCCTGCCCATACAGTTGTTGCAGCTAATCTATCTTCTAAACTTGATTCCCAACCTGCACTAACAAATCCTGTAGCACCAAGAACTCCCATTCTAGGAAGTATATTTAATCTGTTTGCAATTTGTAATATTTTACCAGTACCATAACCATAAGCACCTGCCATTGCAATATCATGAAACTTACCATCATCTATTTCTCTTGTAATATCTGTAAGAGCAATACCTGCAGGTAAATTTCTATTTGCTAAAGCTGTACCTAATCTACCAACACCTCTTAGTGCTTGTAATCCTTTAATTGCTGGTATGTAAGAAATAATAGCAGGAATAGCTTCACCAAAACCTGCAGCAACTTTTTCAGCAAAACCTGTTGGTTTTAACATTCTTTCATCAGGTCCAATTTTTTGTGCTACATCTTTTAAGTAATCTTCAACATGATCAAAGATACTATCTTCTGTTGGTTCAAATCCTAATGTAGTTCTTGACCAATCATAAAATCTATCTAGTCCACCAGGTATACTACCAAGTAATTCCATTCCTGCAGATACACCACTTTTAAATCCATATTTAGCTGCACCACCAAGACCTAATTTTTCTCTGTTCTTTTCAGTTCTTTCTGTAAGATTAGGATCTAGTGAATTGTAATCTGCTCCAAATAAATTTAAATTAAAAAAGTTTTTTTCTGTAACTAATCTATCACCATAAGGATTGGTATCAATACCAGCCTTAAAGTATTCCTGTAGCGATGGGTGAAGAGAATTAAACTCCTCTTCATTCAAAGTTTGAAGATCAGCCATTATTTATCCTCTTTTTTATCTTTCTTTTGAGGTAAGTCTTTAGTTTCTATAAATGATTTCTTTTCTTTCTTTGGTCTTTTTGGTGGTGATTCAATCATACCATAACCACCTAGTGTAGCTAAATCCATCTCTGGATATAAGTTATTAAATATAGTTAAGAATCTACTATATAATCTATCTCCCTGATCTCCTTCTGGGAAAAAGTTTCTTTGTGGTTCTATCATTTCACCATCTGCTTTAAAGTATGGTACAAATTGATTTACGAATGCAATTGTTTCATCAGATAAAGTTTTCTTATATGTACCAAAGTTAGCTATAATATCTGTTATTGGAACTTTAGATCCAGTAGCAATAGTAACATTACCTGAATTATCTATAGTAGGTTTAAAGTCTGCTTCTGCTACAATTTTTGGAGTCTCTACAATATCTGCTTTCTCAGCAACTTTAGGTGGTTCTTTACTCATTAATATACCAGATACATCAGATGCATTATTAATTGTTTCTAATGTATTATATAATATACCATTAATTTTATTCATTGCAAGTTGTTGTTCTTCTGGATTTTTAGCAGCAGCTAATTGATTAAATCCCATTGTCATTTGCATTGATGATGCTGATGCTGTATCTTGTAATATTTTGTTAAGAGAATTATATGTTAATGGTTTTTTAAATGCTAAAACTCTTTGACCATCAATATCATTATCAAACATTTTCTTTTGTACAAAATTTTGTCTTGCTTCTAGGTCATCTGGATGTAATGCTTTTGCATTAGCATTAATAATCATTAGTTGTGTAACTTGTAATAAATCTCTACCAGCTGCATCATCAGGATATGTATTTAATAATCCAAAACCTTTTGCAGTTATACTTGCACCTTTAATTTGTAAATCTGTTACAGATTCTGCTTTTGGTACTTCACTTACAGCTTTATCTATATTCATTAATAGCTTATCTGCCTTTGGCATTTTACTTATTTCAGATAATCTAGCTGCATGTTTATTTTTTTCTTCTTCAAATAAATTAGCTGATGGTACATAAGGGTTATCAATCATTACACCTTCTGGTCCAGCTTTAGCTAATTCATATGCAAATAATCTTTGCACATCATTAAAATCTTTTTGTTCAAATATAGATCTATTATTAGCAAATATTTTACCAACAGTTGCATCAGCAACTTGCTTTACGTTTAAATTACCTTGAGGTAATATACCAAATACTTCTGGGCTACTTGCAAGTGTATTTACTAGTGAATCTCTATTTTTAAATGCTAGTTCTGTATTTGCAAACTCTGCATTATATTTATTTAATGAACTTTCAGCAACACCTTTATTAAATTCATAATCTCTTACACCTGCCTCATTTAATCCTTGTAATGCACCTAGAGTTACATCACCATATCCACTTGTTGCAAAATCTTTAAATATACCCATTCTATTCTCCTTTAGCCATTAATCCTTGTAGACCTGCCATCATATCTTCTTTTGGTANTTTTGGCACTTCAGTCATTTTTTCTTTTTNATTCATATCTAATTTTCTTTCTGCCATATCTTTAAAAAATTCTGAATCACTAGCATCACCTAAATTTACTTTTGCAGGTATCTCAGCTAATCCTGCTTCACCAGCAATCATCATAGCAACAATAGGTTCTAATAGTTTAGCTGTATCTACTGTCCATCTACCTTCTAAAAATCCTGAGAAAGTTATAACTTTAACTAATGCTTCAATAGGAATACCCATTCTTAATAAAGTAAACATTCTTGACATGTTCTCTTCTTTCATCATACTTTCATAAACAAAATCCATTGCTTCTTCAATAGATGCAGTTTTAGGTGGATGTTCCCAAGGATAATTACCTGGTTCATCAGTTAATGATTGACCTGGTATTGGTGCATCAAAAATATTTACATTAGGTTCTTCATAAGTAGTAGTATCTTCTACTTTTTGATTTTTAAATTGTTCTATTAAATTTTCTAAACTAGCCATTATGATTTACCTTTAGTCATATTTTTATATCTTGATTTAGCTGCATATAAATATCTTACTAAGTTTTGTGCTTGTGCATATTTATAATAACTTTCTTCTTGTACATCAGAAAAACTGGATACACCTGCTCTTGATCTTGATGTACCTTGTACTTTAAATTGACTTAAATTTTGATTTGGATTTACTAAACCCACTGGTGGGCTTTGATCCATTTTACCAGCAACTCCACTTATAGCATTTGTAACAGTTTTAACACCATCATAAATATTTCTTGCTACATCAAATGTATCACTTTTAAAAAATCCACTAACAGCTTTTACAGCTGATTTACCTATGTCTAATATTGAGTCTAACATATTCCTCCTATGAAACTAATGCGATTCCAAATTTACCAAGTAATTGATATAATGCAGAAGTTTTATTTGAATCTGCTAAATCTAATTCTGTAGATCTTTCTAATGCAGCAATAGCTGTATTGTGTGCTCTATTCTCTGCATTTTCTGCAGATGAATTTACCCAAGCTGCCTCATCTCTCCACTGTTGCCATAAAGATGATAATGCATAGTTAGATAAATTTAATAAGTTTTGTGCATTAGTTTGATTAGCTGCATTTACTAAAGTAGTATTAGCAGTATTAATGGTTCTTCTCCATTCTACATTTGATTGATCAATTACTCTTTGATTTTCTACATTAAATCTTTGTCTTTGATCTAATAGTTGTGCATTAAATTTATTTAATACAGAAGCTCTATCAGCGTTTGCTTTCTCAACTGATACTTGATTCTGTGCATTTAATGCTGAAATTTTGTTTGACTCTGCAGTAGAAAATTGTGTCATAGCATCTGATCTTGATGCATTTTGTTCATTTATTTGTGCAGATAAATTAGAATAAAACTGGTCTACTTGATTTTGACTAGTAGCATTAAACTGTCTAGCAGCATTTGAAGCAGCTTGATCAGATAATAAAAAACTTTGTCTTACATTTAAATTTTGTAAACTTGCCTGTTGTTTATTTGACAAGTTAGCCATGTCCATTTGAAAATAATTATTAGCATTTGTAATAGCAGCTTGCTGTCTATTATTAAGATTTTGAAAAATCATTTGCTTATATGTTTCTGCATCTGCTTGTGCAACAGGAATAGATGCAGTTAATAAACCATCTGCTAATGCTTCTGCCATCATTGAACTACCACCTAATCCTCTAGCTTGCATAGCTGCTCTAGTTGCTTCTGCAGCTCCTCTTAAGAATGCAGGTAATGGTGTTCCTTGTGCTAATGATGTTTGAATATCTTGTGATATATTTTCTAATTGACCTCTAACCGTAGCATCTGAAGTAATAGCCCCAGTCTGTGCAGTCATTGGAGCTGTAACAGATCCTGTTTGAGCTGTCATAGTTGGAGTGGCTCCAGCTACTGTTGCTGCTGTCATACTTGCAGGTGTTGCAGTAGTAGGTCCAGCTGTAGTTGTTGCCGTGGGAGAAGTCGCTGCAGTAATAGTAGGTGTTGTACCAGCAGTTGGTGTGGCTGCTACTACTTGACCAGATAATCCAGAAGTAGCCATTGTTTCACCAGTTTGTATCTGCTGAACAGTAGGTGTAATAGTTGTGCCAGAAGGCATAACTGTTGCTGGATTAGTTAATAATGTTTCAATTTGTGTTATAACTTTACGACTCTTATCTTGCTCCTTCATAGTCGGCTGTATAGCCGCTTCAGGTAAAGTAGTAGTGTTTGGTGCGTCTGTTGTCGCCATTATCTCCCCTGTCGATTATATTTTTTAAACATTCGTTTCTCTGATTTATTTTTATTTTTCTTGTGTACCCTTGGTCTCTTTTTAGGTTTAGGTCGTGGTGTAAAATTTTTAAAATTAACACGAGCCATTGTTATTATGGTTTAGTTGGCCATGTAACATTATTACATTTTTCAACAGTGTCTTTACCTGCAGGCAGATCTCTTAACTCCTGTCTGTATGTTTTCATGTCATCCGACATAGTAACATCAGATAAAGCATAGAAGTCAGTTTCAGCTAGTAGCTGATTTCTTCTAGATCTAAGATTAGCCTGTGCTCTTCCTAGGGCACCATCTGCCCATGCTTTTTCTTCAGCATCTCTAGCGGCTTCTTCAGCTGCCGTAAACTGTACTCTTTCACCATTTATATTATGATATCTTGGCATAGTTTTCTCCTTTGTTTTTATTTATCATGATTAATTAATTCCGTAAAGGCAAATATCTCCAGCATCTATGTTGCCTGAGCTAAATTTAAACTGTATTTCATCTATTGCTGAAGTTGTGTTAAAATATCCTGCTGTAAAATTACAAGTACAATAAGTATCAGAATTTACAGTTTGTACTTTTGCTATAAAATGTTTTACGAAAATGTCAGAACTAGGATTAAATAAATGTAAATATCCACTAGCTCCATTATCATTTTCATGTGTTGGTAAAGATAGTGTTTGAAATCCTGTACCTTGTGCTTGATCTCTAGCAGTTTTATAAGCTAATGAAGTCGCTGATCCATCCTCTGTGTGATATGCTTCAAATTGAGTTGAAGTGATTGTTTCATTATAACCACTTCCACCAGCAGCATTTCCTTGAAAAGAAAATTCTGCATTATCTGTAGCTGGATGAATATTATTAAAAGTAAATAAATATTCCTTGTAAGTATTATCCAAGACAACTGAACTTGCACCATCAACAAAACTTAATGTACCACTAGAACTAGCTGTTAATTTTTTAATAAAAGTCATAGCACCTAACGCTGTCGTAGTACCAACCGCAGTTGCTGATCTAATTCCTCTATTATTTATTTTTACAATACTCATTAGCTATCCTTAATCCCATAGAGTTTTATTGTACCACTATCTATGTTTCCTGATGATTGTTTAAACTGAATTGCGTCAACAGCACTTGTAGTATTCAAATAACCAGCACTAAACCAATCTAAAGAACTATTTCCATGTTGTGCGTGACTAGCTCTATTTATAAAATGTTTAACAAAAGTTGTAGAACTTGGATTAAAAAGCCAAAGTTCTCCACTTCCTGATTGATCATTATCTGAACCTATTGTTCCAGCTATTGTTTGAAATCCAGTTCCTTGTGCAATATCTTGACCAGTTGAATAAGTTAAAGCTGCACCACTATCATCTTCATTATGATAAGCAAAAAAAGCTGTAGTAGTTTTAGTTACATTATAATTTGATCCAGTATCTGCACTTGCATTAAATTGAAAATTTTCTGCGTCAGAAGCTGGATGAATATTTATAAATTTAAATAAATAAATAGGATATGTGTTATCCAAAACTACATCTGAACTTCCGTCCACAAATGATAGCGTAGAACTTGAACTAGCAGTCAAAGTTTTAATATGTGTCATAGCACCAGCAGGTACACCAGCTAATTCTGTAACATCACTTATACTATTATTATTATATTTAACTAANGCCATATAATTTTATTNNNCCACTATCTATGTTGCCNNTATNANNCTTNGAANTGNACNGCATCTATNGCACTTGTNGTATTNCCATAACCNGCGGTACAAAAACATCCATTGAATAATCATTATTGTGCACATGTTGAACTTCAGCAATAAAATGTTTTACGAAAGTTGTAGAAGATGGATTAAATAAATGTAAATATCCTGATGCACCTGCATCATTATCTACTGCTGTATCACCTAATGCTTGTGTTAAAGATTGAAAACCAGTTCCTTGTGCTAAATCTGCAGGTGTACGATATGTTATACCACCATCTGCACCATTTTCTCTGTGAGTTGGTCTAAAAAATGTAGTAGTTTTTGTCACATTATAGTTTGATCCACTATCAGCGGATAAATTAAATTGAAATTCAGAAACATCAGCTGGATGTATGTTTATAAATTTAAATATATATTCTTTATAAGTAGAATCTATCCCTGAAGTAAAACTGATTGTAGAACTAGAACTAGCAGTCTGTGTAGCGATAAGAACTAACGATCCACCACCGACACCACTGGGTAGACTCGTGATTGCCGACATGGAGTTGTTGTTACACACATTGATAGACATTTACTTAATTCCATAAAGTTTAAATACACCACCATCAATATTACCAGAACTAAAAAAGAAACTTACACCAGATAAAGCATTTGCATTATTTACATATCTTATAACACCATCTGAAAAAAAACTAAAATTACCACTATTGTCATTTGCTCCAGTGTGTTGTGATTTTGTAAATATAATTTTATTATAACTTGTTTGTAATGGGTCCATAATAGTAATTTCTCCAGACACACCACCATAAACATCTGTGGATTCTACTTTTCCTTCAGTAGATGTTTCTGTTAATAAAGCATAATCTGCTTGAACTTTATCTTCTACATTACCACCCCCAACATCTCCATCTCCAGTAAATTCTCCATAAGCTGCACCTAGAATACTTCTGTAACTACTGCTATCTGTTTTATCAGCATTACTTTGCCTTACTCTTAAACGAAATTCTACATTATCCGAAACTGGCATAGCATTATTGTAGATAATTTTATAATTTTTATATGTTGATGAAAAATTACCATCAAAAGATACAGCACTTGTTGCTGATGATACCGTAGTCGTTGCAAGTAGTTCCATGGCTGGATCTGCTTTAATTAAACTATAATCTATTCTTTTTAACGTACCAGCATCTGATATTAAAAATTCATCTGTATCATCTGGTGCACTAGTTAATGCAGTGGTTCCAGATATTAAATCATTTTTAATTTGTGCAGCACCTACAGAATCGTCGGAGGGTGTGCCTACGTTTAAAGTATCACCGAGCAAAATTATAAAGTCAATAACATCGCCCGTTGCTAGATTCGAGGCAAACGTAATTGTGGACCCTGATATAGTAAAGGATGATCCTGGTTTTTGTAGGATACCATTTAGACTGACCAACATGTGATTAGCATTTTCTGGCTCCACATTAGCAGATCCAACTTGCATAGTATATGCTGCCTGTCCGTTTACTACGGATATAGCATCACAAACTTGAAAGTTTCCGACTACTGGTTGTTTTCCTAT